>Ga0172364_10000137_pt1 | contig 43211 bp, 44 predicted proteins | sample LakKivSesite10cm_FD_114545 | JGI IMG/M metagenome (GOLD analysis project Ga0172364, IMG submission 114545) | Sediment microbial communities from Lake Kivu, Rwanda - Sediment site 10cm | ecosystem: Environmental > Aquatic > Freshwater > Lake > Sediment | place: Rwanda: Western Province, Lake...
AAAGGCGGCATCCGGATTTGAACCGGAGAATAACGGTTTTGCAGACCGTCGCCTTACCACTTGGCTATGCCGCCGTGAATTCAGTGAACAGTGTATAGTTGTTAGTGGATAGCGTAAATCTTTTAAATTACTGACGACTATTCACTAACCACTAATAACTGTTTTATTGGAGCGGGCAACGCTTCAACCCGCTACGTGCAATATGGAGCGGGAAACGGGATTTGAACCCGCGACTTCAACCTTGGCAAGGTTGCACTCTACCGCTGAGTTATTCCCGCATGCAATCTTTTATAATATAAATATATCACGCATGTCAAATCTTTCTTGCCCTGTAAATATTACCTTTTCATAGGGAGTTCATGTAAACTATTGTGACATATGAGGCGATTATTAGGTTTATCCAGAAACGTTCTTACCCTTGGATTTGTCAGTCTTTTTATGGACATAAGCTCAGAGATGATTTATCCTCTAATCCCCATATTCCTGAACGATGTTCTCCATACATCAAAGACATATATAGGTCTAATAGAGGGCGTGGCGGAAAGCACAGCGAGCATTCTCAAGGTCTTTTCTGGATGGCTGTCGGACAGATTAGGAAAACGGAAATTCATTGTGTTCTGGGGGTATGGCATATCTGTATTGAGTAGACCCATTCTTGCCACTGCAACCTCGTGGATAGATGTTCTTGCATATAGATTCACAGACAGGGTTGGTAAGGGTGTAAGAACTGCCCCGAGGGATGCGATCATTGCAGACTCTACTGAGCAAAATATACTGGGAAAGGCCTTCGGTTTCCATAGAACCATGGATACCACAGGTGCTGTCATTGGTCCTGCGATTGCCTTTGCAATCCTTGGTCTATTCAGTGGTGGGTTCCATCTGGTATTCTGGATCTCTATAATCCCCGGTATTCTTGCACTTTTCTGTATCGCTATCTTTGTTCAGGATGTTAAAAAACATACCTTAACAGAGAGGCCTCAAATAACCCTGCGGCATCTCAACAGGGATTTTAAGATGTTTTTAATCATTGTCACAATCTTTACGCTGGGCAAAACCTCAGAGGCCTTTCTTGTCCTCAGGGCTCAGGAACTGGGTGTCTCAATCGCCACTATACCACTTATATACCTCACATTTAATATGGTCTCTGCCTTTTTTTCCACGCCTGCAGGTATTATAGCTGACAGGTTTGGAAAGAGAAAGACGATACTTTCAAGCTATTTCTTGTTTTCCTTAATATTTTTTGGTTTTGCAGTTGCTACAAACCTTGCCCATGCCTGGCTCCTTTTTATTGCCTACGGTATTTTTGTTGCTATGAATGAGGGGGTTCAAAGGGCATATGTGGCAACGGTTATAAGACCAGAAATAATGGCAACAGGTTATGGTGTCTACCATACAATCATTGGTATTTCATCCCTCCCCTCAAGTATCATCGGGGGCGTCTTGTGGGAACATTTTGGTTCGCAAACACTTTTCTACTATGGAGCTTTCATGTCATTGATATCGTGTATAGCTTTTATTTTTTTCATATCTCTGAAAACAAGCAAATAGTGAAAAGTTTTTGACAAAGAAAAGAAAAAAGATTAAATCTTTGCGAGCCGTTAGTTGTCAGGAATTATTTATAGCTGAAAGCCAAGAGGAGTTAATATGTCATCTAAAATTAACTTTCAGATTATTGAGTCAGAAAGTGCTTTTCTTGATCCCAGAAAGGGGTTTGAACCAACAGTTGAAAGGTTCCAGATTCGCATAGACCCTCTTACGGGCAGAACAGGTCATTTTTCACACTTCGGTGCGATAAAACCGCAGAAATTGCCTCTTGAAACATACGCAACACCGGAGGCAAAAGGTTTCTGCCCTTTTTGCCCAGAAAACAGGGACAGGACAACACCAAAATTTGTAGAAGCGGTTTTCCCTGAGGGAAGGCTTACAAAAAATGAAGCCTGCCTTATCCCGAATCTTTTTCCTTACGACATTTACAGCGCAGTACTCATAATGACCGATGAGCATGTTGTTCCCTTAGAAAAGCTGAATGAGAAAAGATTAATCGATTCCTTCTCTCTCGGTATAGCATTTCTTAAAAGGATTAAGACAATTGATCCATCTTTACCTTACCATTTAATGACGTGGAACTATATGCCGCCTTCCGGTGGAGGGTTGGTTCACCCACACCAGCAATATTTTGCAACACAAAATCCTGGAAACCAGTTTCTGGATGAGCTTAAGGCATCAGAAAAATTTTACAAAACCTGGGGAATGGGTTTCTGGTCAGAGCTTATAAAAGAAGAACAGAAGATTGGTGAACGCTATATAGGTAAAATCAGGAGTTCACACTGGCTGTCATCCTTTGTGTCCCTTGGCATACTTGGTGAAATAATATGTGTTTTTCCCAATGTATTCTGCATTGATGATTTTACAGAGGCAAACATCTATGACCTCGTTTCAGGTCTTCTCAGGGTCTTTCAATACTATATATCCAGCAATATATATAGTCTGAATGCTTCCCTCTTCTTCGGACCTGAGGGTCAGAAATATTTCCCCTGTTATTTTAGGGTTGTACCAAGGACTTTCCTCAACATGAGGGACTATGCACCTGATTTAAACTTCTTTCAGGCAATTCTTTCTGAGCCTGTAAGCGTGGTTATGCCAGAGGAGTTGTGCAAGGATGTAAGGCAATATTTTTGACAAGGGAAAGAAAAAGGGATTAAATCTTTAAGGGTTATTCTATATATGAACGCCTTAATAGTTAGAAATCAGAAATTGAAGTTGAGCGCCCGGCGCTCATTGCTTGTGGCATTTTACTCCCTGCTCCCTGCTCCCTACTCCTTACTGCTTACTGCTTACTCCTTACTGTTTCTCTTATGTCCCCTTATATCCTATAGCTATGAACGGGTTATATCCCTTTCCCCACAGATCACGGAATCCATCTATCTTCTTGGGGCAGGGGAGAAGCTCATAGGGGTTACAGAGTTATGTAAGAGACCAAAAGAAGCAGCAAAGAAGGAGAGGATTGGGACACCACTTCGACCTGACATAGAGAAGATTGTCTCATTGAGGCCTGATCTGATACTTGGTACGAGAGAAGGGAACCCCCCATTGGCAATGGAGAGACTTAAAAGATTTGGCATGAAGGTGCATTATTTTGTTCGGCCAAAGACATTAAATGACCTGTTGGGTAACTTTTTAATACTCTCACACCTGTTGATGAAGGACGAAATAGGAGAAAGAATTGTAAGCAATGTGAAAAATTCTCTGGATGAAATTAAAACAGGTGAGAGGTATAGGGTTCTCTGGCAGGTTGGGGCAGACCCCTTGATAGTGGCTTCAGACACAAGTTTTACGAATGATATTATACGTATAGCAGGTGGTATAAATATAGTTGAGACCGAGATGCCATACCCGAGGATGAATATAGAGGAGGTAATGGTGAAAGGGCCCCAGATAATAGTTCTAATGGATATGGGGTATAATATTGAGCTGGAGATGAAACAATGGAGGAAATATTTGAAAGATGCACGTTTTGTTGTTATGGATTCCTATATAGTGGGAAGTCCAACACCTGTGAGTTTTTTAGAGGCAGTAAATAAGCTTGCAGAAGCGCTGAAAGACAAGTGAAAAGTATGCAGAGGGACGAGGGACGAGGGACGAGGGACGATAAAAACAATTCCGATTTAAAAACTCACCACTCACCACTCACCACTCACCACTCAAAAACTGTTCTCACGTTTGTTATTTTAAGCTGTCTTTTACTCGCATCTATTATTTTATCCCTGAGTTATGGAAAAAATGTATACGTTACATTTAACAGTTTTTTTGCAGATGAAGGTTTTGGTCTTGTCCTGAGAAAGATAAGGGTGCCGAGAACAGTAATAGCCTTTCTTGTTGGGGGTTCTCTCGGCATTTGCGGGGTTACCTTACAATCAATACTTAGGAACCCTCTTGCAGAACCGTATACCCTCGGTATATCCGGTGGTGCCTCATTGGGGGTTACGCTATCAACTGTATTAGGGATGCAGAACTACCTTGGTATGTATGGTAACCCGCTTATGGGATTCATAGGGGCCATGTTCTCGGTCTTTATTGTGTATGTTTTATCGAGACGGAAACTCTTTGATCCTAATAGTATGGTGCTTTTTGGGATTGTGGTAAGCCTCGTCTTTTCATCCTTTGTCTTTTTTCTGTTCTCAATATTAGATCCGGACAGGATGCAGATTACTCTCATGTGGTTGATGGGGGACCTATCAAGCCTTGATATCTCTCTTGTATATGCATATATCCCCATGTTTCTCCTCCCTGCTTTAGTTCTTTTCCTTTTTGTAAAAGAGCTTGATATACTCACCCTCGGTAGTGAAAAGGCACAGTATCTTGGAGTAGACCCGCCAAAGATGTATAAGGTGTTATTTCTTTTAACATCAATCCTTACAGGATTATGTGTTTCTGCATCAGGCATTATAGGATTTGTTGGTCTTATTGTTCCCCATTTGTTAAGGAATATCATTGGTGCAAGCCATACTCTACTTCTTATTTCCTCTTATATTGGCGGTGCTTTCTTCCTGATAATGTCAGATGTGTTTTCTCGTTATCTCTTATATCCTGTTGAACTCCCCGTTGGTGTTGTAACTGGTATACTTGGTGGATTCATATTGCTTTTTTTGGTTGTGAGAAAGACATGAATGAGGGAACTATATTTTCAGTGTGCAATGTAACGTTTAGTTACGGGCGGCATAGAGTCCTCCATGATATAAACCTTGAGGTCAAAAAAGGGGAGGTTGTTGGCATAATTGGACCAAATGGAGCAGGCAAAAGTACCCTTCTTAAACTTCTTGCGGGATACCTGATACCGGATGAGGGCTCCATAACCTTTCTGGGCCGTGATTTAAAGGACTATGACAAAAGGGAGCTCGCAAGGCATATGGCTACCCTTCCCCAAACACTTGATACACCTTTTTCATATAATGTTGAAGAGTTTATAATTATGGGCAGGTACCCACATTTCCATAAGAGGTTTCTTTATGGTGATGAAGAAAAGAGATTTGTGGTGGGAATAATGGAGACAATGAACATGAACACATTATTGGGGCGACAGCTTCAAACGCTCTCGGAGGGTGAAAGGCAGAAGGTATATCTTGCTCAATGTATTGCACAAGACCCAGGGGTATTACTCCTTGATGAACCAGTAAGCCACCTTGATATCAAGCACCAGATGCACACCCTTGAAATACTGGAGAATCTGCATAATGAGGGATTGACCATCCTTATGGTGTTACATGACCTTAATCTTACCTCGGAGTTCTGTTCAAGGGTTGTGCTTATATCAAACGGTAGCGTATATGCAGATGGTGAGCCACAGACCACACTCACCTTTCAAAACATAGAGGGTGTCTATGATACAGTTGTCATTGTGAAAGAAAATCCCCTCTCGAAAAAACCCTATATTATTCCTGTATCGAAGAAATACCTGAAAAAACAGTGAATGTCATTCCTTCCATTCAAAAAATTCTTTAAACTTTTTCTTAAAACCCTTACGGCCTATTCCTATGTCTTCATTAAATTCTTTTGCGAGTTCTTCCATTAATACCTTCTGTCTTTCTGTGAGGTTATCGGGTATTTTTATGTTCAGGTATACAAGCTCATCGCCCCTTCCATATCCATTTGATTTTGTTACACCAAACCCTTTTATTCTGAATATCCTTCCAGGTTGTGTTCCTGGTGGAATAGTTACTTTCATACCTCCTTCAACCGTTGGGACATTTATTTCACCCCCAAGACACAAAAGCGGGAAGTTCACATCCACCTGAACAGTAATATCATCACCTTCCCTCTCAAATATCGTGTGTTCCTTTACCTTCAAGACAATGTAGAGATCACCAGGAGATGTATCCCCATAGCCCTGTAATCCCTCCCCCCTTAATTTCAATCTCGCACCAGTGTCTACGCCTGGAGGGATTTTAACCTTTATCTTCTTTTTGGTTTTTACATGCCCCTTCCCCTTACATGCCTTACAAGGATTTTTTATGATATATCCATCGCCGTTACAATAATCACATGTTCTATTAATTGTGAAGAATCCATGGCTGTACCTGACCTGTCCTCTTCCACCACAAGACTTACACACAATTGGTTGATGACCTGGTTCTATTCTTGAACCATTACAGGTTGGACACTTTTCGTCCTTTGGTATTTCTATTTCCTTTTCCACACCAAATACAGACTCTTTAAACTCTATTTCAAGGTTGTATTTTAAATCTTCACCCTTTTTCTCTCTCTGTCTTTGACCACCAAAAAAATCACTAAACAGGTCGTTGAATATATTATCAAAATCTCTCCTAAATCCAAAATCGAAAAAGGTACCCGTGTCATCTGCTGTCCCGAATCTTTCATATCTTGACCTTTTTTCGCGGTCGCTCAAGACTTCGTATGCCTCGTTAATCTCTTTAAACCTTTCCTCTGCTTCCTTATTGTTAGGATTCCTGTCAGGATGGTATTTTAATGCAAGCTTTCTGTAAGCCTTCTTTATCTCTTCATCAGTTGCGTTTCTTGAGACATTAAGTGTCTCATGGTAGTCTTTTCTCACAATATCGCCTTGGTTTACTGAATCTCTGGTTTTTTGGAAACGGAGACCCGTGAGGGTCTGATTAATCTACCATTTAACATGTAGCCCTTCTGGAATTCTGACACAATAGTATCTGGCTCCACATCATCTCTCTCTTCCTGGTAAAGGGCTTCATGTATGTTCGGATTGAATTTTTTACCTAATGCATCGACCCTTGTAACGCCAAATTTTTCGAGCACCTTCAAAAACTCATTGAGGGTAATTCCCACACCCTCCTCAATGCCCTTAAAGTCCTCTGTTTTTGAGGCATGTTCTAACGCCCTCTCTAAGTTGTCTAAAACAGGCAGCAGTTCCTTTATGAGTACTTCATTCCCAAACATCAATATTTCTTGTTTTTCTTTAATCTTTAATTTTTTAAAATTTTCAAAATCTGCTTGAAGGTACAACAGATTGTCCTGAAAGGTTTTGATGTTTTCTTCTTTCTCTTCAAGTGATTTTTGAAGTTCTTCAATTATCGCATCCTTCTTTTTCTTTTTTTTGTGTTCTTCCTGTTGAACTTCATCCTTTTCTTTTGTTTTACTTTCTACTTCCTGGCTATCTGTTTCTTCCATTTAATTCCTCTTACATCATCTTTAAGATATTTGTAACTGTTGTTGCCGTATAATTTACGATAGGGATTATCCTTGAATAGTTCATTCTAATCGGTCCTATTACCCCAAGAACACCATAGCTTCTTTCGCCAATTTTGTATGTGGATGTTATTATGCTCATATCCCTCATCTCTCTAATGTCGCTTTCAGCACCCATGATCACGTGTATACCTTCTTCTTTTAAACATTTGTCTAATAGTCTTAAAAGTTTTTCCTTCCTTTCAAGGGCCTGAAAAAGTTCCTTAAGCCTATCAATATCAGAGAATTCCGGGACGCCTATCATTTTAGAGGTTCCTTCAATATATATTTCCCTTGTATCCTCCTCGTCAATAATCGTTTTTAGGGTATCCTTTATTTTTGCAAAGAGCTTATTGTAGTTTTCTTTGTCCTCTTCCATGTCCTCTAATATCCCCTCTTTGAGGGCATAGAAAGGCATGCCTCCAAACTTCTCATTCATATACCTCTTCATACTGCTTAGCACCTCTAAATCAAGATCGTCATCCGTATCGACAAGCCTTGTATGAACCATACCTGAGGAGGTAACAAAGACAATGAGTATTGTAGATCTGGATAGTCTTACAAATTCTATTTCCTTGAATAACATTGTATTTACCTTTGGCTCGACCACAATACTCGTGAACTTGGAGAGTGCAGCAAGCGCCCTTGAGGCATCTTCCATTATTTCCTCCACATATGAATAATGAGGCTTGAGTAAGGCTCCAAGAACCTCCAATGTCTTCTTACCTGGACCCTTTAATACAATAAGACTCTTCACGTAATATCTAAAGGCTTTGTGAGTGGGAATTCTTCCAGCAACTACGTGTGGTTTATAGAGAAACCCTTGTTCCTCAAGGTCTGCCATTACATTCCTTATTGTTGCGGAGCTCAACTTGTTCTTGATTGTTTTGGCTATTGTTCGTGAGCCTGTCGGCTCTGCAGCCATTATGTAGTTATCCATTATCAATTCAAGAACCCTTTTTTCTCTTTCTGTTAAGACTTCCATAAATACCTTCCTATCCTATACATTAAATTAATGATATATGGCATCTTTGTCAAGGAATGAAATCTGTATTTTGCATTCTGCCAACTTTTCTTGATATTTCATTTTTTTCAATTGTATAATGGTTGGTCAGGAGGTTTTTCTGGAATACTCCATTAAGATTGGTGGTGAGGCTGGTCAGGGTATACAGACTATAGGCGACACGCTCGCGAGGGTTTTTTCGAGGTCAGGATATCATGTATTTACCCACCAGGATTATGAGTCGCGCATAAGGGGCGGCCACAATTTTTATCAGATAAGACTGTCAGACAAACCCGCTGCGGCGTCGAGAGACAGAATTGATATTCTTGTTGCCCTTGATAGAGAAAGTATTTTATTTCATGAAAGAGAACTAACCGATTCCGGGATTGCCATTTATGATTCATCCACGTTAAATGAGACACACGAAAAGCCACAGTTTCTCGACATCCCTTTTAAAGAGCTTGCCATAAAAAGTGGTGGAGACAGGATTATGGCAAATACTGTTGCCACTGGAGCTGTGCTGGGGATGCTTGGTCTGGATACAGAAATACTTTTTGAAATATTAAAGGATACCCTTAAGAAAAAGGGTGAAGATGTTTTAAAGGCAAATAAAAAGGCCGCAATTGCCGGGCATGGTTTTGTAATAAAGAACTGTTTACAATGCTCGTTCTCTATAATACCGATATCTAAACCAAAAATGCTTGTTGGGGTAAATGAGGCAATAGGGCTTGGTGCTATCGGATCAGGGTGTAAGTTTTATTCTGCTTACCCGATGACCCCTTCGACCGGTATCATGCTCTATATTGCGGGTAAGGCGAAGGAGTATGGAATTATAGTTGAGCAGGCTGAGGATGAGATTGCGGCAATCAATATGGCGCTCGGTGCATCCTTTGCAGGTGTGAGGTCTATGACCGGTTCATCAGGAGGTGGTTTTGCTTTGATGGTGGAGGGGTTGTCACTTGCTGCTATGACAGAAACGCCTATTGTGATAGCCCTTGCCCAGAGACCGGCGCCAGCAACAGGATTTCCCACGAGGACTGAACAGGCGGATTTGCTCTTTGCCCTTCATGCCGGACATGGTGAATTCCCGAGGGTAATCTTTGCACCAGGCACACCCGAACAGGCATTATACCTAACAAACAAGGCCTTTGATATCTCACAGAAATATCAGATACCGGTATTTATTCTTACAGACCAGTACCTCGCCGATTCGCAGTGGACCGTTGAAGGAATTGATTTAGAAAGGCTTGTATATAATGATTACAGAATAAGAGGGGATGAACTTAAAAAGCTTTCAGAATATAAGAGACATGCCTTTACAGAAAACGGTATATCACCTTTTGCTGTCCCCGGTGACTCAAGACATCTGGTAGTAACGGACAGTGATGAGCATGACGAAGAAGGGCACATAACAGAGGATGGCTTAATAAGGATGAAAATGGTCAACAAAAGGCTCTTTAAGAAATTGCCGTTTATTAAAGGAGAGATCAGCTCACCTTACCTGTATGGCAACAGCAGCCCGGATATAGTGATTACCGGATGGGGCTCTACATACGGTGTAATGAAAGAGACTGTTGATGCATTATCAAAAAACGAAAAGATTGCCATGCTTCATTTCAGCGAGGTTTACCCGCTGTCCTCAATAGATAAATTTGATTATTTAAACATATTGGGCAGGGCAAAGATGACTATTTGTGTGGAAAATAATGCAACCGGACAATTTGCACAGCTTATAAGGGCTGAAACAGGATATGAATTTCATAGAAGGATTAACAGATACGATGGCAGGCCGTTTACACTGGAGGCGTTTTTAGGAGAACTCAATGCCCACGTTGGATGATTATAAGGGACAGACACCCGCATGGTGTCCAGGGTGCGGTAATTTTGGCATTCTGAAAGCCTTCAAAGAGGCCTTTGTGGAGCTTGGCATAGAGCCCCATGAGTTTACTATTGTCTCCGGAATAGGTCAGTCAAGCAAATTTCCTCACTATGTGAGGTGCAATACGTTTAACGGTCTTCATGGCCGTACCCTTCCTGTTGCGACAGGCGTCAGGCTTGCAAATCATGAGATGCTTGTCCTTGCCGTGGCAGGTGATGGAGATTGCTATGGTGAAGGCGGGAACCACCTCATGCATGCCATAAGGAGAAATATCAGCGTGAAGCTCTTTGTCCATGACAACCAGATATACGGGCTTACCAAGGGTCAGGCTTCCCCTACAAGCATGGAGGGAATGGTCACTAAAAACCAGCCATTTGGAGTGCTTTCAGAACAATTGAACCCGATGGTAATGGCAATTGCCCTTGACTGCAGTTTTGTGGCAAGGGGCTATGCGGGGGATCAGGAACATTTGAAAGGATTGATAAAGGAAGCGGTCAACCATAAAGGGTTCTCCATTGTAGATATTTTACAACCCTGCGTAACCTTCAACAATGTAAACACCTATGCATGGTATGGACAGAGGGTTTATCATATAGAGTCAGACTATAATCCGGAAGATAGAATGAAGGCATTTCAAAAGGCGCTTGAATGGGGCGAACGCATACCCATAGGTATTATTTATAAAAACAACCGCCCGACCTTCGAGGAGAGGGTACCTGTCATAAAAGACACCCCCCTTGTGAGTCAATCATTCGGGCTAAATATATTGAGGGCAATCACAGAGGAGATATCAAGAGAATTTTATTAAATTAACAAAGGAGAAAAACCAGATGAATATAAAGACAGTTCACAAGATATCTTACGGGATGTATGTTATTAGTTCAAAAAAGGGCGAGAAGCTTAATGGACAGATTGCGAATACAGTATTCCAGATTACTTCAGAACCACCTACACTGGCAGTCAGTATAAATAAGCAGAATTTAACACACGAGTATATAAAAGAAAGCAAGGTCTTTGTTGCTTCAATCTTATCAAAAGAGGCACCTATGACACTTATAGGACATTTTGGTTTTAAATCAGGCAGGGAATTGGAAAAATTCAAAGACAAAAATTATAAAATCGGGATAACCGGCGCCCCGATACTTTTAGAAAATACGATAGGATATCTGGAATGCGAGGTTCAAAGCAGCACAGATGTTGGAACCCATACGATTTTCATCGGAAAGATAGTAGATTGTGAAGTCTTAAGTGAGGCCGAGCCAATGACCTATGCATATTACCATGAGATCAAGGGCGGGAAATCTCCGAAAACAGCGCCCACATATATTAAGGAAGAAAAACAAAAGGAGGGAGCCGTGTCTGGGAAATATAAGTGCAAGGTGTGCGGCTACATATATGACCCTGAAAAGGGGGATCCTGATTCGGGCATAAAGCCGGGTACGCCCTTTGAGAAAATACCCGATGACTGGGTGTGTCCGATATGTGGGGCACCGAAATCTGAATTTGAAAAAGAGACGTAAAAAGACAGTGAAAGGTGAAAAGTGAAGAGTGAAACGTTTCACAATATACAAAGATAAAAAAGGAAAAATATATGGATAAAACATTAAGAGAGACAAATTTAACTGACATAGGCGTCCCTAAAAAGGGCAAGGTAAGGGATATATATGACCTAAGTGATAGTCTTTTGATTGTTGCTACTGACAGATTATCCGCCTTTGATGTTGTTTTACCAACAGGGATTGAAGACAAGGGGAAGGTACTCACAAAACTTTCTGTATTCTGGTTTAAGCAGGTAGAAGACATTGTGAAGAACCATCTGTTAGAGGTAGATGTGGAGAGGTTTCCAGAACCTTTGAGAAAATATAGCGATATGTTGAGGGACAGGAGTATGGTTGTGAAGAAGGCAAAGGTGATACCTGTTGAGTGTGTTGTGAGAGGGTATCTATCAGGTTCCGGCTGGAAAGATTATAAGGAAACAGGGGGTATCTGCAGGATAAAACTACCTGAAGGCCTTTTAGAATCCTCGAGGCTGGGAAGACCTATCTTCACACCAACCACAAAGGCAGAGGCAGGCCACGACATGAGTGTTTCCTTTCAGGAACTGGTGAATATAATAGGAAACAGTCTTGCAAATACATTGATGGAGTTGAGCATTAAGGTATATGAGAAGGCATGTACAATTGCTGAGGAGAGGGGCATAATCATAGCAGATACAAAGTTTGAGTTTGGTTTGCTGGATGGCGAAATCATAATAATAGATGAGATACTTACACCTGATTCATCAAGATTCTGGTCAAAGAAGGCATATAAGCCTGGTGTGGCACAGGACAGCTATGACAAACAGGTGGTGAGGGATTATCTTAATACACTTGACTGGGATAAGACATATCCAGGTCCTGATTTGCCTTTGGAGATTGTTGAAAAAACAAGGGCACGATATATAGAGATACTACAAATACTGACCGGAAAAGGCTTATGAAGCATTGAGTGTTAACAGCCTGTTGCCCAAACTCTTTTCCCCAGGAACACATTTCCTTCGCTGCTCCGCTCCGCGCGGCTTCATCCCGCCGCAGCGGGATTTACCCACTATATGTCCCGTTGTCACTCAAGTCGCAAACTCGTCCCGCTGTAGCGGGACTCAGACATGCGACTTGCCCTTTAAATGGACGTTCCAACGTGCCAAAGTAGGGTTCCCAAGCCGTGCTCGAAGTCGCTGCTTAAGGAAACGTGTTCTTGGTGACTGTCATCTGATAAGAAAGAAGTTGATTTGGGCAACAGACTGTTTAGTGTTAAGTAAATTGTAAAAGCTAAAAATTGACCTTTCAGACGCTGCAAGACAGCCCCTCAAGTACTTCCTGAAGTTGAGCATTTGTCATTTTTTCACGTAGTACAACATTTCAACCAATATTCAATAGTTTAGCCGATGATTTTCAACTTGAAATTTTAATAAAATTGGAGGACAATGGATAAAAAAGGGTGAGTGCAATGGAGAAAACTGATATTTCAAGACTTGCCCCCAACATTAGGTGTTTTTCTGATGCCGTTGGCTAATTCGCGTAACAAAAAATAGGAGGCACTTATGAAAACAGGAAAGGTAGTTCTCACAGTGGTGATTGGTTTTGCACTCATGGCATCCGCAGGATTTGCAGCAGAACCCAAATACTCCGGGTTCCTGGAAGGCTATTACCAGAACCTGCAGCCAGGACCAGAAGGCGGAGCCAAGATGCGCTGGTTGAAGCCGGGGGTTATGTTCGGCAAGTACAACAAGCTTATGGTGGATAGTGTTACCTTCTTTTTTGCCGACGATTCGCAATATAAGGGCATCGATCCAAACGAGCTGAAGGAACTGTCTGACAGCTTCAACCAGGCAATAGTGGCGGCCTTAAAAGACAAATACTCCATTGTGGCCGAGCCGGGTCCTGATGTTGCGCGGCTCCGTATCGCCATTACCGGCATTAAACAGAGCAAGCCTGTGGCAAGCGCTGTCTCATCGCTCCTTCCGATAGGATTAGCCGTAAGCCTCGTCAAGAAAGGGGCCACTGGTTCATGGTCTGGCTCGGGCGCCACGAGTGCCGAGTTCGCGGTTCTTGACTCTGTCACCAACGACGTGATCCTTGTTGCTGTGGACGAGAGGACTGCAGGGTTTACGGAACGGTTCAGCAAGTGGGGATCAGCCCAGGAGGCCTTCAAGTTCTGGGCAGGGCGGATTGCAGCCTTCATCGATAATATCCGGGAAATGAAATAGCAGGAGCAAGCTCACAGACATCTGCCGAAACGAGTAATGAAAGCGGTGCCAGCCCTGAGAGAGATGAGGGGACGTCCATAAAATTATAAGATTGATACCTTCGCAGCGGTACACACGCTATGTTTCTCCTGGTAATGCTTGTGTTTCAAGATTATCTTAACTGAGGATTTGTAGGTGCAATTCGGATCTGGAAAAGATGCTTTATGCTTGTTTGTACAAGCAAATAATTTGGTCAAGCTCATAGCCCGGTTTTCTTCTCTTTTCCGTCCCGCCTTATACGAAGCCAAAGAAAGATAATCGAGGCAATGACTATACCGGTTAATACTGAAAGAAATATCACGATTGCCAAAGATGCCTGAAATCTCCAGAAAAGGAAAATAATGGAAACGGGTAATGCATTTTGTACTGAGAATATGGCAACTATCGCTATGATTAACAATGCAAGTATTAAAATACCCATATAGTCCCTCCTTCGGTGTTTCATCATTTCGCAATTATTGATTATACCTTAAAATTTCCATCTTTGAAAGACCACATCTGATATCACTTCGCTCTCAAACAATAAATTATGGTATCCATGAAAAAAATTCCTTCGCACTCCGCACTACATTCCAGACCATACTAAACATTCATTCCACTAAAATGGACAAACTTGCCCCTTTCAGTGGCTTCGGACATGTCCATTTTCCCTTCGGGACGTTCCACTTCATGTAAGTATGGTTTCCCTGTCATTTCGTGATGTCGTGCTTCAGGAACATTTTTCATGAGTCTTTGATGGCGAAGCAGTATGATTATGAGATTAAAATAACGGGGGCGTCATTAAAATATAAACACCTATAAAAAAGCCACAGGGGTCACCCAGTGTGTTCCTATAGACGTCCCTCCTGGGGCATATCACCCTCTGGTGTCGATTAAATCAATCTATTATTGTTATACATTGATTTGCTATGATGGTAAAATTCATGAAGGACACGATATCTGGAATACATGAAGCTGAGCCAGAAAGAATTTGACAGGATTGTTAAGAGGGCAATCGGACGAATATCCCCGGAGATAAGACAGCATCTCAAAAACGTGGTAATTTCGGTGAGGGAACGACCTACAAGAAAGATGCTACAAGAGATGGGGTTGCAACCGGACGAGCTGCTCCTTGGGGTCTATCGGGGGGTTTCATTAATCAAGCGTTCAGTTACCTCGCCCCCCTTGTTTCCTGATACCATCATCCTGTTCCAGGAACCCCTCGAAGAGACGTGCGAGACAAAGGAGAAATTAGAGAAACAGATCGAAATCACCGTGGTCCACGAAGTAGCACACTTTGTCGGAATAAGCGAGGAGAGGCTGGAAGAACTCGGGTATGGATAGAAGGTGAGGACACCTCCCTTTCTTTACTGTAAGGGCTTTAGGTTGGCGTGGATAATCCATTGCCAGCCCCTGTCAGTTTTTAGCCAGGTGCTTAATCTTGCGGCGGGCTTGGCCGACAGGCGTTTGCCATCGATTGTCTCCTCCACAGAGACGAAATAGGTTACAATCACGACAGGGCCATCCTGGGTCACCTTGAAGTTACTCAGAGTGTACTTTTTAATATTCAGCCCCTTTATTAAATCTATCTGTCTCATACGGCCCCTCGCACCGTCCTCATGTACTGATTGAAAGCCTGGGGCAATATACTTCTCAATCGCCTTAATGTTTTGTGCTGACATGTCAACCCATAACTGGCGCACCAGTTTTTCACCCAGACTCGGTTCACCCGCGGGCTCACCAGCAAATACAATGCCCTGGTTGACAAACAGAAAAACGAGAACGGCAACCAATACTACTTTTAACATCTTCATTTCTACCTCCTTTTAAAGTTATTTTCGAAAAATCTAACAATAATTATACTACAAGCTGTAATTACTTGAATCGTATATCCATCAATGTTTATTGTCAAGTACAAGACACAAGATTCAGTAACCCCCTCAGTCTCGATCCTAAATACTTGATACTGGTCTTATTCGGTGCGTTTAATCCCTATTATGCCGTGACAAAAGACGAAAATAAGCAGGCAGTATGGAGTTGACTGCTTACCCCATACTCCTTACTGCCTACTGAAATCCGTCATCTCACAAGGTCTGACAGGATCATGACAGTCGCCCAGGGGAAAAGCATCAAAATTATAATGGATATGATATAAGATGGGATGTAGTACAAACCTCCCCTGAAGACTGTCCCTAATGGGATATCTTTAGCCATGCTTGCAACGACATAGCAACAGATGCCAATAGGCGGCATGATTGACCCCATTGTTGTTACGATGCAGATTACCTGCCCAAACCATATAGGGTCATAGCCCATCTGCATCACAATTGGATAAAATATAGGGAGTGATACGAGGAGAAAGGCAAGGGCATCCATTACGCATCCGCCTATGATATAGCACAACATGATTATCCAGAGGAGCACCCAGTTTGGTAACGTAAGAGAGCTAATCATGTTTGCTGCCTCAAAGGGTAACCGTGTGACAGCAAGGAAACGACTGAATATCACAGCGCCGGCCACTATCATGAATACAAGGCATGAGATGCGGAGCGTGTCTATTACGGATGCAAGAAAACCTTTCCAGGAGAGCTTTCTCCTTATAAGACATAAGACAAGGCCAACTGCACAGCTTGCAGCCGCTGCTTCTGTGGCAGTAACAACGCCTGTAAAAAGGGCATACATGATGATTGCGAAAAGAATAAAAATGTCAAGCAGATCAGGAATAGCCTTTATTCTTTCAAGCCAAGTACTTTTAGGTCCCTTTGGCCCCCAATCAGGATGCCGCCAGCAGATATAGAACACAGTTACTGCGATTAAAATGGTGAGTATTGCACTTGGTATCACATTTCCAAAGAAGAGCTTTCCTATAGATTGACCTGTGTAAATTCCGTACACGACAAGCACTATACTTGGAGGTATAAGAACACCGAGTGTTGCCCCTGCGGCAACAGAGCCGGCACTGAGTTGAGGGTGGTAGTTATACTTTTTCATCTCCGGTAGCGCGACAGTGCTCATAGTTGCGGCTGTTGCTGTATTGGAGCCGCTTATTGCTGAAAAGATAGCGCATGCCATAATGGTCGTGATCGCTAAACCCCCTTTGTAATGGCCGAACCACTTGTATGTGGCGCTGTAGAGACTATTGTTATACCCTCCATAATGGGCGAATTCCCCCACGAGGATGAACATGGGAATCACAGTTAGCCCATAACTTGAGAAGATGTTCCACATATCTGTGCCTATCATTCCGAGAGCCGCTTGCAGGGAGGTCACATAGGTAACTCCCAGGAAACCCACCAGTGCCATGGTAAAAGCAGCGGGTATTTTGAGAAAAAATAAGATTGTGAACATTATGATGATGCCATATACACCTACAATGGGTCCTTCCATGTCTATTTCTCCTCTGCAGTCAACAATGTTCTAAAAAAATCAAGCAAAAGGGTAAAGGATAATACAGCAAACCCAAGGGACACGCTGAATATAAATGGGTGGTAAATGATTTTTAGGGTTTCTGAGACCTCATGAGATTCCCATATTTTCATCCCCCACAGGTATGTCTGCCATGAAATTACAGCAAAAAATATCATAGTGATAAAGTAGTTTATCCCATCAAGCACCCTGTTTACCTTTTTTGGGAACTTCTCTGTCAGTATATCTACAAGGATGTTGGATTTTGTTCTCTGTGTGTAACCCAGGGCAAAGGCAATTACAATGGCACCCAAAAAGGAGACTATCTCATAAGCACCTCTAAAAGGGATATGGAATATTCTTAAAGTGACATTGATTGTAGCAATAGCCATGAGTAAAAGTACCGATATACCACCCAGAATCAGCATGATTTTATTAAGGTAACCTTCAAACTTCTCAAGATACTTCATTATCTCCCTCCGCTGATAGGTAACGTTGTGTATACTATTTTTCTGACTTAAAAAAGGTGCCTGGATAGACAGGCACCTTTTTTTACACATGTTTTACACATGTGCTGTTATTTGTAAATCTTCTCGTACTTTGCTTTCAGTGAATACACATCTTTGAGTATCTGATCGCCAGGAAGACCTAAGGCATTCACTTTCTTTACGTATGCACTTATTATAGGATTCAAGAGTTTTGGAATCTCCGCTTTTTCAGAGGCTGAAAGTTCATAGATCTGAAGATTGTATTTCTGTTTTGACCAGGCAAGCGATTCCTGTACATGGTCATCCACATATTTACCTGTCCATTCTGCCTGTTCACGTTTCATATCGTTGAATAACTTTTTTACATCCGCAGGAAGTGAGTTCCATTTGTCTTTATTCATTACAACTGCAAAGGTAACAACCCATAGGTTTGCAATGGTTACATTTGGAGTATAGGCTGCATAGTTAAAATCTTTGAGGACCTCCATTGAAGATACATGTCCTTTAACCACGCCCTTCTGGATTGCTTCCGGTGTATCGGACTGCGGCATAGCGACCGGTATACCGCCTAAGTTTTTTATTATATCTGCCTGTGTACCTCCTACCCTCAACTCCATTCCCTTTAAATCTTTTAGCGATTTAACAGGCGTCTTGGTCATGATATTTGCCGGTGGACATGTGAACATGGTAAGGATTTTTACCTTTTCAAATTCTTTAGCATTGTATTTTTCAACAAGGTCAAGAAGTGCAAGGCTTGCCGCTTTTGCACTTGAAAATCCTACTGGCAGGTCAATGGCCTCTGAAATGGGGAAACGGCCTGGCTGGTAACTCATGGCAAAATTGCCAATATCCGCTTGCCCTGAAATCACACCGTCAAAAATATTTTTGGCGGGAAGCAGCGTGCCACCAGGAAATGTCTGAACCTTGACCTTTCCATTTGTCCTTTTTTCAACCTCTTTTGCCCATCTCTCCATCTGGACACACGGGAATGTTGGAGCAGGTGGGAAGTTGGCGTACTTGAGTGTTATTGTTGCCTGGCTGTGTGCGTTTTTCGGTATTGAAAGATTAAGGCTGAATAAGAAAGTGATAGCAATAAATATTAATATTAGTCTTTTTAAATCCATACGTATACCCCCTTTTATTGTTTAAGTTTGTTCCAAATTATACCACCTTTTTTGATTATCACCTCCCCTTTTTATATTGTATCATAAAAGCTTGTTTGTATACTGTATCCAGAATATTGACCACGATACACTTTCTACTTTATCGTTATGTTTTTGTCAAGAAGTTTTTAGACCATACTTTCCGCTACCCTGTATGCTTCTATTAAACCTGATGGATCTGCGACCCCCTTACCTGCTATGTCAAAGCCTGTCCCATGTCCGGGGGAGGTGCGTATAAAAGGTAGTCCTAATGTTATATTCACAGTTTTTCTAAAATCAACAGTTTTCACTGGAATAAGACCCTGATCATGGTACATTGCAATATAAGCATCACAATCAACCTTATGAAACAGGGTATCAGCAGGAAATGGCCCTTCTGCATGCATGTTTAATGACCTTGCAAGGTCAATTGCTTCTTTAATTATTGTTTCTTCATTGCCAATGAGACCTTGCTCTCCTGCATGAGGGTTAAGCCCGCATACCTTGATATAGGGTTCTTTAATACCAAAATAGGTCTTCAGGGAATTATCGGTGATGGAGATGCATTTAAATATCCTTTCAATGGATAGCAGGCTTTCTACATTTTTAAGCGGGATGTGTATTGTTACAAGGGATACACGCATGCTCCTATTAGCCATCATCATTACATAATCGGTTACGCCGCTATAGTAGGCAAGGAGTTCTGTATGGCCTATAAATTGTATGCCTGCCAGATGAATCGATTTTTTATTGATGGGGCATGTGACGATAGCTGAAACTTCCCCTGAACAAACAAGCTTCAACGCCTCTATTATGTATTTATATGAGGCCTCACCATACCTTGAATCTGATGTGCCAAACCTTATAGTGTTTAATAATCCAAGATCTATGAATTCGACACCCCCTGTATTACCCTCTTTGAATCCTTTAAAGTCGAACTTCTTATCTCCAAACAGACTTTTTGTTAAGTGGTTAATAATACTAATATCTCCGATTAATACAGGGATGCTTTTTTTGCAGATATGTGTCAAGGATTTTAGAATAACTTCCCCACCGATTCCTGCGGGATCTCCCATTGTTATTGCAATTCTTTTCAGATTTTAACCTCTATGTATGAGGACTTTCTCAGTTTGTCGATATATTCTTTATATCTTTTTTCCGATTCCTCCTGAACGATCCTTTCATGGATTTTATCCTTTAATGTCTCAAAGGTAATGGTGCCCCCTTTTTTTATTTCGATGAGCTTAAGGATGTGTAATCCATATGGTGTCATTAATACATGGGTATACATGCCTGGCACAATCATGTTGAGCCCTTGCCTGAGCTCAGGTATAAGCTCTTCTTTTTTGACAAACCCGATATCGCCCCCTTGTGAGCCCGAAGGGTCATCGGAGAAATCTTTAGCAACTGCTTCAAATGTTTTTCCTTCTTGTAAGAGTTTATACGCAGCCTGGACCTTCTGCTGGGCGTCCTTTCTCTGATTTGATATAAATATTTGCTGTAATTTATACTCTTCCTCTCTGTATTCTTCTGTGTGTTTGCTGTAATACTCCTTCAGGTTATTCTCGGTAACCAGTACCTCAGGCGATATGACGCGGGTCAGGACTTTATTCCGCAGTATATTCATTCTTATACCTTCATAAAAATCCTTATAGGCAATATTTTCTTTTTTTAATTGTTCTTTTAATTCTACTTCTGTAATGAGATGTTGTTTTTTTATACCCTCTATAACGTTTTCAACCTCTTTATCAGATATTTCAATTTTTAATTTTTTTGCCTGTTGTTTGATAAGCAATAATTCGATAAACGTATCTATCTTTTCCCTCAATTGTATATTTCTAAAGTATTCGTTGACAGATACGAATCTTCCCTGTTTCTCAACGTGGACGTGTTTTTCTAATTCTTTGAGTGTTATGATGTCATCATTCACAATAGCAATTACTCTATCTACTATCTCACAATGGGAAAGCGTTGGAAGAAAGAAAGAGAGAATAAAAAAAATTGTTACATAAAGAAAGCTCATTTTTTAGGTAAAGGTGCTTCTGTTTTTTCCGGTTTTTCTGCCTTTAACAGTTCTTCATTGATTGTGATTTTAGCAATTTTTTTCAAATCTTCTATGTATTTTTCTAATATCTCTTTTTGCTTTTCCTGGGATATCTTCTGTTTTATAAAATCCTTTACTTCGTCAAAGGCTACATAAGAAGGTGCCTTCATCCCCTCTAACCTTATTATATGATATCCAAACTGGGTTTTCACAATGCCGCTTATCTGCCCGACCTTGCTCAGTTTAAAAGCAACCCCTTCGTATTCGGGGAGTAATGTCCCTTTGGGATGGAAACCTATTTCACCCCCTGTTGTTTTTGCATTTGGGTCGATAGAGTATTGTTTTGCCAGCTCCACAAAGTCTTCCCCTTTTAGAAGCCTGCTCTGAATCTGTTTTGCTTCTTCTTCAGTCTTTAAAAGGATGTGTCGGGTATTTATCTCTTTTTCTCTTTTAAAATCTTCTTTATGTGTATCATAATATTTCTTTAAATCCACATCAGTTGTCTTTGAATCAACGTTGATCTTCTTTTTTAATAACGACTCCATTAGAAGCTGTTCCTTTATATCTGTGAGCTTTTCTTGAAAATCTTTTTCGTTATCTACCTTTTCTTTTTTTGCTTCTCTAAGGAGCAGCCGCTTTACTATTAATCTATCTAAATAACTCTTTTTGCCGCTCTCTGTGGCAACCAGCATCTTCATATTTATCGGTATTCTATCAAGTTCTTTATTAAATTCTTCAAGGGTTACCGTATCATTGTCTATCGTGGCGAGGATCTTACCCCCCTCTTTCTTTGAACACGAAAAAATAAATAAGACTATAAACAGAAAGATAACGAATTTTTTCATTCATTCACCTCATTTTTTTGTCGTAAGCATTCAGTGGCTAGCTTTCATTAATAACAGTCAAAGCTGTTAGGTTTACAAGCTATAAGAAACCGAGGGCTAATCGCTAACAGCTGAACGCCTATTATTCTGTTATATCATATAGAAATGATGTCCATCAATATATTTCTTGTTAAACTGATAAGTTCTTTTGCCTTTTTATCGGTTTGCATAATAATCTTCCCATCTGGTAGTAGTTTTATCTTGTCTTGATCCTCTTTTACAAGTTTTAAGATTCTTTTCATATTTATGGGCGTATAGTCCGTCACATGAACGATTATTTGTTTTGCTGAATGCTCCAGCCTTCTGATTTTGGCCTTTATTAAAAAGCATTTTAATGATATAATTTTCAACAAATTTCTTAAGGGTTCAGGAATAATACCATACCGGTCTTTCAGCTCCTCTTCCATCTCTTTAAGTTCTGTTTCATCTCTGACCCTTGAGAGTCTTTTGTAGGTGAGGAGTTTTTGAGTCGGGTCTTCAATATATGCATCTGGGATAAAGGCATCAATCGGTATATTTATTTCGGTTACAATTTCTTCCTCTTTTGGCTCTTCTTTGCTTTTTAATTTCTTGATGGCCTCTTCGAGCATGCTACAGTATAATTCAAATCCAATAAGGTTAATATTGCCCGACTGTTCTTTGCCGAGTAAGTTACCGGCACCTCTTATTTCGAGGTCATAGTTTGCTATATGGAAACCTGACCCGAGCTCTGTCATTTCTTCAATGATCTTTAATCTCATCATTGCATCTCTGGTAAGGACTTCATCTTTTGGGACAAGAAGGTAAGCGTAGGCCTGTTTAATGCTTCTTCCCACTCTGCCCCTGAGCTGGTACAGATCGGCGAGGCCCAATTTGTGTGCATTATTGATAAATATTGTATTCACATTTGAAATATCCAGACCAGATTCAATAATATTTGTTGAGAGCAGCACATCGTACTTCTTGTCTATGAAATCCAGCATGATCTTTTCCAGTTGTTTTTCTTTTGTCCTCCCATGGGCAATTGCAATCCCTATATCTGGAAGAAGTTTCTTTAAATGTTCGTATACAACGCCTATGTTGTGGATATAATTATGTACAAAGAATACCTGGCCGCCTCTTTGCAATTCATCCATGATACCCTTTTTTATAAGTTCATCCTTAAATTTGACAACGAATGTTTTTACTGCAAGCCTGTCAAGGGGGGGTGTGTTTATGATGCTTAGATCTTTTATGCCTGTTGTTGCCATATATAGTGTTCTCGGGATAGGTGTTGCACTTAATGTGAGGACATCCACACCTTTTTTGAGAAGCTTTAACCTTTCTTTATGTTTTACGCCAAATCTGTGTTCCTCATCTATTATAAGAAGTCCAAGATCTTTAAAGCATAAATCCTTTTGCAGAAGCCTATGTGTGCCAATTACAATATCCATTGTCCCTTTTTTTAATGCTTCTATAATCATTTTCTGTTCATCTTTTGACCTGAATCTGCTTAACATTTCAATGTTCACAGGATAGTCCCTCAACCTGTCTGTGAAAGTTTTATAGTGTTGCTGTGCAAGGATGGTGGTTGGGACAAGTAACGCTACCTGCTTACTATCCATTGCTGCCTTAAATGATGCCCTGAGTGCTACCTCTGTTTTTCCAAAACCCACATCTCCACATATAACTCTATCCATGGGTTTTTTACCCTTAAGGTCGTTTACTACATCTTCAATTGCCTGTAACTGGCCTTCTGTCTCCTCATATTCAAAACTCGATTCCATTTCTCTGAATAGCTCATCTTCAGGAGGATAGCTATAACCTGTTGTCAATTCTCTTTCTGCATATATTTCAAGAAGTTCTTGTGCGATGTCTTCCACATGCCTTTTTACCCTGTTTTTTGTGTTCCTCCAGAATTGTGAACCGAGTTTGTCTATTTTTGGCTTATACTTTTCGCCCCCAATAAATTTTTGAACGAGGTGCAGGTCATCAATAGGCACGTAAAGCTTATCTCTATCCTGATACTCAATTAAAAGAAAATCCTTTGTATATCCATCTATCTTTAATTCCGTAATTCCTTTATAAATTCCAATCCCATGTTCTATATGGACAACCCATTCACCGACATTCAGGTCTTTAAAGGAGTTGAGAAACTCGTCAAAACCATCCCACTTCTTTTTCACTACCCTTTTTTTGGGCCCCACAATATCTTCTTCTGTAAGCACAATAACATTATCAGTTCGAAATCCTCTGCGTAATGGTCCGACAACAATGCCCCACTCTTTTTTCTTATCTAAAAAGGATATTTCTTTAAGTATAGGAAGGGAGACATCGTAGTTTTTAAAGATTTCCTGTAACCTTTCTCCCTGATGTTGGCTACTGGCGAATACATAAATATATTCCCATACACTCCACTCTTTCTTCATTTTCTCTGAGAGCGTTTTGAATATCTCTGTTCTTTTTATTTCGAAAAGGTGTCTCAAGCCCTCATTGGATAATGCTTCGATTGTTTTGCCTTCCTCTTCCCCTTTTACTCCTGAAATATCTATATTTAAGTTTGAACGTATTTTTCTTTTAAGTTTTTCTAAATGAGACCCGTCTTCAACATCCTCAATTTCTTGTGCGATGTAATTAACCCCTTTATGGACGAGAACCATGTTTTCGTTTATATAATCCAGTATTGTAGCATTTTCATCTGCGAGTGTTTTCGCAGGCGTGAGATTGCATAGTTCTATTTCCTTGCTTGACCTTTGTGTCGAGGGGTCAAAAAAACGGATAGATAACACTTGGTCGCCGAGAAATTCTAATCTTATCGGTTTGTTATAGGAGGGAGAGAATATATCAATAATGCTTCCTCTTTTTGCATAATCACCCTCTTCTCTTACCAGCGCAGTCAGTTCATACCCTGAATTTTCAAGATAGCTTACGAGTTCTTCCTGAAAGATTGTGTCACCAAATTTAATCTCCTTTATGTTGTTTAATATTGTATTCTGTCCGATTAAAGGATGTCTTATTCCATTATATGGATAAATACCGATGAATGCATCATCAGAGATCAGGTGATAGAGAAAGCTTATCCTTTTTACCCCGTCTTCTTTTTCAAACACCCTGTTTGCATAGATTGGAAAGAGGTACACAGTTCTTTTAGAGAAAAATTCTATCTCTTCTTTAAATAGTAATGCCTCATCCTCTGTTTCATAAAAGATTATGGTTTTCCTATTAATATTTGAGAGTAGAAAGGATATGAAAGAACCTATCTTCCCGGTAATGTAAATAAAACCTGTTTTTTGAAAATTGTACATAATTTTCCCACCCTCCCCTTTGTAAGGTTGATCGGAGGGCTTCTATCAAGTCTCAGGGGGCTGGCAGTATTAAGATGTTTTTATTATATTCTTTTAGTACAAGGTTTAAAAAGGTATTTTTTGGTTTGTTTTTTTCACTTAAAATCTCTTTCAATCTTGTAGGACCCATATTATATGCGTGGAGCGCCATGTTGATGTTATCAAAGTCTTCCATGAGTTTGGAGAAGAAATGAACACCTATTTTTATATTCGTATCAGGTTCGTCAAGGGTTTTTGCACCACCCCATTTTATCCCTACATCCTTGGCGATAAATTTTGCAAGGGAGGGTTTTATCTGCAGAAGACCCCTTGCTCCTCTTGGAGACACTATATGATTCCTGAAATTGCTCTCAACCTTCATCATTGCAAGTACGAGTCTATAATCCAGACCGTACAGCCTTGATTCTTCATACACAATTTGTGCAATGGTTGTTAGTTCATCTTCCTCTAATCTTACATTTTCGTCTTTTATATATTGGGTAATCTGACTAACGGCCCTTTCCCTTTTGACCTTGTCTGAGGAAAAAACCTTGGTATAGGTGTAGTGGGCACATGTAAAACAGAGCATCACCATAAGGGAAATGAATAAAATTGTTAATCTGTTACGAAAAGTCATTTGTGTATTTTAATACAACAGATTGATGAAGATATCAACCTTTTAATTTAGAGATGGTAACCTTATAGTCCTCTCCTCCTCCTTCAACAGAATACTGAATATCCTTTCTATTGCTTAAAAGACGTTTTATGTTTTCCAGCGCTGTTTTTGTATCGATAAGAACTTTTAGGGTATCGAATGAAGGGTCTTCTATTGCTTTTTTCGTTTCAAATACAGGCTGTGGGCAAGAAAGCCCCCTCAGATCAAGGTATGTTTTATCCATTCTCGTCTCCTTCCTATGCTATTATTTTTCTCATAAAAAATCCCGTGGCTATGCAAAACAATAAACCTGCCACTACCGCAAATGGGCTCCAGAGTGCAATGCCAGCAGGTGAGGCGGCTGTAGCAAAATTGTGTGCAAAGCCTGCACCAACAATCATGCCAATGACAAACACACCGGCGTCTGTGTCGCCTTCACCGGACATGAAAAGTTGTCTTCCCGGACAGCCACCGGCAAGGGCATATGCGAGACCAGATAGGGCCATGCCGAGAAAATTCCATACATGGTTTGTATGGGCAATAGGCTGGCCTGTAAAGCCTGGATGAAATTGACCGAGGACAAGGTTGGAAAAAAAGGCAAACAGGATAAGACCGATAACACCACTTGCAAGGTGAAAATCCCTCAGGATTATTATATCCCTTATGGCCCCCATGGTGCAGAACCTTGTTCGCTGAGCAAAGATGCCAATCAAGAAAGCTGCAGAGAAGGAAAATATTATAGGTGCGTGTTGGGAGCCCGGACCTTTAATGCTAAAAAATGGTGCCACGTTTGCTGAACCGGGGTTAATGAGCAAGAGCAGGAGCAGGGCAAACATTAAAATGGGCATGAATAGACCCGAAAATCTGTATGCAGGGTAGTTTCTTCCGAGGGTGTAACCATTTTTTATAAACTGGACGCCTATATATATACCAACAATCAACCCGGCAATACCGATTATTGCGTTCCAATCTCCACCTGCAAGCCGGAGCATTGCCCTCCATGGACACCCTAAGAATACGAGGGCACCGAACATGGCAAAGAACCCCAGAAAGAACCGCACGAGGGGGAGAGAACCGCCTCTCGGTTTGAATTCCCTGAAAATGAGGCTCGAAATGAATGAGCCCAGGACAAAGGCAAGGATCTCCGGCCTTATATACTGGACGATCGCTGCACGGTGGAACCCCAGACCCCCTGCAATATCCCTCTCAAAACAGGCAACACATATCCCCATATTTGCTGGGTTGCCAAATTTCTGGAGAAGGGTAGCAACAAGACCTATAAAGATACCACATGAGATTATTTTCCAGTGATTTTTAAAAAATTTCATAAACCACTCCTTTTTGGTTATTAGCTTTTAACAATCAGCCGCTAATTTTTAAATTTAATTCAGCTGTTTGTCCAATTGAAAATAAGAATGAAAGGTTTCTGATTTATCCGATAAATTTATAACTCTTGATTATGAAGAGGACTCCAAAAACTATCAGAAATAGACTGCATACAAGTAAGATTGCCTTGATAATCTTTGTATTTGCATATCTTCCTCCGAACTGAATCCCGTATGAGATAAAACTATACCACACGAGGTCTGAGAGTATATGCCCCATAAAGAAGGCAAGAACACCCTTTATTCCGAATCCTTTTGCAAACATTACATAACCCATACCTATTGTAATCCACCATATAAACCAGTAAGGGTTAGAGAGGCTTACTACTATACCTGAAAATACAGGGTGGATACCCTGACGCCTCTCGGTTGGTGTAGCAGATAGTGTATAACCTTTCAGGCCTTTTATCGTGCTATAACCCATGTATATCAGTATTATTCCGCCAATGAAGGCGATAACAGAAAATAGGACTTTATTATTGAGGATATTACCGAGGCCGAATACTATTATGAGCAGTAATGCAAACTCAAGGATGCCATGCCCGAGAACAACCATTGGCCCAACTATGCCACCCCTTTTTGCTGACTCGCTTATTGTGATTGTGAGGAGTGGGCCCGGAGCCATCGCCCCGGTCAATCCTAAAATAAATCCCACAGAGAAAAGGCCGAATAAACTCATATCCTGTTCATGGATAACCGTTCACGGTTACGGTATTTATATACCATATTTAATGAGAGAAATCTGTTTTCCATACTGCAAATAAAATTTATTCACAATAGGTATGTTTATTGTTAATATTCCTTTTATGGATTTTGTTGTAGATATAAATTGCGATATGGGTGAGTCCTTCGGGACTTACAATATAGGAAATGATGAAGAGGTAATCAAATATATTACATCTTCCAATATCGCCTGTGGTTTTCATGCCTCCGACCCGAATGTCATGAAAGAAACAGTAACTCTATGTAAAAAACACGATGTAATGGTTGGAGCACATCCAGGTTATCCTGATTTATTGGGTTTCGGGAGAGGGTTTGAGGAAAAGTCATTTTTGAACATTGTAACCAACCTGAGGAAGGCATTCGGAGATATAAGATTTTTGACCCTCGGCACGAAAAAGACTGGAGAATTAAAGGAAAGATGCAAGAAAGAAGGCATCAGACTTGTCCTTGAAGCATTCCCAGATAGAATGTACACGGATGTAAGGAGAGCTTCTCCCCAGAGAATACAAAGAAGCAGTTTTAAAAAATCCAGATATTATTGCAAAAAGGGCAATCAAAATGGTGAGAGAAAGAGGTGTTGCGGGTGTAAATGGCCGCTGGATTGAAATGGATATTGATACTATGTGTATCCATGGAGATAATATGGAAAGTATAGAGGCGGCAAAGAAAATACATGAGTATGCATTTGAGGAAGGTATACAGATAAAACCTCTTAATAATTTTATGTAGAATTATGATCTTCTTTAGATATTGTGAACATGGGATTCGTATAGTTTTTGGAAAATCAATAGACCTCGAAACACATGAAAAGGTAAGAAGATACTACTTTTTTTTAAAGTCTCTGCGTATAAAAGAAATTATTGACATAATCCCATCTTTCACATCCTGTCTTATATACTTTGATGGTGAACGTATCTCTTTTCAAAGGTTAACCTCCTTATTGATGGAAAGAGAGGAGGAGATGAAAACGGTTGATGTTCCGAAGCCAACTCTACACGAAATACCTGTAAAATATGGCGGTGAGTATGGTCCTGACATGGAGTTTGTCTCTTCATATTCGGGTCTCGCAGAGAACGAGGTAATTGAGGTTCATACGTCAACGTTGTATACGGTCTTTATGGCGGGGTTCATACCCGGCTTTCCATATATGGGCATACTCGATAAGAGACTGTATACCCCAAGGCTTGATACCCCACGCCTAAAAGTACCTGAAGGCTCTGTTGGGCTTGCACAACTTCAAACAGGTATATACTCATTTGAATCTCCTGCAGGATGGAGGATTATAGGGAAAACAAACACGCCTTTGTTTGACTGCAAAAAAGAACCGTATAGCCTGTTGAAGATTGGTGATATGGTGAGGTTTGTAAGAGCATGATAGAGGTGTTAACCCCTGGATGGTTGTCCATTATAGTCGATGGCGGAAGATATGGATACGGTGATATTGGGGTGCCACCTTCTTCTGCCCTTGATAAGCTTGCTTATAATGCCCTTAACCATTTAACTGAAAGTGATATGGATGCGCCTGTGATAGAAGTTATGGGCAATGATTTTTCTTTGAAGATCCACGTGGATGTGGTGTGTGCAATCACAGGGGCCAGGGTAATAGCCTATATTGATGATATTCCATTGCTACCATGGTCTGCTTTCATGGCAAAAAAGGGTAGTATTTTAAGGGTAAAAGAAGTGGAGGAAGGGTTAAGGTATTATGTGGGATTTTCAGGTTTTATGGATATAGATAGGGTCATAAATAGCTTTTCAACAAATTTAGAATGCAGGTTTGGTGGTTACAAAGGAAGACCCCTTATGAAAGGAGATAGGATAGGCTTGAAGGAAGTTAGATTGGTAAATGAAAAGTCCATTCCGGAAAAATATATACCACCCATGGGTTCGTCCCACATGTTACGAATCATCGAGGGGGCTGAGATAGAATACTTTACCCCTAAGTCCCTTAAAAGGCTTGCTGAAAAAAAAGAAATCACTTGTTATACAGTTTCTGCAAAATCGAACAGAACTGGTATTAGATTAGAAGGTGAACCACTTTTATTCAGAAGGAGAGTGGAAAAAAACATCATCTCTGAGGGTATACTGCCGGGTACTATTCAAGTACCAGGTAATGGCATGCCCATCATCATGTTATATGAGCGAACTATCGGTGGTTATGCAAGGGTAGCAATAATAGCTAAGGCTGACCTCGACCATCTTGCTCACCTGAAACCCAAGGACAAAGTGATGTTTGAAATGATAGGAGTAGAAGAGGCAGAAAAACTGTGGAATACTAAACTGGAAAGTATGTCTTTTTTACATAAAGATGATTAAGAAGGCATTATGAAAAAGTTTTTAAAGACATTCTGCTTATCTTTTATTAATGTTTTCGTTTACAGTAGCTTGATTTTTATTAAGAAAAAGAATATCTTGTCAGGGAGGAGGGGACCATGACCGTTGGTATTGTGAGAGATGAGATATTCTTAGAACATATTACGGACGATTATCATCCTGAAAACCCGGACAGGTTAAGACACATTTATTCCATGCTTAATAGTATAGATAAAGATGGAATAGTATATGCACCTCCGAGGAAGGCTACACATGATGAGATTGCCCTTAATCATGAACTATCTTATATAGATTCCATAGCAGCGACCAAAGATAAGGCTCAAAAAAGGCTTGACCCCGATACTGTCACATCTCAAAAATCATATGATGCATCCTGTATGGCAGTTGGTGGGGTTCTCAAACTTGTAGATATGTTAATTGCCTCTGAGATTAATAATGGCTTTGCCCTTGTGAGACCACCGGGACATCATGCTGAAAGGGCAAGGGCAATGGGATTCTGCATATTTAATAACATTGCAATTGGTGCAAAATACCTTGAAAAAATCCATAATCTAAACAGGATACTTATTGTGGATTTTGACCTTCATCATGGGAACGGGACACAGCACAGTTTCTATAGGGATTCTAAAATACTTTATTTTTCGACCCATCAGTATCCATATTATCCAGGCACCGGATGGTATGAAGAGGTAGGAGACGGGGAAGGAGAGGGGTATACTGTAAATATCCCTTTTTCTTATGGTATGGGGGATGATGACCACGTGTATGCATTCAGGGAAGTTCTGGTACCCCTTTCTGATTTGTATAAACCGGAAATAATACTGGTGTCAGCAGGTTTTGATTCTTACCATAATGATCCGTTAGGCGGGATGGCTGTGACTGAAGGTGGTTTTGCCATGATGACAAGGATAATTTTAGATATTGCAGAAAAACATTGTAATGGCAAGGCGCTTTTTACCCTTGAAGGGGGATATGACTTGAGCGGGCTTGCGAATTCGGTAAAGGCTGTAATAATGGAAATGAAAGGAACACCTATATTTATCCCGGATAAAAAGGCAACTCCTTCAGGCGAAGTTATAAGGACTGTGAACAAGGTAAAGCAGGTGTTAAGCCCGTACTGGGGAAAGCTTTAACCCTATTCCTTCCATATCATATCTTTCAATTCCTTACCAACCTTAAAGTAAGGAAGCTTTTTTGGCCCGACGCTTACTACTTCACCAGTTTTTGGATTTCTTCCTGTGTATGACTTATATTTTCTTATAGAAAAACTCCCGAAGCCCCTTATCTCCACCCTCTCGCTAATTATAACGGCTTTCTTTATAGTGTCTATGATAGCATCGACCGCTATTTTTGCGATCTTTTGGTTTAAATTTGTATCTTCTGCAAGCCTGTTAATTATATCCATCTTGTTCATGAAAAGTACCTCCTATTGATTTTCTATCACATATTTAAATGCATTTCTAAATATTTTTAACCCATCCCCTTCTTTTTCCAGACTTTCCCTTGTCCACCGTGGGTGCTGGGTATAATGGACATACGCCTCAGGATGAGGCATAAGCCCAAATATCCTTCCGGTTAGGTCACACAAACCAGCTATTGCGTCAATTGAACCGTTAGGATTATAAGGATATTCAATACTGGTATTACTCTTTTCATCCGCGTATTGCATCACAATGTGGCCATCTTCTTTAAGATGTTCAAGTGTCTCCATACTATCAACTACAAGCTTCCCCTCTCCATGTCTTACTGGAAGATAGATTTTATCCATATTCTTGGTAAAGATGCAATGAGAAAATTTATTAGTTTTTAAATATACCCATCTATCTTCAAATCTTCCAGAGTCATTGAAGGTAAGGGTAACAGATTGCTTATTATGCCCATCCTTGAATCCTGGCAACAATCCTGTTTTCACGAGTAGTTGGAATCCATTACATATACCGAGAATAATCTTGCCATGGGAGACAAATTTCATTAATTCATCAAGGAATCTTTGCTTTGAATCATTCATTTTCTGGTATTTCCATTTGACAGCCTGGGCTTTTGCAGAGCCGAGGTCATCGCCGTCAAGGAAACCGCCAGGAAGGTTTATAAATGAATAGTTGTGTATATTCTTCGTGTTTTTCATGAGTGAATTTATATGCACAGGTTCAACATCAAACCCGACAAGGCGGTGTGCATAAGCGGTTTCATATTCACAGTTTATTCCGTTCCCGAACAATACCAAGCTTTTAGGTCTCTTTTTTCTCATGTCGCATAACTATGTAACCCTGATAGTATAAAATTCACACCAAGGTAAGTAAAGATAACACTCAAAAAACCGATTATGGATAGCATGGCAATCCTTTTTCCCCTCCACCCCTTTACAAATCTTGCGTGGAGAAAAAGGGCATACACTATCCATGTTATCAAAGACCAGGTTTCTTTTGGATCCCAGCTCCAGTAGGAGCCCCATGCATAATGTGCCCACACGGCGCCTGTTAATATACCGGCGCTGAGCATTGGAAAACCAACAACGATGCTCCTGTAATTTATCTCCTCAAGGGTCTCTTCAGGGGGTATGACCCCTTTCCATTTAATCAGGTAGAGAAGACCACAGATAAAGGATATTACAAATGCGGCATAGGAAATAAAGCATGTGATGACATGTATATGGAGCCAGTTACTCTGCAAGGCAGGGATCAGTGGTTGTATATGCTTTTCTATTGATGGAGAAATAGATGCATAACCCATAAAGAAAAGGGCGATGAGCGAAGCCAACATCGTGATTATGGGGAATGACAACCTTTTTTTCATCATTATTTGCACAAAGCTCACACACCATGCATAGAAGATAAGCGATTCATAAAAGTTTGATAAAGGCGCATGCCCTATGTTGAGTTTGTAAGATTCTATCCATCTTAAGGCCAGCCCGAAAGTGTGCAATCCAAGGGTTATATAAAGGACAACCCATATTAAAGTTATAATCTTCTCCTTTTTAAGAGAAAAATACAGGATGTGCATGAAAAAGAGGAGCAAATAAAGCAGTGTAACAATGCCAAGGACCTTATGATTGATTACCATAATGTTCTTTTTAACCTTTCGAACTCTTCATTAAAGGCTTCCCTGTTTTTAGAGGCAAACCCGGCAACAATTATACCATTCGAAGCCTTCCTGATATAGACCTTTCTATGATAAATAAAGAAGTTCATGTATAACCCAACGAGGATGAAGGCAAACCCAATCCAGACAATCCATACACCGGGATCTTTTGATACCTCAAGGCCTGTATACAACTCATCCCTTATATCTTCGAGCCGGATATGTGTACCCTGAATATTTTTTTCCCTTAGCCTCTCTACATCTTTTAAAAACCATAAAGTTTTTGGTTCACCTTTCTCTAAATATGCGATGAGCACCCCGGGACCAAAATCGTGGATCATACCCTCGAATCTTGCAACCATCAAAATGAGGTCATTCTTCTTATATGTATCCCTTTCTCTTAAAATGACATTTTCCCCACCAATGTTGAAGAGGAATGAGGGCGTGCTTTCATAACTTGCCTGATATACATGTATGCCTTTATAATTGAGGGGGTCGTTTACCCTTATATTTTTTTCTAAAACAATATTACCATTTTCAATTACTTCCACAGTACTCACATAATCCTTTGGTTCGCCACCCGGATAAAAACTTGCCTTGAAATCCTTGCATCTGAGGGCAAATCCAAGAGGCCGTTCTTTTGTATTATCACCCCTTATGGTTATCTGATCCCTTACCTCCCCCTTCTTTAACACCATAAAACCTTTATACCCGAATATTAAGCCAATAAAACTCCCTAAGAGAATAACGATAATGCTTGCATGTATCGTGAGGGCTCCATACCTTGACAGAGCACCTTTTTCTAATACTATCCCCTCCTCTTCTTCATGAATAGAGTGGTATCTTTTTTTTAGTTTCTTGATTGCTTCTACGCTATCTTTCCCTTGTATCTGGAAATGCATCTCCATATTGGTGAGTGTATGTTCATCGGGTAATTTCATATCTCTCTCACTTCTAATAAAACGGGTAAATCTTCCAAGGGTACAGATGGTTAAATTGACTGCGAAAAGTATAATTAACGCAAAAAACCATGGGGAGTGATAAGTATCGTCCAGACCAAGCAACCTTATAATCCTGTAAGTATTTTCAGAATAAATGGAGAGATATTCTTCTACGGAAGCCTTTTGTTTTATAAAAGTTCCAAAGAGAGAGCCGATAGAGATGAAAGAGAGAAGGAATATTGTAAGCCTTATGGACGTAAGAAACTTAAGCATTATTTTTTATGACATTCATTACACTTTGTGGGAGCGTTTATTCCTTTTGCCAGGACATCCTTATGGCAGGTCAGGCATTTCTTGTGGAATGCATCCTTTGCCACAGGTGAATTATCCTTTGCTTCCTTTAAGAAATGGCACTTTACACAACCTTCAGGTTCTTTCGGGTCTTTATCTTTGTGGTGACAGACAATACAGTCTATCTTTGCCTTTTCAATATGCTTTGTGTGTGAAAAGGCAACAGGTGGAAGCTTTGCCCCTTCGAGTGTAATCGAAATTACCTCTGGCAATTTTTTTTCTGCAACTGCGGGATTAAAAACATAGAGAAACGAAAGGAGTAATGCAAAAAAAACAATAGCCATTAGAGATTTTTGTTTCATACACCACCTCTAAAAAATTTTTGACATGTTATCTTAAAAAAAGATATTAAGTCAAGGGTTTAAAAGTAGCTTTTAGCAGTCAGCATTTAGCCATTGAGCGTAATGGAAAGGCACGAAAGCAAATATTTACGAACTTCCTAATCTCAGAGCTAAAAGCTGATAGCTGAGTGCTGATTGGCAAATTTCATTGAAATTGAGTCCTTACCTGTGTGATACTTGAAAAGGTTTAAAAATGGGTCTTATCAATCTGCTTTTTAGAAATCCTTTGGTTTTTGTTCTTGTGGCGATACCGCTACTATACTCGATTATTATCCATGAAGTAGCTCATGGCTGGGTGGCAAACAAAATGGGGGACCCGACTGCTAAGTGGCTTGGCAGATTAAGTCTTAATCCAATAAAACATCTCGATCCTATTGGAACCCTCATGCTATTGGTCTTCGGATTTGGCTGGGCAAAACCTGTTCCTGTAAATTTCAACAACCTGCACGATACACGTAGGGGGCTGATATTTGTCTCCTCTGCAGGGATTGTAGCCAATATCATTTTAGCCTTTTTTTCTTTTTTTCTTCTTCGTCTTTTATCCCCACCTGAGGTCATATCAACTATTCTCTATTATATGGCTCATATTAATATCATGCTTGCAGCCTTTAATCTGATCCCAATCCCACCACTGGATGGTTCAAAAATACTCATGGGTTTTTCATCGAGAAGGTTTCAATATTCCCTTGCGAGGCTTGAACCCTATGGAATGTTTATCATCATTGGTTTGCTTTATCTTGGTGTTTTGAATCCCCTCATAGCCTTTTTTCAGTGGATTATTTTGGCATTCATAGGAATTTTGCTGCCATAATAATTTAGTGGCCAGTGTCCAGTATCCAGAACAAAAGCTTTGGGGGCAATTCTACTTCTGACTGCTGAAATTTTATTTTAAATCTATTTGCCGTAATTTTTAGAAAGATAATCTATGATAATTTTTGCTTCTTCCTCTGTCCCGGGGGCACCACGAACATTCATCATACGCATTACAGTGGTTTTCCATTCATTCATTGTTTTTTTCTTTGATTTAGACCTATCAAGACTATGGCATCCACTGCATTTTTTCTCAAAAAGGTTTTTTGCATCAACTTCGGCCTTTTCAGCGCTATGGGTAGGAGAAAAAGATAAAGCTAAAAACAGAAACCCCAAAGTATATACAGCAATGTTTTTCATTTAATACCCCCCGTACATCTTATTGAGAAACCATATATTTTAATTGATAACCACCATATTTTCAAGGTTGAATATATGGTAGAATTTCGTGTGTAAGTGGGTTATAATGAGAGCGAAAAAGATTAAAAATGAAGAACACGGGTAGTGACTTTGATATAGTCAACAAATTTTTGGAACGCAGACTCCAGCAGGCGGATATTAAAACTATCCTCAATGCCTTAAGCGCAGCAGAGCGTGAAGAATTTCTGGTTAAAGTTGCAGATGTACTCGGGAAGCTCACAGCGCTCCTGGAAGTATCGAAAAAGGTTTCAGATACCTTAGAACTCGATACCCTGCTCACCCGCATGATTGAAATTACAACTGAGGCAATAAACACAGACCGCGGTTCACTATTTTTAAATGACAAAAAAGCAGGGGAGCTTTTTTCGAGAATTGTAAAGGGGGAGTTAAAGAGCGAGATTAGATTTCCTAACCATATGGGTATTGCAGGTGCTGTCTTTAAAAGTGGTGAGCCAATTATTATAAATGATGCCTATGGTGACTCAAGATTTAACAAAGAGGTTGATAAAAAAACGGGCTACAGGACGAAAAATATACTCTGTGCACCCATAAAAACAAGAAACAACGAAATAATCGGCGTTGTCCAGTTGCTCAATAAAAAGGATGATGATTTCCGCGAGGACGATCTGACACTCTTGGAGGCAATTACATCACAGGCCTCAGCGGCCCTGCAGAACGCCCAGCTTTTTGATGAGGTACAGAAGAAAGAGGAAGAAGAGTCGCAGCTTCTGGAAATTACCACGGCAATCTCCTCTGAATTACAGTTGCAGCCTCTGCTTGCAAAAATAATGGAGACAACCACAGAAATTCTCGATGCAGACAGGAGTACGCTCTTTTTATACGATGAAAAAACAAAAGAGCTATGGTCCCAGGTTGGTCAGGGATTGGAAATAAAAGAAATACGTTTTCCCAGCCATCTTGGTATAGCAGGAACAGTTTTTACGACAGGTGAAACGATTAACATACCGGAAGCGTATAAAGATTCAAGGTTCAACCCCGAGATTGATAAGAAAACAGGATATATTACGAAGACCATTCTCTGTATGCCTGTAAAAAACAAGAAGGGGAAGACCATCGGTGTTACCCAGGTGCTCAATAAAAAAGGTGGTCCCTTCACAAAGATAGATGAGAATCGTCTCCGCGCCTTTTCTGCCCAGGCGGCTATTGCCCTTGAGAATGCAAGGCTTTTTGATGATGTGCTCAACATGAAAAACTATAATGAGAGCATCCTTGAAAGTATGAGTAACGGTGTTATAACACTGGACGACAAGAAACGGATTGTAAAATCCAACTCCGCTTCTTTGAGGATATTGAATACAAGCGTGGAAAACATTATAGGTATTTCTGCAGATGAATATTTTTCAGGTAAAAATGCATGGATTATAGAGAATATTGATCGTGTTATCGAAACAGGAAAACCTTACCTTGCAATGGATGCAGAATTTTTTATTTCGGACGGGAAAAAGGTTTCGGTAAACTTAATGGTGGTTCCTCTCATCAATATTAAAAACGAGTCCATTGGATCAATGCTCGTGTTTGAGGATATAACCAAAGAGAAACGTCTTAAAAGCACCATGGCCCGTTATATGACCAAAGAGTTGGCTGAGAAATTGTTAGAGGCAGGCGATGCCATGCTTGGTGGACAGGCACAAGTTGCAACGGTACTTTTTTCTGATATACGGAGTTTTACGGCTATTTCCGAAAGGGTCGGTGCCCAGGAGACGGTGAGTATGCTAAATGAGTATTTCACCGTCATGGTGGATATCATTTTCAATTATGGGGGCATTCTGGATAAGTATATTGGAGATGCTATCATGGCTGTATTCGGGGTCCCGTTTATGACCGGTGAAGATGCAGACCATGCTGTTATGGCAGGAATAGATATGTTAAGGGCATTGAGGGATTTCAACAGAGAGAGAGCGAAAATTGGTAAGAGCCCTATTAATATCGGGGTTGGAATAAATACCGATGAAATTGTAGCCGGGAATATCGGTAGTATGAAAAGGATGGATTATACTGTGATAGGGGATGGTGTGAATCTTGCGTCCCGACTTGAGGGGGCAAACAAATACTACGGAACAAGCCTTTTGATAAGTGAGTTTACCTTCCAGAATCTGAAAGGTAAGTATATGTACAGGGAGGTGGACCGCCTCCGCGTGAAAGGCAAAGCACAACCAGTAAGCATGTATGAGATACTCGATTATCATGATGAGCATTCCTTTAAGAATCTCAAAGACGTTATAGGGATTTACCATGAGGGCATGGTCCTGTACCGTGAGACAAAGTGGAATGAGTGTATTGCGAGATTTGAAAAGGCCCTCTCCTTGAATCCGAATGACAACCTCACCCGTATCTGCATAGAGCGCTGTGAGTACTTTCTCAAGAATCCCCCTGAGAAAGATTGGGACGGCGTCTGGACAATGACAGAGAAGTAAGAGAACCTGCTTCGTTATTTGGTTCATCTCGTCTGTCTCGTTCATTTCGTTGAGCACAAGATAAACCAGATAGACCAGACCAACCAGATAGACGATAAAGTTACCGCCGGAACACTGTTTCCCTCGACGCTCCGGCTCCGCGTTTCTTACCCACTAAGACTCGGAATTCACTCAATTCGTGAACTCGTGCTTCGCACTCAGACAGCACGAATTGTCCTTCGGAACACTCTTCCTCGTCAAGTGGGGACCCAAGAAATGCTCGATGTCGCGCTCGCGTACGGTTTCATTGCGAAAGGATGTGAGCAACAAAGTTCTTCCGGCTTAAGATTTCAAAATGTAAAGCTCTCAAAATCAAGAATAAAGATTTGACCTTCTTCCGCTCTCCCGACATTTTCGGCGTGTCGTCCTGCAACCGTTTTTAGAACGGCCTCGGTCATGGATAGGCGGCAGCCAGTCCAGCTCGGTGTTTTTGCGTCATTTTTGTTTCTAGTGCGTCCAGCCAAGCAAGAAACTGATCCCATTTGTTAAGACTGAAGACCTTAACTCCGTATCTGTTCTCTAACCCGATATGGGGATTGGCAACGAGAGAGGCCATAGCTTGGTCCATTACAAATGCATCACAGTACGGCGCGTACGTAGAAACATGTTTGACGTCTTGGAAAAACCCTCTCAAGCGCTTTAGCGCTCTATCCCGATCCACGTGTTCCCCTCGCTTGACCATGTCTTTAAGTGTTGCGTAAATCCTTGCCGAAAGCCATTGATACGGTATTTCCATAAAGTGAGGGGATTTAAAGAACGCTCCTACTCGCATGAATCGTTCTTTAGGAGGCATTTCATCAGGAAGACAGTACAGAAGAGATTCGACAACCTTTGACATGATTGGAGAGTCAAATAAGGCATCGTAGTCACCGCTAGCGACACGGCTAGCATACTTGAAGTAAGACTCGATGTAGCCTTTAGCTGCATCTTGCATCTCAAATGCCACATCCTCATCAAAGGTGCTTGTCGACTGCCGCCAGTGTGGAAAAAGATCGACAAGACCTTCCACAGACTGTTGTTTTAAGTCGCGCATTAGTTCAATATCCACCGTATAGCGACCAACATCTATTCTAAAATAGTCGTCCCATTTATGAATATTTCCCTTGACGACATCGCGCTGCTCGAGCTGGAACTCTGGAGGTTTGTCCGCAAGGAAAGATTGAAAGGCTCGGACAATTTGAGTTCGTTCCACCTTGTATGCGGGCTTAAATTCATGGCCGTGCGATGTTACTTTAATGAATTCCATTAAGTTTTCTTTATTCTTATCGCCGTAGCCACGCCATAGATGGGTTTCGTCCTCATGAATAGACGAAAAAGGCGCTACCAAGAGCTGCAATGCCGAGATATGACTGATTCGATCTGCGGCCTTCACGAACCGCTGGTCGCACTCTCGAAAGGCGCTACTGAAGAAGAATTGGTCTAAATAAAGAATCTTTTTCCGAAGTTTGGGCAGCAAAACAGTAGTGCTATATGTGCAGCTCATGCATCCACGTAGCACTTTGTTACCGCTGACATAGACGTTTCCGAATTCTCCTTTTCCTCCACATCCTGGGCAATCTCCTAAGACCCGTGTTACCAACACTTATAGCTCCATTGCGGTATTGCGGCAATTTAGGGTTAGGTCTTGAAATATAAGTTTTTCATAACCCATCCTTCCCCTGTTTCCTTCATCTTCCTGCTGTTTCAATATGTTGTCAAGGTATTTTTGGCTACCAGCTATCAGCAATTAGCTTTTAGCCAGCAGCGTTCCTGCCAAACATATGTGAAACCAGAATTTATATATTACCATACATAAGAGTAATTCCGTGTATTTGTATGGTAACTTTTTTATTGACAATTGTTACCATACACAATACAATATCTATTATTTTGTATGGTAACAGGGGTGCTATGTGGATGTAATAAAGGGTGTGCTTAAAGAGGAACTCCAAAATTCCTTGCAGATGAAAAAAGATTACAAAAGGGAACTGGAGAAACTACCGAAAGGTGTATTGATAAAAAAGATTATTAGGGGTCATGAATATTATTACCTCATCCGCAGAGAAGGAGGAAAGGTAAGATTTGACTACAGGGGGAAGCCTTCCTCAGAGGAGATTAAGCAATATGAGGAAGCGAAGAAGCTAAGAAAAAAATACAGGCAACTCCTGTCTCAGGTAAATAAGCAAATAAAATATCTTTCAGGGATGTTACGTGACAGAAAATCAGTATAAACTGTGTATAGAAATTTTGAGCAGATTTGATAAGGCAGGCATCCTGAAAAATATTGTGCTGATCGGGAGCTGGTGTATTCCTTTTTATAAAAACTATTTTGGTGATACAAAATATCTGCAGCCGCTTAAAACGAGGGATGTCGATTTTCTTGTGCCAGAACCACATAAGATAATAGAAAAAGTTGATATCCCGAAACTCCTGAAAGACCTTGGATTTGTAATTGGTTTTAAGGGACAACAGGGATACATAAAACTTGAACATCCAGACCTGATAGTTGAGTTTTTGGTGCCAGAAAAGGGTCGAGGGGTCGAGCGCCCGGTACCATTGCCAATGCTTGGACTTAATGCTCAGGCATTGAGGTATTTAAATTTCCTGACAGGGTCCATAATCACTCTGGCTGTAGAAGGCATGCAGATTAGATTACCTCATCCGGTAAATTTCGCGCTCCATAAACTTATAATATACCAATTGAGAGTTAATTCTGAAAAAGCAGAAAGGGACAGAGAGACTGCCTTGAGAATCTTAGAGGCAGTTGTTGAAAAAGGAGAAAAGGATCTTATTCTGCAAACACTTGAAACAATCCCTGGAAAATGGCAAAAGAAAATACTAACTGGACTTCAACGCTTAGACCACCCCCTTCTTGAAGTGCTTTTCAAGAACTACAATAAATCATAGGGTCTCTCTGATCATTACAAAATAGACAGGATAGACTGAATATATAGTATTTTAACATGAAACAACGTCCCCGTTGTCCTTTTCACCCCCTGTGAAAAATGTAAATAGAGGTTTCCCCCCCATGTAAGTAAGTATAAATAATAATATATATTAACTATATCATTATTTATTTTTAATCAAGTTGCTATTGACAAAAATGAAAGTAAGAAATAAATTATATAAATAATATTTTATATATTAGGATGCCATGGAGAAGCCGAAAGTGTTGTTTGTATGTGTTCATAATTCATCGAGAAGCCAGTGGAAGAATTTTGCAGGGAGCATTTAAGGGAGGAATGAGCGCCATGAATGAATTACTCAATATTTTTAAGGCTCTGTCTGATGAGACAAGGCTCAGGATTATGAAACTCCTTGAACATGGAGAGCTATGTGTATGCGATATAGTAGCTGCCTTTGACATGATTCAGCCGAAGGTATCCTTTCATCTTGGTGTATTGAAAAAAGCAGGACTCTTAAAGGATAGAAAACAGGGGAAATGGATGCATTACAGGATTGATGATTCAGATATGTTTAGAAGGTTTCTCGTGCTTTCTGTGATGGAAAAGATACCCGAAGAGACATTAAAAGAAGATAAGACAAGGCTCGAGGAGTTTCTTAAGGCTAAAACTGAAAAGACACCAGTTGCACCAAACACAGATAAATGTTGCGAGAAAAAACAAGGGAAAAAATATGAAAAACTGGCATAAATTCCTCATCATACTTGGTACATTCGTAGCTGCCTATTTCATTCCTTTTGGAGACGAAAGGGTGAAAAAAGCGATCCTTGAATCCTTCTATATGCTGCAGGACTATGCACAGAAGCATGTGCTTTTATGTCTTGTGCCGGCTTTCTTCATTGCCGGAGCCATAACTGTCTTTGTTTCAGAGGCATCGGTCATGAAATACCTTGGGCCTCTGGCGAATAAGTTCCTCTCCTATTCGGTTGCATCAGTCTCCGGGACTATCCTTGCTGTATGCTCCTGCACGGTGCTCCCGCTCTTTGCCGGCATCTACAGGATGGGTGCAGGGATAGGACCTGCAACGGCTTTTCTCTATTCAGGACCTGCCATCAATATCTTGGCAATTGTGCTTTCGGCAAAGGTTCTGGGCTGGCAGATAGGCCTTGCAAGGGCAGTGGGTTCAATCGGCTTTGCATATGTGATAGGTCTCGTTATGGCGTTTATTTTTAGAGAGGACGAGGCGGAGAAGAAGAAGGTCCAAATGGTAATGCCCTCAGAAGAACCACCGCTTCCCCTCTGGCAGGAGACCGTATATATGGCATTCATGATCGGCGTCCTCGTCTTTGCAAACTGGGCAAAGCCTGATGTCACCGAGGGATTCTGGTATGCAATATATAATATCAAGTGGTATATTACTGGCGCATTTGGCCTTCTATTTACGTATACCTTTGTGAAGTGGCTCAAGGCCAGGTTCTGGGTGTCGTTGATTGGGGTCATTGCAGTTGCCCTTCTTGCGATTCTTTTTCCAAAATATCCGCTCCTCTCATTCTCAGCAGGCATTGCCTTTCTCGTCCACGCCGGTAAGACATCATCCAGTGAAACAAAAAACTGGATTGATGCCACATGGTCTTTTACATTAATGATTTTACCCCTTCTCTTTGGTGGTGTGCTTATTGCCGGGTTTCTCCTCGGTATGCCCGGCACGGACAA
>Ga0172364_10000138_pt1 | contig 43197 bp, 48 predicted proteins | sample LakKivSesite10cm_FD_114545 | JGI IMG/M metagenome (GOLD analysis project Ga0172364, IMG submission 114545) | Sediment microbial communities from Lake Kivu, Rwanda - Sediment site 10cm | ecosystem: Environmental > Aquatic > Freshwater > Lake > Sediment | place: Rwanda: Western Province, Lake...
CATGTGGTCGGCAAAGGAAAAAAACAAGTACGAAAGATGTGTGAAGGATGTAAAAAAATCTTTGAAGGAAGGTAAAAATCCTGTATCTTTATTTCTTGAAAATGAAATCATGAAAATTGTAGAAAAGAATTTACCACCGAGAATTACAAAAGGAGATTTAGTTAAATATCTTTCTGAAGCAGGTCCTGCGACCGCACCAACAAAACCAGCACCAGGAACTAAACCAGGAACTAAACCAGGAACAAAACCTGACCCAAGACCAAGACCTAAACATCCTGGTAAAAATCCAAACCCTGGTGAAAATCCTGCTCCAAAAGCTAAGAAAGTTTCTCCTGAAGCTGCAAAAGATGAAGTTATGGATTTAATTATGAACTTATTAGAAAAATAAAATGGCAAAGAAGATACAAGAACAAATCAATTACGGTGATAGACCTGAAAGAATGGACCCAAGTTTGGAAAGAAAACTCGGAGACCCACAAGGTCTTTACGCCCAAAACCCTTCAATGAAAAAGGGTGTACAAGATGTACAAAGGCTCGTTAGTTCACGTTTCGGGAAAGTTGCCGACAAGTTGAAACAAGTTACAGGTAATAATAATATTAGCTCCAAACAAGTTCAACAAATGATTTATATGGAAATGATGAACCGTCTTCCTAATATCATGAGAATTGAGGGCAGACACAGAGATGAACTTGAACAATTAGCGGTTGAGGCATCTTTGGAAGAAACTGAAATCCCTGAGGACTGGTTCAAAATAGAGCCTAATTTGAATAGAGAGCCTATTGATACTTCTAATTTCAGATATGAACCTGAGGATGAAGAAGATGATGAGGATGAAGAAAAAGAACCGAAATTTCAAATACCATCGTTTGATGTTGAAGATTTAACCGATGAAGAATTACTTGAATTAGAAAAACACAAAAGAAATATCATCAATGCTATAATTCAAGGTGCAGCTAAGAAAGGACATTATCTTTTTCAAAAACCTGAAGTCAAAGCTAGACTCGATGCAATCGACCCATCTCTTTATAGAGACTATTTGGGTATCATGGCAATCAACGATTTTCTATATTTTACTATGGAACAGATGATTGAATTGATGAGTCAGACAGGTCAAGGAGTTGCGGGTAAAGTTGAATTGGATGATAATGATGAAGAAGAAGGTGATGAACAAGGCGGTGAAGAAAAACCAGATACTGTAATCAAAGCATACGGTGCTATTTTTCCAATACTATGCCACGAAATAGTTAAAGGTGTTGAAGAAGCTAAAGGTAGATACGGTTTACCTCAAGACCAAGGAATGAGACAAAAGGTTCAAGGACAAGTTGACCTTTTATCAAACGAACCAATGCAATTGAGAATAGGTCCTGAGATTGTTGAGAAAATTAGATTCGCATTACCTGATGAGATGTTCGAAGACGAGAATAAGGGTCTGATAAATTGGTTTCACATACAGTTATACCAAATACCTGCCGAAGAATTTTTGGAGATTATTGGAAATGCCATTTCTGAAGACCAATCAAAAGTCAGAAAAGCAACCCAAAGATTTGATGAAATCATGAAAGAAGCTCAGGAACTCAAAAGAGAGTTTGATGACTACAAAGAAGAAAGTGGTTCAGACTCGGAAGATGAGGACGATGACGACGATATTGATGATTTCTTAAGTAGTTTAGGTATATCGAGACCTAAATGATTTCAATAGGTGACTAAAGAACAATTAATTATAGAAGTTACTAAGTGCATGAGGAGTACTCCTTATGCTCTTAAAACTTATTTACAGACGTACGACAACACAGTACAAAAATACGTACCATTAGATTTATTCCCTGACCAAGTTTTATTGATTGAAGATTACGACAATTTCAATGAAAATATTGCATTGAAGTATAGACAAGCAGGTGTGTCTACAGTGACTGCCGCGTGGGCATCAAAAAAACTTGTTTTTGCCAAAAAAAACAAACCTGAAAAAATTCTAATCATTGCCAACAAATTGGATACGTCAGTTGAGATGGCAAACAAGGTAAGAGGATTTACTGAACAGTGGCCTTCTTGGGTTGGTGTTGGTTTCTCACCAGAAAAAAATTCACAAAGACATTTTAAACTTACAAACGATTGTGAAGTAAAGGCGGTTGCAACATCAAAGGATGCACTTCGTGGATATACCCCAACCATATTGATTTTTGATGAGGCGGCGTTCATTGAAGCAGATAATGATTTCTGGTCTGCGTGTATGGCGTCACTTTCTACAGGTGGTAAGGTAATTGTAATTTCCACTCCAAACGGATATGATGCGATTTATTACGACATCTACGACCAAGCCTTAAGAAACATGAATGAGTTCAAAATCTCTGAAATGTTTTGGTATCGTGACCCAAGATATACTCGTGATTTGTATATGGTAAAAACAAATGACTTGGTTCATTATCTACTTAATCGAGAAGATTATCCAAGTGATACTGTTATAGATTTATCTGTAGATAATCCATACGAAAGAGACCATGAAATAACGCTAGATTACATAGCAAAAGGTTACAAACCTTGTTCTGCGTGGTTTGAGGGAATGGTAAAAAAACTTAAATTCGACAGAAGAAGGGTAGCACAGGAATTGGAATGCAATTTCTTAGGTTCAGGTGATAACGTATTTGAATCTGATTTGATGCAAACAATTGCTAAAAACCAACTGAGAGAACCGTCGGCAAAACTAATGGGTGGTTCCTTGTGGATTTTCAAAGAACCTGAAAATAGTCACAAATATGTAATGGGTGTTGACGTATCAAGAGGTGACTCAGAAGATTTCTCATGTATTGAAATAATTGATTTTGATGAGAGGGAACAAGTATTAGAATACGTTGGTAAAGTGCCTCCCGACGTTATAGCGGAGATTGCATTCAAGTGGGGGTCAATGTATAACGCCTTTTGTGTAATTGATATTACAGGGGGTATGGGGGTCTCTACTGCAAGGAAAATGCAAGAGATGTCCTATCCTGCAGGTTTATATGTCGATAACGTAGACCCATCAAAAAAGTGGAAGTGGGACCCGAAACTGAATGAAAAAATACCTGGTATAAATTTCAATTCAAAAAGGGTACAAATTATATCTGCATTTGAAGAAGCTGTGAGACATGGATTCAAAACCTATTCACATAGATTGTATAATGAAATGAACACATTCATTTACGTGAACGGAAGACCTGACCACCAAAAAGGTCATCATGACGATTGTATTATGGCTATCTCGATGGCAATATACACTGCGGAAAAATCATTCCAATCGTTACTAAAAGTGGTTAATCACACAAAGGCTATGTTGAACTCGTGGTCAACAGCAATAAGTGAGAACAAAAATACATCAGAATATTTCAACCCGATGATTCCTCAGATGGGTAGACAACATCCCAATTCTCAAGGTCCAAGCAAACAGGATTACCAAAAATATGGGTGGTTATTTGGTGCAAAATAACTATTTATATTATCAAGGTAAGAAGTAAAATTGTAATATGGCTGAGAAGAATTTAACGATTTGGCAGAGGTTATCACAAACATTTGGTCCTGATTCATTACTTGGACAAGATTATCCAACATTCAAGTTTGATAAAAAGGAATTATTACGTACTAAAAGTAGGGAAGAGTATGAGATGGAGAAGTTGCAAGCGCAACAGACTTTTTATCTCACAAACCAATGGGCTAAGGTTGAAAACAATCTTTACTCACAAGCCATTTATTATGAGCCAACAAGACTCTCAGCACAATATGATTATGAGTCAATGGAGTATACTCCTGAAATTTCTGCAGCGTTAGACATTTATGCGGAAGAATCCACAACAACTAACGAAGACGGATTTATTCTACAAATTTATTCTGAATCAAAAAGAATTAAAGGAGTACTAGCGGATTTATTCAACAACAACTTAGATATAAACACTAACCTACCAATGTGGACAAGAAACACTTGTAAGTATGGTGATAACTTCGTGTATTTAAAATTGGACCCTGAAAAAGGTGTTGTAGGTTGCCAACAATTACCAACAATCGAAATTGAAAGACATGAAATTGGTGTAAGTGCAAAAATCTCAGTTGATATTACCCAAGAATTGGACAAAGACAAAAAAGCCCTTCATTTTACATGGAGAAATAAAAACATGGAGTTCCAATCATGGGAAATAGCTCACTTCAGATTATTAGGTGACGATAGAAAATTACCATACGGTACTTCTATGTTGGAAAAGGCTAGAAGAATTTGGAAACAACTTTTACTTTCAGAAGATGCAATGTTGATTTATCGTACATCAAGAGCTCCTGAAAGAAGAATGTTTAAGGTCTTTGTTGGAAATATGAATGATGACGATGTTGAAGCATATGTACAACGTGTTGCCAACAAATTTAAAAGAGAACAAATTGTTGATAGTAAAACAGGTAACGTAGATATGAGATTCAACCAAATGGCGGTTGACCAAGACTATTTCATTCCTGTTCGTGACCCAGCGGCACCCGACCCAATCACAACTTTACCTGGTGCAACAAACTTGTCTGAGATTGCCGATATTGAATACATCCAAAAGAAATTATTAACGGCTCTTCGTGTACCTAAAGCATTTTTAGGATTTGAAGAAGTTGTTGGTGATGGAAAAAATCTTGCTCTACAAGACATACGTTTCGCGAGAACTATAAACAGGATTCAAAAAAGTATGATTGCGGAATTAAATAAAATCGCAATCGTCCATTTGTTTCTACTCGGATTTGAGGATGAATTAGGGAATTTCACATTAGGATTAACCAACCCATCAACTCAAGCTGATTTATTAAAAGTTGACGTATGGAAAGAAAAAATTCTTCTTTACAAAGACTTGGTTGCAGACCCAGGAAATGGTATTCAAGCAACTTCATCAACATGGGCTAAAAAACATATTTTTGGTTGGTCAGATGAAGAAATAAGATTAGACTTACAACAACAAAGAATCGAAAGAGCGGTCGGAGAAGAATTGAAAGCTACTCCAACAGTAATCAGTAAAACAGGATTGTTTGATAATATAGATAAATTGTACGGAAGTGCTTCAGGAGGAACACCTTCTGCTGGAGCGGCAACAACCCCTGGCGGAACTGAAGAATTGGGTGGTGCGGCACCTTTACCACCACCTCCACCTGGCGGGGAAGAATTACCACCACCTCCACCTGGCGGTGAACTAGCGGCAGGAATTACTCCCGAATCTACCAAAAAGGACATGAATATTTTATTGGAAAATAGCCTTTTTGAGAAGTCAAAAGCAATTGATTTAGGCAATGCCCAACAATCTTTGGGAGAAATTGAAAAAGAACTCGAAAAGTTGTTGAAGTCATAATATTTATTTGTAAATAAAAAAATGACGTTCGGCCAAATCAAATCCCTTATCGAAAAAAACTTGTTAGAATCCTACAAAAACGAGGTAGAGTTCAAAAAAAGTTTACGCGAATTCAAACACAATGTTTTGAATAACAAATCAATTTCTAAAGTTTATAATCTTTATGACCAATTAAGTACACCACAAGGGCTCAATGAGTCAGAAGCCAAAGAATTTATCGAAGATGGAGTAAATCTTCTTCAAAGAATTTTACCCTCAATCAAATTACCAAAGTCATTAGAAGAGGAAGTTTCTAACAACTATTCAGATATCGACACCTTGGTTTATACCAAGAAGATAAGTCTTTCTGAGAGAGTTCAAGCTAAGAAAAATATTATTGAAACTTTGAAAAAACAAAAAAGTTCAGTCAAAGAATCAATTAATATCCCTGTTACATCAATGGTGAAAATTGCAAATCAAACTCTAAGAAGTTATATCGAAACTATGGATGAGAATTCAAAAAAGGAATTTTTTCAAATTGTTTCTGAAGACAATAGAAATTTGGAAAATAGATTCGAGGAGTTGAAAACAAGTGCGATTTCAAAATTACAATCTATTCTTGAAAACGAAAATGAAAGTGACGTTAAAACAAAAATTAACGAAACTATAGATAAGTTAAAACAAGAAAAATTTGACCAATTGAATTTCTTGAAATTGAAAAATTTAGAAGGTTCTCTTTAAGAATTTTTAAGTTTGTTTGTGTAGATTGCTTTCAAAAGATTTTTTCTCTTTTTTACCGAAGGTTTTACGTATTCTTTTCTATTAAGGAGTTCTTGATTTTGTTTGGTTTTGATTACTTTTGATTTCAAAGTTTTTAAAGCTCTTTCAAGATTTTCAGTATTTTGTATGTTGACTATTAGCATATATTACAAATATCTCTAATTTACAAGAAATTTTTGACTATCATGTTTATATGTAGTATTTTTTTAAAAATAAACTACATAACATGAAAATTAATGAAGAAGGGAAAAAGTGTAAAGTTAAAGCTATTCACTCCAATCAAATCTAGTTACGGAACAGTAGATTCCAAAAATTTAAAATCATTATACATAAACATACAATCTTGGGTTACCCCAAAATACGACACCGACAATTGGAATAGAGTTGTTGGTATACTAAGTAGAGAAATTAAACATTCTGTATTCAGTTCAATAAATACAGATTATTTTAGGGAACAAAGTATTGTAGACTTAGATTTAAGAACAAGCGGTATTTCGTCAGGAAAAAAATCTTTTTTCAACTTAGAAGTAAATTTATACGTCAAAAATCAAATGGATTTTAAATCCAAAGAAGTAAAAGACTCAGTAAAAAATATTGTAAAATCTATTTTCAAGGATAATATTTCCAATAACAAATACTTCGAATTTTCCCTCACTAAAAAGACTGAAGTCAATAAAGTTGACTAACCAATATATTTATCTAAAAAACCTTAATGAAGAATTTAAGAATATTGGAAGCAAGCGAACTTGGTCATGGAATTTTGATAGAAATGGATGCAGGTTTTGTTTCACCAAAAGATGAAAAAAATATAAAAGTTCTACAGGAAGCAGCAAATTTAGATTATAGGAACCCTTTTGAATTCTATGCTGTTCTTCAGAAATACGATACACCGAATAGAAACGGTAGATTTTATCCTGAAAAAATTTTAAAAAGAGAAGCAGATAATTACAAAAAAATTATATCTAAAGGACTTTCTACTTCAGAGTTGAATCACCCTGAGTCTTCATTAATTGACTTAGATAGAGTATCGCACATTATCACAGACATATGGTGGGATAAAAATATCTTGATGGGTAAATTAAAATTATTAACAACACCAGGTTTTCACGAAAGAGGAATTGTTTCATCAAAAGGAGATGTTGCTGCAAATCTTATGAGACAAGGGGTTACGTTGGGAATATCTTCTCGTGGAGTGGGTTCGTTGAAAAAAATTGGAGAAAGAAACGAAGTTCAAGATGATTTTGAATTGATATGTTTTGATTTAGTTTCATCACCATCAACACCAGGAGCTTACCTTTTTACTGACCCTGACGACAGGTCCAAGTATGAAGAAAACTTAGAAGAGGAAAAGAAGAACCGTGAAAAATCAATCGAGCCAATGGGTAAATCTATTGACTTGATGAAAAAACTTACTCATTATTTAGGAAAATAATTATATGGACGAGAAATATTTTGTTGCAAAAATTCAGTACGAACTTCCCGATGATAATACAGGGAAGATTAAAAAAATTAGAGAAGAAAAACTTGTTAAAGGTTTTTCGGTTACGGATGTTGAAGCGAAGGTTACAAAAAGATATGAGTCTTTTTCATACGATTGGAGAATAACATCAGTATCGGAGAGTAAAATCGACGAAGTAATAGAAAAGTAAAAGTGGTCATTGACCACTTTTTTTTATTTAGGAACATATTTATTATAAAAAAAATATGTTATTCTCTCTATTATACAAAAACGCCTCTAATGAACAAATAGCAGTTTATTTATCAGGCTCAAATATGTCTTCAGCAATATTATATTGCGATTCAAATAATTTTACTCCACTACAAATTTCTTACCAACTCAATCAAAATTTGTTATTGAACAACCCGTCAACAACAGAATGTTATAGTGTTGGCCTGAAAGATATTGCAACAGGAAATAGTTTTTCATATTTGATTTACGATACTTATCCAAACGTAAGTACTTGGATACAATCCCAATCAGGTAAAGAAGTTTCAGTTATTTCATTACAAGATAGAGCTTTTGTACAAGCCTAAAATAAACTTTTCTCTATAAGACACTATTTATAGAGTAAAATAATTAATTTTTTCATGCAAGAAACTAAAAACATAGTTGAAGAGGCGCTCATTCAAATGAAAAATGTTGAAGAGGCTATCGCCGAAAATGCAAAAGGAATACTTGCTTCTACAATGAAGGAAGAAATCAATCAATTAGTAAAAGAATCTCTTTCAGAACAAGATGATGAAACCGAGGTTGATGCAGAAGTAGACATGGACATGGATGACGAAGAGTTAGACATAGATATGGATACAGATAATGAAGAAGACATGGACATGGAAATTGATATGGACATGGATTCTGATGAAACTCCAATAGATTTAACTGACGCTTCCGACGAGGAAATTCTCAAAGTGTTTAAAGCAATGGGAGAAGAAGATGGTATCATCGTGAAAAAAGACGGTGAAGATATTCATCTTTCTGATACTAACGCAGACACAGAATACCTTGTAAAGCTTGGTGAGTCTGAAGAAGACAAAAACTTAGAAGAAATGCAAATGGACGAAATGGACGACGTAGATACACAGAGTGTAATCGACGCAATTTTTTCGAACGATGGTAACATCGAAGACGACCAAGAAATGGAAGACGATGAAGAAGTCATGTATGAAATCGAATTTGACGAAGAGGATGAAGAAGACCTCGAAGAAGATGACGACATGCTAGATGAAGAAGATGACGACATGCTTGATGAAGAGGATGAAGAAGACCTCGAAGAAGGTGAAGACATGCTTGATGAAGAGGATGAAGAAGACCTCGAAGAAGGTGAAGACCACCTCGAAGAAGATGACGACATGCTTGATGAAGAGGATGACCAATTGGAGGAAGCATACAATCACAAAAAGGCAAAGAAATCTGAAACTAAAGAGAGTAAAATGTCTGTAAAACCTAAAGGTGTTGGAATTGGTAGCGGTCCTAAATTCAAATATAAGGACAAAGCAGCTGGTGGATTCAAAGAGGACAAAAAAGAAGGTCCAAAAATGATGGGAACTGGTAAAGCTAAATTCGAATACAAGAAGGGTGAAAATATGGAAGGAAAATCCAAAGTTGTTAAAGCAGAAACAAAAGAAGGTCAAGGATACAAAGACAGAGAGGATGAAAGGTTATCTATGAAGCACGGTAAAATTGCTTCTAAAGACCTCAAAACCACTAAGGCTCGTAGAGATGACGCAGGTTTTGAAAAAAGAGAAACTAAAGAAGCTGCAAGAACTTATGGAAATGGTTCAAAAGAAGGTAGAGGTTTGAGAAAAGGCATCAGTAACAACCGTAAATATGTTTACGGAAAAAATGGTGTTAAGGTAGAATCTTTAGAAGCTGAAATCTCAATGTTGAGAGAAAAAAATGAAGAGTACAGAAAAGCACTTAATGTATTCAGAGAAAAACTGAATGAAGTTGCAATCTTCAATTCAAACTTAGCATACGCTACAAGATTGTTTACAGAACATTCAACTACAAAGAAAGAGAAAATTAACATTCTTAGAAGATTCGACGATGTTGAATCTTTGAAAGAGTCTAAGTCTCTTTACAAATCATTGAAAGATGAGTTAACAAAAACTGAAACAAAATCTATCAATGAGTCAGTTGAAAAGAAAATCAACAATACTGTATCGTCAGGTTCAGCTGTTAATTTGATTGAATCAAAAACATACGAAAATCCTCAATTCATGAGAATGAAAGACTTAATGTCTAAGTTGGGGTAAAAATAAATAAAATAAATAAAAACTAAAAAATACTCAAAATGGGAGCATTATTAGAATCAGGTCTTGTTGGTAACATCGGTCTTAAGCACCTTAAGGTTATCAAAGAAGACACAATCACAAAATGGGACAAATTAGGATTCTTAGAGGGTCTTAAAGGTCACATGAGAGAAAACGTTGCTCAACTTTATGAAAACCAAGCTTCTTACTTAATCAACGAAGCTTCATCTACATCTGATACAGGTGCATTTGAAACTGTTGTATTTCCAATCGTAAGAAGAGTGTTCTCTAAGTTGTTAGCTAACGACATCGTTTCAGTACAAGCAATGAACTTACCAATTGGTAAATTATTCTACTTTGTACCAAACATTCAGAGTTATGACCCAGCAGCAGCTGCAGGTCTTAACCAACACTTTTCACCATACGGTGCACCAAATGGTCCAGCATCTCCAAATGCAGGATACAACTATAACAACGGAAGAGACCTTTATGATAGATTTTATGAAGGTAACGAACCAGCATTAGACCCACCAGGTTTATTTGATTATTCAAAAGGTTCTTTCACTTCTGTAACATCTGCAGTAACTTCAGTTGTAACAGCTCAGTGGAACAACACTACTTTGAATCTTGAACCAGCGGCTTATGCAGAGGATAACTACAGAAAAGTACTTGTAATCATGAGTGGTTTTGCTTCTGACGGAGCTGGTAAATTAATCGGTCCTGACGGTAACCCAATCGACACAGAATCTTTCTTGTCTGATTTGACTATCTACGGTGTGTCTACAAACACAACAACTGTGGGCGGTGGTCCATACCTATTTAGAGTTGTAACTCAAAGATATGGTAAAGGTATCGTAGAGTACGGTAACAACAACGCAAGTTTAGCGTTCCCTGAATCATTAACAGATGGTGGTCAATTCGACAATATCTGTGATGTTGATGGAGACATTTATCTTGAAATCGACCTACAAGTTCCTGTATGTATTACATGCGGTGGTTCTATGGACGGTTACACAGGTTCAACGTTCTCTTCATCAACAGCTTCTAACAACGCGTTCTCTGCAACTTATAGATTGTACAAGAACTTGGAATTTGAAGATAAGATTGGTGAGGTATCATTTGACCTTATGTCTGTAACAGTTTCTGTAACAGAAAGAAAATTAAGAGCTCAATGGTCACCAGAAATGGCACAAGACGTTGCAGCATTCCATAACATCGACGCTGAAGCTGAATTAACAGCTTTATTGTCTGAGCAAGTCGCAGCTGAAATCGATAGAGAAATCTTGAGAGACCTTAGAAAAGGTGCAGCATGGAACTTAAGATGGGATTACAACGGATGGAAGAGATTAGGTGGAAGCGCACAACCTTACACTCAGAAAGACTGGAACCAAACGTTGATTACTGCAATCAACCAGCTTTCAGCTCAAATCCACAAATCAACATTAAGAGGCGGTGCAAACTGGATTGTTGTATCATCTGAAATCTCTGCGATTTTCGATGACTTAGAATATTTCCACGTTTCAAATGCAGCTCCTGAGCAAGACCAATACAACATGGGTATTGAGAGAGTAGGAACTCTTGCTGGTAGATACCAGGTTTACAGAGACCCTTACTTCCCACCAAACCAAGTGTTAATTGGACACAAAGGAACTTCGCTTCTTGATACAGGTTATATCTACGCACCATACGTACCTTTACAACTTACACCTACAATGTATAACCCATTCAACTTCACACCTATCAAGGGTATCATGACTAGATACGCTAAGAAAATGGTTAACAACCGTTTCTATGGTAGAGTCACAGTTGATGGAGTTAGAACATTCGATTTGAAAGAGTTGAGATAATATGGTCTAACCTTTATATAAAAGGGTCCTTCGGGACCCTTTTTTTATTATATGGATATTTATTAATAAAGTTTTTTCATCATGATTAAACAAACGTGGAATATTGGTGTGGAAGAAAAAATTAGGATTCTACAATTACATGAAAATGCAACTAAGAAATTATATTTAGTTAGAGAACAAGGGGAGGTAAATCCAGTACAGGGTCCTGGTACCCAAAACGTTTTATTAGACCAAGACGAAAACTATGCTTATTTTCTTTCACAACCTTCAATGTCTGTTGGTTCAGATTATGTCGATTGGAACAAACCATATCTTATTTATGCTAGAGATATGGAAAAATCCTATCAATGTAAAGTTACCGAAGTGGACAAAAAAAATAGACCAATCAAGGTTGAAGTTCTTAAGGACAAAGTCTTGGCTGATATGGGAAAAGACGAATTTAGATTTTCAATGACCAAATTATCAAAAAAAGAATTTAGGTTTGATAATGGTAACGAAATTACGAAAAATTCATTTTTATATCGAGGGAAAGAAGAATCTGGTGTTGCTCTAAATCAAATGTTCTATGGTGTTACTTACAGAAACGGTTCTCCGATAACAGTCATGATTGCAGTTGCGGGCCCAACGAAAAATTGGGGTTATTCGCAAAACAATAAAGTTATCGAATTTGACCAATTAGAAACAAATTCAACAACTTTATTCAACCCCGAAACTGATGTTTTTTACGGTAAAAAACTCGGTTATTTCTCTTTGGTATTACCAACATTAGTCACTTCATACCCAATGCCTAAAGGATTCAATAAAGACGTACCTACTAAACCAGAAGAAACACCTAAGCCAGAACCACCACAGGCGGTTCCTTTGGGGGATAAATTTAAAGACAATGTTTCCACTCCTACAACAGATGAAATTCTGAATGACCCTAATTTCATTCAGTTTAAAAAATTCGTAGAAGGTAACGACATGTCCAAATTTATTTTTGATATTCAGTCATCAGCATCCAAATGTAGTGCTGGTTATAAAGAGGCTAATAAGGTCAATGGTAAATGGAGTGATGATAAATCAACATATCCTGATGTTACAGTGGACCCGCAAGCAGATAAAAATGATATTGGGAATTTAAATCTCACTAAAGCTCGTGCTCAAAATCTGAAAAATTTCTTAATAACCAATATACCTCAATTAAAAAATGCTCAATTTAGAGTAGTTGCACAAGGTTCAAAAGGAACCTGTGGTACCGAAGAAGAAAATCGAAAAATGAGAAGAGTAGACCTAACGGTAACCAAACTCTAATTTATCTTTTCGGCAACAGTGACTTCCATCTCGTATCGGTCAGAATATTCAACTACAGTTGGTGTAAAATAAAGGTCTGAGTTTACGTAGAAAATTTCGAAATACTTACATCCACCCCACTTATAGTCTCTATTCTTATATTGGACATAGCATACAGTTTGAACTCTCATGTTTCTTTTATCAAGTTTAGTGAATTGGTAAGTGTCTAAAAAAGTAATGGAGTTAATCTGTCTATAATAGGTGGAGATATATGACTTATAATCTTCCAAAAGTGTATTTATTTTGGGAAAACTATCGACCGATATTAGTTTAGGTTGAATTTGAAAATTCAGACCATTCTGCCTCATCGCCTCAATATCCTCAGCTGCTTTGATTCCATTCAAATAATGAATAAGTCCATGGTTTTGAGAAAATGATACAGAAAGAGCGAAAGATAGAATTAAAGTAAGTATAAGTCTCATATAGTTTAATTTTTACAAATTTAGTTGATTAAGGTTTTTCTGCCAAATTTTTTTTACAAAAAATGCTTTCGTAACCATATACAACACATCTGAGAGTATTAACCTCATTTCTTTTACTTTCTAAATGGTCACCGACAAAAGGTTTATGACCATTCAGTACTTCTGAAGTTATCTCATGTTCAAGTTTAATTATTTTGGAGATTAAAATTTCGTTGTTAACATCCATGATAATAGATATTTATTAATGTAAAGATATGAAAAAATTTTCAATAAGTGAGACTACAGGTTCTGGAAGTTCAGGAAGAATGAAAATTCCTTTGGTACTTGCCCCACAATTATGGGAAAAAGAACCATTGAGACCTTTTGTGAGTGCCGTTTCAGATTACGTGAGCGCAACCAATGCTTATGATAGTTATGATGGTAAAATGGAAAGAAGTACCAAAATAATAAATAAAAATGAAAAAAAGGCGATAAACAAAGCAAAAAAGGCTAAATCAATGTTTTCTCAAAGTGATGACGATGGAAATCCTATGAATGGATATAATCCTATGGGTAGTGATGCACCTGGAACCCCTGAAGAGATAAAAAGAATTGCGAAAATACCAAAAAGTGAATATGAAACAGTTTTGAAAGAAGATTTAGCTGTTTGGTTTGGTACAAAGAAAAAACCTAAAGGTAGTAAACAACCTAAGGGACCATGGGTGAATATATGTAGAAAAAAAGAAGGTGGAGGACATCCTCCTTGTGGAAGACCTGAAGCGAGTAGTAAAGGATATCCGAAATGTAGAGCTGCTGGAGTTGCTTCAAAAATGTCTGACTCCGCAAAAAGAGCTGCGTGCCAACAAAAAAGAAAAGCCGAAAAAAAAGACCCCAAAGTTGGAACAGGTAACAAGCCAACCATGACCTCTTACAAACCAAAAAACGAAAGTTTAAAAGATATCATTAAAAAAGTTCTTAAAGAACAATACGACTCTAACAGATTATATCCTGTAAAAGAAATTGATAAAATGTTCTCAAATGCCCCTTTGGAGTTGAAAAGGATTCTGAAAAAATTACAACCTGTTCCTTGTATTAATAATGTTGGTGAGAAGAGTTTTTGTTATAGGATACCTGAGGTTCTTCATGTATATATGACGGGAAGATACTAACTTTAATTAAGTTTGTCTAAAATTTTCTTAAGAGAGTGTTGAATATTACTCCTAATTTCAGTTTCCAAGTTTTCACGTTTTTTTTCCATAACCTGGTCAAACAGTTCTTTTAGTTGATTGAAGGAATTGCTGTCTTGGAAATATACACTATAGCTGTATACGTGGTTAATAACATGTACTGTATAGTTTTCCATAACAATGTACATGTTTAGTGGTTCGTTTTTGATGATTCTTTTTGAGGATAGCGGGGTAAAATTTAACTTAGATTCTGAGTGTTGAATCATTTTATCACAAATTTGTCGGGCAAATGTCTCCTCATCAGTAATTTGAGGTCTTGGGTCAAATTTATCTTTTAAGAAAAGAAATATTTTGTAGAGAAGTTTGGGTATAAATCCGACTACTTCGTGTTTTTCCATGGGACAAATATAAATGAATTATATTGAATTAACAATATGCCCCTGAACATCTTTTTTGACCGTCCAATCCTTTAATTTTTCCTTTACAAACAGATACTGCATATCCGTTAGCATATGCTGAAGGATAAACTTTGAATTTGGATTTTGCGGCTGCTTTACCTCGAGCACACAACTTGGTTCCAGTTTTCTTTCTACCTTCACTCAAATCTTCATAGTCGACATATTGGTCCATTTTTTTTGTTTCATTCATCATGAAATCGAAAACTTGGTCCATATTCGTTTTAGCTTCGGATACGTGGTCATCCGCCCAATCGTGTCCATTTTGAATAATATCGTCAACTTTTTGTGGGTCCAGGTTCAATAACATCTCACACTGTCTTTTTATTTGTTGAAGATTACTAAAGAACATATAATTGGCTGGCTCTTGAACTTGCTCTTTCAATGCTTTTTTGACTAAATTTTCCAAGTCTTGCTCATCTATTTTGATTAATTTTTTCATTTTACATTTACGATTGAAAAGGTTAATTGTTTTTTATAAGTATCTTTTTCGCCAGAAGTATTCACTTGTATGTCCACAAAATATTGATTTGGAATTTTGTCTCTCATATCAAAAATGAAATAATATTCGTTTGGAGTTCTATTGAGAGGAGTCCAATCTTGAACTTGTACTTCAGTTGTACCCTCCGTTACATAAACTCTGTAGAAGGCAGAAACATCTAATAACATTTGCTGTCCTGTGTAGGCTTTTTTTATTGTTACACCAACCTTTCTGATATCGGTGCTCAAAATTTGTTCATTTTGTAAAATCCCATAGAAATTAAATCCAAATTTTTGTGGTTCTTTTGATAATGGTCCGATTTGAATTCCTGCAGTATATTGTTGTAATGTAAACGTGTTTGTTACGTTTGGTAAAGACTGTCCGTTAATCGTCAAACCTGACCACACATCATAATATTGGCAAGGTGTAGCACCAGTAAATCCATTTGGAACGATAACTTCGTAAATTCCTTTTGTACTTAAACATGTTGATAGTGTTGCCATTCCATTTACAGCAACTCCGTTTCTATCTTCTATCCTAACTATTGGGTCTGAGTCCAAATTTACATAATTACCATTTTGGAAAACATAAAGGTACAATTTGTTTTCTTGGTTTTTCAAAAATTGATTTCTATCATCTTGGATATAATCATCAAATGTTGTTTGTAAGAACGGTTGATAAAAAGTTTGGGTATGTCTTGAAAAGAATGCTACACTGTAACTGTCTGTTAATCCTGTTATGTTTTCTATTTGTGGTAAATATGCTAATCCCCACCCTGTGACCCCCGTAATACTACCGTTAAGGATGCCATTAATTTCGTTGGTCATATCCATATTCAAATTTTCATTACCCAACTCAAAATGTTGTTCTGCTACAATAGTAAGTCCTGAAAAATTAACCAAACCTTCGTTATTATTATTATAAATTCCTGGCTGTGACCAATTATTGATTGTGGTAGTTTGATACCAATTCGATGGTCTTGTTGAAAAACTTCTTGGGTCTACATAGGTAAGAGGTGCAGAACCACCCTGTGCGCTGTTTTGAGCTATGTTAAAGTCATTATAATCGTAACCGACACCTTCGTCCCATTCTTGAATTGACCCCGTAGAACCCGAGAATTTTGGTATTCTGAACAATATCAAATCGAACGATGTTGCTCTTCTTCTTGAGTCAGACATGAATGTGTTTAATAGTTCATTATCGAAAGAAGAAGTGTTGGTCATTTTAAGGGTGTGGGTCATTGCAGAAGTACAACCCGTTGAAATTGTACCTGTATCAATCATCTCTTCAAGTAAAGATAAATCCAAATCAAAGATGAATCTTGTGTATCCGTAGTTTGGTACGAGATAATCAGATGCACCAAAATTCAATTGAACTACTGGGTTTCTTCCCGTGTTCACATATGAGTTTGAGGTGATTGTATTATTTTTACTGAAATAAGACCTTAAAATCGACATTTACTTTTTCTTATAAATATCAATTAAGTCTGATATTGGAATTAAGTATTTTGTTTGCGGCGTTTTGTAATTCTTCGAGAATTTTTGAAACTGAAGTACCGTCTTGTGTAACAGGTACTGGAGGTAACCCAGGATAAGCGTGAGTGTGTGTTACAAGGAATCTAACAATCAAATCTATGAGTTCCATAAGTTGTTCCCCACGTACAAAACTAGCTGTTTGTTCTTTGAGTTCTGATTGTTTATCTACGTCAATCCCATATAAAGTATTGTCCATTACAATTTTACTTTTACCTGGTATTTGTGAATTGTGAGATAATAAAAATATTTTATCTGCACCAAGCGCACCCATAGTATTACTAATTGTTGTGTATTTTACGTCAGGTACAATTCTTTTCTTTGGTATTTGTGGTATTCCAACCTTTCCTTTTGCGTAAATCAACCCATATCCCCCTTTCCCTCCTGCGTTAAGTTTTACACCTTTGTAGATTTGTATCAAGTTCAAAATTGTTGAGGGAAGTGCTGTTGCGCCCTGAATTGATGTAACATTGAGTTTTTGATACATCAAAGGACTTGGTCTGTAAAAAATTGGAAATTTGTTGGATGCGGAATTGTTGGAAAATAATTTTGTCCCTCTAATAGTTTTGTCTGTATCGTTACATGCCTTTATAAAGTCATTTATAAATTTAATAGTATCAACTTTTGATAAAGATGAAAACGATTCTGTTGCAACAAGTGATTTCAAATTATCTTTCACAACACTATTAACTGTGAGATTTTTTGAATTCACTGAGGCGTCTGGTTTGAGTTGATATAAATAAACGTCACCTGTGAATTTGTCTTGAATATTTTCAGGGTTGGTTATTACCCACTCAATAAGATATTTTACCAACACAACAGATTCTTGTAGTTCGAAGAATTTCTGAGGGGGTAAGATTTGTTTTGTGCTTTGCATTCTCGATAACTGTAAGAATGCTCTTTGTGGGTTGTTAACGGGAGTTACGTTTGGTTGTAGTTCTTGTCCTTTAAATTTACCTGCCCTTATTAATACATCATCTTGTTTTACTATAACGTCAGCGCTTCCTCTACCTAATAGTGCATTATCACCTGGTTCAGGGAATACGCCTTTGTGTATTGCACGGTCAGTATAAGTTCCGTCTTGGTTTTTTAGAGGCTTTGGGTTTTTGATTTGCATACCCGTACCTGTAAATTTATTTGCTCCAAAATTAAATTCTTTGAATGTTGTTGTTGGGCTTGAAAAAGTATTTTGTACGTAATATTGGTTTTGATATTGAAAATCTTTATTAACATAAATTACCTGAACAAGTTCGTCAACTTTTGGAACTTGATACAAGAAGTACGGTAATAAGGGATTGAACACCAATGGGTCACGAGATGTCCATGGGTCTTTTTCAGGATTCCATGGTGGGTCTGTAACCGCCTTTATAATATCATTATAGTTATCAATTATTCTAACACCTCGGATTCTACCAAGCATCATAGGGTCTTGGATATCCAAAACCTTACATTGAAAAAATATACTTTTATCATCCACTTGTTCGCTCATTGTACGTCTTTAAAATGTTGTTATATAATTGTTCTACTTTATCTAAGTATATTGTGCCAGCAATTACATTTCTTTTTGTAATTTCAAAATCATCACTCAACAAATCCATGAACTTAATCAATTTAGCATTTGGTAAATTACCCAAATTTGATTGTTCGTTTACTATCTCATTTAATTCTTCTTTAGTCATAATTAAATTGCTTTACCAACACCAGTGATTGGAGAATCCAAAACAATACGTATCTTTTCATTATTGGCTCTTTCTTCGTCAATCGATTTGTTGGTCATCAAATTATAGAGTAACATCAAATTGGGAGACCCATCAGGTAAAGTTCCTGTAGGTATACCAAGTCCTTGTAATTTTTCTATAAAATTTATTGTGGCTCTTTCAGGTGAAAAACCAGGAAGTAAACTAGCAGCTAACAAAAGCGGTAACGGAATATCTTGTCTACTACCGAAGAGAGCTTTTTTACCTAAGCCATTAATTAAGTTTAGTAAAAGAAGTATACTACTCAATAAAGATTTACATCTTTTATAATCATTTATGATTTTAGCAATTATAATTGTTAGCTCAAGTAATCTAAGTATAATTGCATATTTTTTCAATACCTTAGATTTTTCAACATCCTGAATCACAATTGCAATTAAACCTAAAATATCTTTTTTCAAAACCTCATATAGGGTTTTCAAAAATTCTTCATTGATTCTTGATATCACACCAATTGAAAAAGTTTTCCATTTTTTTAAGAAATCTTCACCACTTGTGATTATGTTACTACCCTCTTGACCAATTTGAGTCTGCATTGTATTTGCTGACGTTATGAAAGTATTCGCAGATTGAATTTGTGTGTTGGCACTTGTTACCGCTTGGTTGTAGGTGAAGGTCGCGGCTGACTGTGTAATTGCCATTACGGTAAAAATTGGTAATAGGACCTTTGGTGTAAGGACTGTTGCCGCAATTGCTAATGGAATTTTTTTGATAATTTGTTGATTGATTGCAATTCCTACGTTGAAATTATTTGGTATTAAAGTTTTCCAATCAGGATTTTCAGCAATAGAGTCAAGAATCTGCTCAGAGTTTTGAATTTGTTGTTCAACTGTACTTGCAGTAAAGTCTCTAAATTGTATTAATTGGTCAACTAAGTTTTCTACATCAACGGGAAGTTTCACGTTATCACAATCTTCAAATTCCATTACCCCCTTTTGGATATTAGCAATTTGAAGTTCGATATTTCTCAAATCAATTTCATTTAATTCAAAAAATGATTCATCAACCCCATCTAATTCACCTATCTTAGCAATACCACTTACGTCAATTTCTCTTCTGTTATCAAAACACAAACCTAAAATTCTTTGAACTATAAGTGCAAATCTTGATTGTTTGTCCAATTCACCAAACCCTACCTCTGCCTTAATGTTAAGTGCCTGAGATAAGATGTTTACAAGTTGAGCAGTAACATCTACGTTGTCTACAAGTTTGATAGTACTGTAGTAATCTGAAATAAATTCACCTACTCGGTTAACGGTTATTCCACTATTATCAACTCTATCAATTAATGCAACCCTGTAGAAATTACCTGAAATTCCCAATCCATTATTCAGTGTATATTGAACATCGAATAGGGGTTGTCCCGAAACACCAGCGTAATCTTTACCCAAAATCTGATTCATACTTCTACCAATATTGGATGACTCCATTAGTTGATAAAGTTGTTTATTCATTGGGTATGTTTCACGACCTCCGAATGGTCTGAAAATTTGGTCTGCGGATGGTTCAGGCTTTTCGTAATAAACCTTACCGATTTGTGAATCAGGGCTATTTTTTAAATTACCGAAAAAATCAACTGATTGAACTGGGATATATAGAAATCCATCATTTGGTCCTTGTGGGATTGTTGATAATGGTTGTAATTGAAAATCTTTTGCAGATGTACCTTTGTATGTTTGTTCTTGTGAACATCCCAAAGCTTTAATTGATTCCTCTTTAAGTATTGCAACCATTTTAGGTTCCATAGAGGCTGAGGTATCCAAAATTTTTCTCCTCAGATATTTTAAAGTTTGAATATTTTTACCTCTCGTCTGACCCAAGAAATTCAAAAGTTGGTCCATAGAGTTCGGTGGTTCTCTTTGGAATCTTTTTTGTAAATCTTTGATTTTGTTGAGTTGACTCGTGATATTTTTCTGAGCTTCTTGAAATGCATCACCTGGTGATTTTTTTAAATCCTTTTCAGACTTAAGAACATCTATTGCGGTTTTAAGAGCACCAATTTTGGAATTGATTTTCTCTTCAGCGTTAGTAACGTCTAAAATATTATTTGCCTGCATTTCATCTCATTTTGTATGTTCCTTCGTCATTAGAAACATCTTTTTCTATGAGATTTTGTAGTAAGTCGTCGTCCAAATCTGCCATGGAGAAAGATTCAGAAGTACTGTTAGATTTTTCCCAAATACTGGATTGTAATTTTGATAGACTTATTTTTTTCTCAACACAATCGTTAACGATTTTCTGTTGTTTCTCTATGACGGGTCCGATTGTCGTCATGTCTTCGGGGTCCTTCAACATAGACAACATTTTATTTTGAATTCGTATTGCTGTTTGTCTTTGCTCAACTAACTCATTATATATCTCTTGCATGAGAGATAGAATCGAATCTTTAGTAAAATTAATTTCTTTTCTTTGTGGTCTTGGCATAACTATAAATACTTTCTATCAATTTTTTAGTTTATGCTGAATAACCAAATATAGTTTTTTGAATCTTTTGATTGAACTCCTGATTTCTTTGGTACTTAGATTAGTCATTTCACGCAAGGACAGTAAGATTACGTTCTTATTAAATTTGTTGTTGTCGGCACCTGAAAAAATGCTTTCATAATTGTCGAATAAATCAATCAGAGCGTAACCGAGTTTTTGTTCGTTTTCATTTAAAGTTTCTAATTCAATAAACTTTTTCAACTCGTTGAGGTACTGAGAAATTAAAATATCTGACTGTACTAAATCTTCATCAATTCTGTATATCATATCTGGTCTTTCTTCTATTGCTGCAGATATATCCTCATAAGAAACTTTTCTATTTGTCTCTTTTTGGTCTTTTATAATTTGACCCATGAGGTAATTCTTACATATGGTACCGAAGTATGAATAAGCTTTTTTGTTCTTTGATGGTTTGAATTTATCAACTTTGGTCATCAAGAAAGAATGAGTGTCTGTATGGATTTCGATAAAATCCATATCTTTACGATACAATTTGTAACGTCTTATGATAGACGATATCATCTTGTCCAAAGGAGCTCTAAGAAATTCGTTGTAGATTTTATTCTTCTCTTCGGAGGTTTCTGCAATAAGGAAATTCCGAACTGCCGTTTCTTCTCTTACATCAAAATAATTTTCTTTTACCGCTTTTCTTCCCCTTTTTTTTGATAATACATCCTCTGTTTGTGCAGATAGAGTTTCTTGCATTAAGCATTTGATGTTTCATATTTTATGACTCTATCGTCGGTGAAAAAATATTCTTTCTTAGCGGTCTGAATCCAAAATCTTACTTCATCTTCAATCATTTTTTCTTCACCAAATTTGTAGTTCCAAAAGATTGAACCTTCTCTCAAATTGATGTGCTTATATCCAAGCTTAGGAATCGTCATAATTGAAACTGAATTGTAAGTAAGTCTCAGTAGTAGTTCATATATAAAAGTAAGTTTAATAGAAGGTTTGAATCCACCAAAATCCTCGAACAATGATTTTTTAATCACAGAACCAGCAGTTTGGAAATTTTGATATTCCTGTAATGTTTCGTTCGTTAAGAAACCAAGTTCTTGAGTGAAGTTTGCCGCAAAAGTTGCTTCATTAGTAAATCCCGCGAAAATCCCTTTCTCATCAACTTCAACCACAACAGGTAAAAACATTTGTACTTCAGGGAAACTTTCAGAATATTTTTTGAAATTTTTAAACCATATATTCGAATATTCGTCATCAAATTCGAAAAGAGAAATCCACTCTGATTTAGCATTTTTGATACCGTGATTTACTTGAAGTGCGTAATTTGGTTCTTCTGCCCATTCAAGTAAGTTCACATTAATATTCCCAAAATCGTAGTTTTTGAGAACATCTTTCAACTGTTCTTCAGTTGTATGAATTATGATTAATTCTTCGACTTCAACTTGTTGGTTCTTAATTGAATCAATTGCTTTTTTGAAATAATCATCGAAATCTTTCGCTAATGCAGATTTGATGGGTAAAATTATTGAGACTGGTACTTTGTTTTCCATATTAGTTTTCTGTTTTTGAAAGTTGGTCTTTGAATCCATTTGCTCTTACATTCAAATAGCCATCAAATAAATTTATTACGTTTTGTTCAAATTCATTTTTAGTGAATGAATTTGCGGTTGTTTTAATTTGTTCGTAAAGTTCTGGTTTAATATTATCTTCTAACCAATTCTGAACAAAATCTGCGATAACATCGGGGAACAAAGTTTGGTCCGTAATCCAAATTCCATTATCTTCATTCATCCAATCAGGCATCAAATCAGGTATTTTTCCAATACAAGGCACATTTGATTTCATAGATTCCAATGGGAATGTTCCAAAACCACTTTTATCGTCAATCCAAACACTCACAAAACAATCTCTCAATGAGCTTGCAAATTCTTTTTCAGAAAGCCCTCTGAGGTCCCTGAAAGTAAACCATCTATATTGAGGGAATTTAAGATAAAATGTTTTGATGATATTCAAAGCGTCAGATTGTTCTTTAGTATGAATACCAATAATTGGTAAATGTGGTGTAGTTTTTGGTGTGAAATTATCAGTCAAATATGGTTTGATAACATCAATTGATGATTGTCTCATCACTCTTTCAATATATTCTTTTTGTTTGTGGTTTGTTGTAATACATTTTAAAAAACCAAATTGATTCCAAGATTGACCAGGATTTAAAGTTTCTAACATATGTGCGTATTGTTGTGTGATAACAATTTTAGCACAAGGTAATTGTTTTACTTGGTCCATTACGTAACCAAATATTTCTGGAATAATTAAAAAATCCTCAGGAGAAATTTCCAATTGTTCACCTTCAATAGATTTATGAGGAAGATTTGTAAATTCTTCACCCATCCAAGTTACTTTCCCAAAGTCCTTAGTTTCGTGGAGAATTATAGGATTGAATCCATTTCTTTTGAGAGTCTCTGCAATCTGATAAATGTATCTAACAGATGCTTTAGCGTTACCCTTTGTGTCTTGAACTAAAAAATAAAGTTTGACTTTTTTTTCTTCCAAGTTTTTGATAGATAACTCTACTTTTTCTTTTGCGATTTGTTGCATATTAATAATGATTAATTAATTTTTTATTTAGTAATGAGTTGAACGCTAATTTGAAAGGAACCGAGGTATTATGTTTATTTGAATTTAACCCTAACTTGTCTTCTAAGGGTTCTTGTTCAGATAGAATTGTTTCTAACAAAAGTTTTACCAATTCAAATTTGATAACATTTATTCTCATTTCGGTTGTGCCTGTTATAGAATCCAACGTATCATTTTGTTGGTCAAACATATCCAAATATTTTTCAACTTCATCTAAGTCAATGTAGTAATTTTCACCAAGTACGTTAAGCATAAATTTTTTCTACTTCAGATTTTAAATCTTTTATTTTGGTGATTGAGTGTTTTGATTGAATTTCTTTATTATACAAAGTTTCATATTTAATCAAAGTCACTGAATCAGGATGGTTTAATAATAGGTTGGGATTTCCTGTAAGTAAAACGTCAACAGACTCCCAAAGTGAATTTATTGTTGACTCACTATAAAATTTTATATTTTCAACCAAACATCCAAACTTTGAAAGGAAAAATAATGACGCGGGTTTTGATTTTCCTATTTCATCAGAAACGATGATTATATCATGATTATCCCTCATATCTATATAAAAATCATTTAAATCATTCATACCATTATACTCAACAGAGCCTGCATGACCAAAAATTTCCATTGTGTATTCTTTGTATAAAAAGTTATATAACTCATCGTCGTCATTAAATTTTAGATGTTTTCTAATATCCATTGAAGTTAGTTCTGATAAAACCTCACCTTTCTGTTCTTCATCTTTATAAGGGTTTTCTATATACCATTTTTCGTATACTTCTGAAATTTTTTTCAGAGTATCTCTCAACACACCATTTATTTCAATACCAATTCTCATTGTTCGTAGTTCTTAAGAATTTTGGAAATTATTGGGTTTCTAACCACATCATTTGGTTTGAATTCAAATATTCCGATATCTTCAATACCTTCAAACCTATGTAGTACATCATATAAACCTGTTTGTGTTCTATCTTTATGTCTATCAAATTGTTCCAAATCACCCGATATGAAGAATTTAGAATTGAAACCTATTCTTGTAAGTAAAAGTTTCATTTGACTTGGAGTTGAATTTTGAGCTTCTTCAAAAATTAATATTGAATTATCAATATTCATACCTCTCATGTAAGCAAGGGCAAAAACTTCAATTGCTTCAATCTCTTTCAATTTTTCTCTGACCTCTTTACCAATAATTTTATTAAGAAGATAATATGACGGAAAAATATAAGGGTCAAGTTTTTCTTCAACACCTCCTGGTAAACTTCCTAATTTTTCTTCAGCTTCAACTGCTGGTCTTACAATTATTATTTTTTCATAAGGAGAAAGAGGGTCTGATAGTAAATCAATTGCACATTTCATTGCAACATAACTTTTACCAACACCCGCTGGTCCTGAACATATTGTTATTTGATTTTTAGAAAGTGTTTCATAATAGACTTTCTGATTTTCTGATAAAAATTTTTGTTTCGTTTTTCTTTTTATTATTGAGGAAATTAAATCTTTTTTTGTTTTAGGGTTCGTTTCATCCCTTTGAGTAGTTGAGCCACTCATTTTTTTTGAGGTTCTTCCCATGTTTTAATTTTTGTTTTTATAATCCACATATTCTTTGATTTCTCTAATTTCAGACGAAGTGAGTAAATTGATTTCATTTTTCAATTCAAACCTTTTGTCGTTGGTGAAATAAACTTTGCGAGCCAAATCAACGAATTCACCTTCGAATCTTCCGTTTTGTTCTAAAACTCTTAACCTATCTTCAATCTCCCATAGATTTGAATTAGTCTCAACTAACTCATGGTACAGATTTTCAATTTCCATATTGTTTAAGAATTCTGCCGAGGTATTATAAAGTAACTCAAATTCTTTATTTACGTAAGATAGTTTTTCAGGATTTGATATTTTTTTCTTTTTTACTTGAAGAATTGATAACTTATCAATCAATTCTCCAACACTTACAGGTACATTAATCATTTTACTTTGATTTTTTCTAAACTTTGTGGTTCTCTTTTATACACCGTTTTTCCACCATCAGGACTTTCATAAATCCATGGTGTATTTTTTTCTTTATCATCAACTTGTGACTTAATCCATTGGTAGGTTCTTCTCATTCCCACTTCCAAGGGCTGACTTACTTCCCAACCGATTTTCTCTCTATAAAGCCTGTTGTCCGAGTTTCTACCTTTTACACCTAATGGACATTTATGTCCATATTTTTTTTCAAATTCTTCACCGAATATATTCGAAACGGTTAGTTTTTTTCCTGATATGTTAATTGCCATCATGGCCAACTCGTTAATTGATACCATCTCTTCACTTCCGATGTTAACAGGGCCTGTGAAGTCTGAGTCCATTAATCTCACTACTGCTTCAACACACTCGTCTACATACAAAAATGAACGGGTCTGAGAACCGTTACCCCACACTTCAATTACATCTCCATCTTTACCTTCGGCAGCTTTTCTACACATTGCCGCTGGTGATTTTTCTCTACCGCCTCTCCAAGTCCCTTGTGGACCAAATATGTTGTGAAATCTTGCAATTCTAACATTAAGTCCATGGTTCCTTTGGAATGCCAAAAATACTCTTTCAGAAAATAGTTTTTCCCAACCATACTCTGAATCAGGATTTGCTGGATATGCTGAAGATTCCTCACAGTTAGGGTTGGATGGGTCCAACTGATTATGTTCGGGATACATACATGCTGATGATGAATAAAAAACTTTTTTCACTTTTTTCATCACACAATGTTTGGCAACATGTAGATTAATCATTGCTGAATTGTACATAACGTTTGCATCGTTATCTCCTGTGAAGATATATCCTGCACCACCCATGTCTGCAGCTAACTGATATACTTCATCTATTTTTGTTCCAATTACCAAATCTACAACGTGTTCTTGTGTAAGGTCACCGACAATAAATTCATCACAAATTTCATCTTTGAAGAAGTATTCATGTTCTTTTAAATCACAAATTCTAACCCAGCAACCTTCGGACTTAAGTCTTTTTGCAAGATGACCTCCAATAAAACCACCTCCGCCAAGTATTACTACTCTTTTTTGTTCCATTTTATTTATCATTTTAGTATAATTTTAATTCATTCTCAAATAAAATAAAGTGGTCAAAAGAACCACAAAATAAGGGGAGGAATGTTGTTGGATTACCAGGATATAAAATAACTGTGTTTGCGTTTTGTGCAATCAAACTAAGTGCGACAAATTGCCTCAAATGATTGATTTTGGAAATCCCATAACTTTCTTCAAAAGATTTGTCTGAAACGTCCCTCAAATTTCGGTGAAATGCATTATCCTTATTTTTTGGTAATGGTATGTGAGGTATTGTTATAAAATCCAAATTGTGTGAAGTGAATTCATCAATTACAGATTGGTCATCAGTTTGGATTAAAACCTTGTTATTTCTCAAATCTAAAGTTGATAAAACTTCTAAGTATTTTTTGACTGATGGAACATTATTTTCTAATATTTTGTCGGTTTTTCTTGCCCAAACAAAAATTATTTTGGATAAGTCACCACCCAAATATGAAACAAAACTTTTGTAGAAATCGACAACTTCATTAGTAGGATTAAAAAATTTGGAAATAATCTGATTTGATATTTTTAAATTGATATTTTTTGGATTTTCTCCTAAACCTGTTGATTTATATTTTAATTGTTCTAAAAAGTTTGACTTTTCATCATCAGGTAGTCTATTCAGATTTAATTTAGTGTCCTTTATTGTGAATAGTTCACCAAAACAATCTCTTTGGTCAATGTATTCATTCATCAATAATTTTATTTTATCTACCTCATAACCATAAATTTCAAGAAAACAAACGGTTCTCAAAATTGAATTAAGTACTGCGTATAAACCAGCTTCACGACTGTGGGTATATGTTTTTGTTTCTAAGTCGTAATTGTCGAAATGAGTCAGAAAATCATGTAACGCCATCAATAAATAGACTTGATTATTTTATTTATACCTTCTTTCAAAGATATCTCAGGTCTCCAAAAATTCAATATGTAAGGGTCTGGTTCGTTTCTTTTATTAAGTTGCACAGTGTCTTTATCGTTTGATGGGACTACTTCACAAGGAATTGATTCTTTTATGATTTCAGCAACTTCTAAAATTGTATTCCATTCAAAATTGGTTATGTGTAGATTTTGAGTTCTGTCTATTTCTTTATATTTTTTTGATAAAATATAAAGACAGTTTGAACAATCTTCTGCGTGTAGAAATTGTCTTTCCTCAGTTCCATCGGTCATCATTGTAATTTTACCTTCCTTAGCTTTGATGATGAAGTCAGTGATAACATGTGATTTTTCTAAATCATGTTCAGGACCATATACGTTCCAAAACTTAACGGTTAAACCTCCGAGTGCGGTAGAAAAAATTTCACCTAAACTTTTACAAACACCGTACGGGGAATAAGACATGTTCGCCATTTGTGATGATGCAAAGATGAAAGATTTGTTGTGTTTTTTTATTGTTTCAAAAGTGAACAGAGTAAGTTTTGTATTGTTCTCTATGAACTCGTAAGTATGTTGATACTTTTTAAGATATCTCGAGCCTCCCACATCAAACGCCAAGAACATAACAAAATCACACATTTGAATATAATCATCAAGAATATTTTGTTTTCTTAGGTCTTCTGATTTATCTGACGCTATATCGAATTCTATAACATCTTCTCCTTTTTTTCTAAGGAACTCACATAGTTCCAAACCGATTTGGCCTGCTGACCCTAAAACAAGATATTTCATTTTTTTAAATAATTTTCATAGATATAATCTTCCGCAATTAGAAGTTTTTGTGCCAACTTGAAATTCTTTTCTATGAATGGCATCATTTCTTCATATTTTTCTTTAGATAAAGTTGTTAAGTCTGGGTCATCTTCTAAAAAAATAACACCTCTGATATCAAAGTATTTTTCAATTACTTGACGTGACCCGTAGTAGACAGGGACAGTTCCCATAACAAAACAGTCTGTAAGTTTTTCCGTAAAGTAAGTGTCTGAGGCATCGTTCTCAATTGCAACAGAAAACATGTAATCACGTATCCCGTCTTCTTTATCTTTCAATTGGAAAGGTCTTCCTGTACCATATAAGTCAACTTTATCCTTGAGTTTTTCAACCCACTTTAGTCTGTTTTGATGACCTCTTAACCACCCTTTATTGGATGCAATCATACTTACAAGTTTGGTTTTGGGGTGAATTTTTCTGTTTTCTTCCCATATCCAAGGTACTGCATTTGATATTGAATAGACAAACGGCTCACCAATCTCAATCAAACTATCCATACATGTAAAAATGTATTTGAAATGCTCTTTTGTTTTTGGTAAATCAGATAAAAGTGTTCTGATTATTTGTTCATTCATTTGCGGCGATTCTAATAACCACCCTAATTTTTCTCTTGACGGGTCGTTAAATCCCACACTACCAATGTAGTGGTCTACATAAATGGTGTGTTCATAAGGTTCATTCGTATCTTTTGGTACCCACTTAAATAATTTAGGTAAATTTCTATTTGATGAACAATCATACTCTCCCCAAAAGTCAGAAATTTTTCTAATGTTAATTTTTTCCATTATTCTATCTTTTTATATAAACACCACCGTATGTGGAATTGTGTGTGAAATCATAAAAATAACCATACTTCGCAATCCATTCTTTGAACGCTTGTCTCTCGTGCACGTCATATTCTTCAACACCTCCATGCCAATCATCGAATCTAATAAAAACTTCCGACCATTCACATTTACTTAAAAACTCCAATGATGAAACTGTTGGTTCATATATGTCCACATCAACATTACAAATTGCAATTTTACCAATACCATAATCGGATGGGGATGTTAATTGATGAATATCAGAAATAATAGGTTTGATGTTAGGTTTGATTGATAATTTTTCGAGAGCTTCTTCGATAGTTTTCGGAAATTCACTTCCGAGCGCGTTCCAAGCACCTAATGCAAATGAACCTTCTCTCCAATCACTTGTGTTTGGTAATGGTTTTGACGTTTTTTCTAAACCTTTGAAATGGTCAATAGTAAAAATTGTTTTATCAGGGAACATTGTTGCAAGTTGGATTGAGCTTTGGCAAGTGCAAGTCCCGAACTCCAATACATCACCTTCTAGAGAATACTTCTTAGAAACTTCTTCTAATACTTCTATGGTACAAGACATTTTTGAGCTGTCCATAATTATCTTTTTACGTATACACCACCAATAAAACCACCATGTGTTATTTCATATTGGTATTTATATTTTTCAATCCATTCAGAAAATGCTAATCTTTCATGGTTATCAAATTCAACTTCACCACCGTGCCAATCATCAAAACGAATGTAAACTTCTTTCCAAATACATTTAGTTAAAAATTCTAAAGAAGATACTGTGGGTTCATAAATGTCCACATCTACATTACAAATTGCAATTTTACCAATATTGTAAAATGAAGGTTCTTTTAAATTATAAACATCTTCAACAATTAATTCAATATTGTTAAACCCTGTAAAAGTGGTTTTTAATTCATCGATGGATTTAGGTACATCGGACATATGGGAATAAAGCGGATTGTATATACTAAAAGCTCCCTTATCCCAATCACTACCTCGTGGTTTTCCTTTTTGTGTTTCTTCTAAACCTTCAAAATGGTCAATTGTAAAAATTTTTTTATCAGGAAAATTTTGGGCTAAAAATCTTGTGCTTTTTCCAGTGAAAGTTCCAAATTCTAAAACATCTCCAATCAAATTATATGGTTTGGTTTTAATAAAACTTTTTATGCCCCTTAAATTCATTACTCCATTATTTGTACTTGTATTAATCACATTATATTGGTTTAATTGTTCCTCCTTCAGAAAACTCGGTAGGTATTACTGTCCAATAAGATTCAAAAATATCTTTTGGGTTTGGACCTTCAGGACCAAACCAAGTAGATGGAGCAATTATTTTTTTATTTGTATTTTTGTTTAAGAAAGATGCCCACCAAGAAAAAGTAGAATTGGGAATGATATTGTTTTTACACAAGCTCATTAAATACATTTCTTTCCAATCTTGGTCCTCTTTCGGAAAAACAACATTAGGAAATGAAAAATTGTTCATAACAAAATTTCTACTGCCAGGCCATCTTGACTCATCTTCCGTAAAGAGAAATACTGTTGAGTATTCTCCTACTTTTTCGATTGCTTTTTTGATATATTCTATGGTTACAGTTGGATGTATGTTTGGAAATTTTAAATATTCCCCCCTTCTAACATGAATTGATAAGGTGTTTTCTTGATTAATTTGTGGATACTTCAATACCAGTTCTTCGATAATTTTGGGTGATGGTTGAAATATTTTTTTAATTTTTTCATCAAACCCAAACCAATTTTTTGTGGATTGAAAATACCCATGAAATGCGGTGTTAGATAATAATGGGTTTATTTCCGAGTATTCAAATGGTCCTTCATTAACAACCTCAAATCCCTTCAAATCTTGAACAAAGTTTAAATTACAAAAAACATTGTTCACATAATTTTCCGCTCCTCTACCTTGTCCTGGTGTGAAAGAATTTGGTGTAAATACAACTTCTCTATTATGTTTCCACCCTTGTGCTAAAGCATGAGCTGCTTGAAACAATTGGTTTCCAAGCCCACCCATAAAATAACAAGAAATTTTATTTGCCATAAGTTAAATCAAACATATTTTCATTTTTTTAAGAATAAACTATCACCCCAATTAAATGCCCAAGCATGATAATAAATTTTTGGATATCCTTTTTGTTCCATGAATTTTATAATTTCATTTTCCATTTTTTGACCTTCATACATTTCAATTTGGCAAGTTTCTAATTGAAAAATTCTGAAATCTGTTTCATTGAAAAGCAAATTAGACGAACTTAAAACGTCATACTCTGAACCTTGTATGTCCATATTCACATAATCAAAGTTTGTTTCTAAGTTATTTTCAGTCAAAAAATCATCAATTTTTACACACTTAACTGTAACAGTGTTAACTTTTTTTATATGTGGATATTGTTTTGAATGTTCTTTCAATTCGAGTAAAGATGAACATCCAGTATTAGATTTATCATCACTGTAAATCAAATTAAAATTTAATTCCTTGTTTTCATTCGATACCGCAACTTGAAAAACTTCTTGTGAGATATGAGAATGTTTTAATACATTACTTTTAAGTTCATCGATTAATTCAGGATTGGCTTCAAACCAATAAATCAAATCAGGATTGAGTTTTAAATAAAATTCAATCTCATTTCCTAAATGTGCACCAATATGGAGTATTTTTTTGATTGGTCTTTGTGAGTGTAATTCTAAAATTTTTTCGTGTAAATTCATATTATAATTCTTTATAAGAAAGTTTATTTGATAATAGTTCGTGATTCCTTTTTACTAATGGAAAATTGACTTTATGGTCATTTATGGGATTACCCCCATTATAAACATATAGTATGTCTGGTATAAATCTAAAATGTTTCATTCCAGCCATTTCAACCATCGGCCACATAAACGCTAAGTCTCCAGCAACTGGCCAAAACACACCATCAGGGTCTCTTAAATCTTCTTCTTTAATTTTTTTCCATAACCATGATTTCCATGTTCTCAAATGAGATAAGGTAAATGCTTGTTTTCTAAGGTTTTGAGTGGTTTGTAAGGGTTTGTTAAAACCAGGTTGTCCATTATGGTATTTGAATGAACCTGAAGTAATCCAAACATCAGGGTCTTGATAAACTTCATTTATTTTATCAAAAACAAAAGGGTTGGCTAACCAATCATCCCCATTTACTTCAACACAAATTTCTTCACCATCTAACGCCCGACCATTGATAATTTGATTGTAATTTCCTGGCGGGTAAAACTTTGAAAAATTTTCAATTAAAATAAATCTTTTATCGTCTTTGATTGTTTCTCTGATTTTGTCTTTTGTTTTGTCTGTAGACATATCATCGGTAATATAACAATTAAAATTTTTATATTTTTGACTCATTATACTTAGAAGGCATCTTTCTATATAATTTTCACAATTGTATGATGTTGTTATTATGGTCATGATAAAATTTCTTGGTATATCTCTTTTATTTTTTGTGCAACCAAGGAAGCTTTGTATTTTTCCATATCATCAGGAACCTGATATAGTTCTTTGGATTGAATGAATCCCCCCGAATCTACTTTATAAATCCATCCAGGTTTTCCACACATCCACCCTTCAATGGTTGTTCTTCCAAGTTGAATACCCGCAGTTTCTGAACATCTATTGATGAATGTTTCCACTGACCAAGTTGGGGGGAAATGTTTGACGTGTGAGTTTAAAAGAATTTGAGGTAAGTAGTTTGACTTATCTTCTCCAACTAACCATAACTCTTTACCGATTTCTTTTGTATAGTCAATTAAGTCCATTATGGTTTCTCTTCTAAGGTAATCGATAGTACCAACGAAAAGAATTGAATTCTCATCTTTTGGATTTTTTGATTTGAACTTTTCTTCATCAATTGGGTTATAGATTATTTTGATATCTTTATCTTCAATTTGAAATTCATTTGTTAGATAATCTCTAATCTCAGGTCTAATTGCGATGTATTTTTTTATGGATTCGTGTTTGATTGGGTTTTCAAGTTCAATTACTTCAGAATGAATTGAATAAACTTTTTCGATTTCAGGATAAAATTGCATCATTCTTTCGGCAACTGGTTTGTGTTGCATGTGTATAATATCGAAAGGGGCTTCTGAAACCCGATACATCATGTTAGGTTGAGATGGTTGAAATCCTTTATCTGTGGTAAATCCCCATTTTCCATCACCCATTTTGAAACCAGGTGCTTGTTCAAAACTTAAAACTTTAATACCTTGTCTTTTGGCCATGTCTGTTAATACACCGCCTACTTGAGAAAGTACGGTTACATCACAATTTAATTTTTGTAATTGTCTTGCAAGTTCATAAACGTAAAGTTCAGAGCCTGTAAAAGTTCTGAAAAAAAGACAAGATAATAAAACTTTGATTTTTCTTTGTGAGTCGAAAGGTATTTTTGAAGGAAGAAATTCTTTGTACTTTTCTTCGAATAGTTTTCGGTTTTCTTCCCACTGTTGATTTGTGGCTCCTATGGATTTGTGTGTAATTCTTATGTTTGTAATTACACCTAATTTTACACCTTCTAAAAAATTTTCAAAACAAAAAGGGATGTCGTAAAAGTGAAATCCTTTGAATTCTTTATTAAACTTTTTTTTAATTCTGCTTTTACTAACCGCTAAAAATAACCCGTCAAGTACAACTACGGGACTGATTGAATTACCAAATGAATCTGCATATTTCGATTCCCATTTCTTTCCTTGGTTTTCATGATTAACAATACCAATCATTTTTCTTCTGTCTTCCCACCATTGACCACTTGATGGCATTGAAGTAGTACCAGCCATACCTATGATTCCAAAGTCAGATTTTTCAAAATGTTTCATTAACTTTGAATACCAAGAGTTTGTATCGAAGTAGATATCATCGTGGCAGAGAAGAACTATATCAGTTTCAGATTCTTCCAAAATTTCATTGTACACTTGAGACAATGATTTGTCTCCATTATTAATTTTTTCAATTACATGGATTTTTTTAAAACCTGAAGACTTTTTCAAGTACTCAATGAATTCAGGTTTGTGTTCTCTTGTTGAATATCCTACAGTCAACATTATGATAATCTTTTTTTCTTTGCTTGTTTAATTACTTCATGTGGAGTTAGTTTAGGGTCTTGTTTGGAAATCTGTATGCAATCTAAAATAAACTCTGCAAGCATATGTTTCTTTTCTAATTTCTTGATTAACTCTATAAGAGCATCCAAGTTTTCATAATATTTTCCCATAAATAAGGTTTTAAATACCCGTACTACCAAACCCGTTGTCTCCACGGTCTTTTTCTCCAATTTTATCTACAGATATTAGATTTACAAATTTACCGTTTTTCACAGGACAAAGGACGGCTTGGGCTACCTTCATTCCTTTTGTGATTGTAAATTTAGACGGATTTGCATTAAAAACAGGAACTTTGATTTCTCCAGTATATCCTTGGTCGACAGTTCCTGGTGAATTCAAGACCATTAAACCTTGATTGACCGCTAAACCACTTTTGGTTCTTACTTGTATTTCATAACCTTCGTTAAAATTAAATTTCAGTCCTGTTGGAACGGCAGCTCGTCCAAAAGGCTCTAATGTTATCTCTTCTACTGAGTATAAATCGAAGCCTGAATCACTCGGGTAATTGTATGAAGGAAATATCGCATCAGGATTAATCATTTCAATTTCAATATCTTGGCTCATCATTGAAATTGCCGCTTCTTCATTCATGTCGTCAATAGACATTCCAAACATGTCTTCTAATTCTTTACGATACTCTTCGTCAGGTTCAATTCCAATCTCTTCTTTGATTTTATTGAATTGGTCGTAAATCTCCTTCCAAATTTCTTCGTCAGATTTTTTTACTTCGTCTTGCATCATTTTAAATTTATTAATTTTTTTATGACTTCTATTAATTGAGTAACATCCTTTTCACAGTATTTCACTATACCTTCGATGTCTTTATTTTTCCAATATGCTTCGTGGACTTTATTTCCAACAACTTCTGTATTTTTAGATGATTCAACACCTAAGCAAACACACATCAATTCTAATGACGCAAACTGCCCGAATCCACCGTATTGCCATATATCTTTTGTATCAACAGCTTTTACTTCCCAAGGTTTTACATCATGTCCTGGTAATAAATTTGGTGGTTGAAGACCGTTTATAATCATTCTTTTTGCCAATGCGGGAATATCAAATCCTTTCACATTATGACCACACAAAAAGAATCCGAGCTCTCCTGACCTGTATAAAAGTTTCTGAACGTCTTGTAACAACTTCTTTTCATCATTACTATGAAAAGATTGTATTTTGACTTGACCTTCAACCACAAAGGCGGCACTTACACAAACAACTCTTAGAAATTCAGGAACCAACGCCGCTCTGTTAACAAACAATTGTTCTAAAGGAGTTTCGGATTCTTCAGGGAATCTTTTTCTCAAATTGTCCTGTATATGTTCAAATTGGAAGGAAAGTTCAGGTTTGTTTTTTTTGAAACTTTCCCAATCAGGCTCACACCCAACAGTTTCAATATCAATAAAAAGTAATTTGTTAATTGGGATTGTTATCATAAAATCGATTTATAAAATTCTGCTCTGTTTTTTGTTACATTTTTCAAATCATAAGTGTCTTTGACTGTTTCATATAATCTTTCTCCCATATCAATTGCCATGTTTCTATTTTTTTCTAACTTGTCGATATACTTTGCCCAATCAGAATGGTTTCTATTTTCATCAACTAAAAGAGCATTACCTTCAACAAAATTACCGTTTTGTAAACAATGTTTCAAATCAATTGTATAAGGTCCGATGTTTGAAGCAATAATTGCTTTTTTATAAAAACCAGCTTCAATCACTTTTAATTGAGACTTAACTCTATTAAAAAGATGGTTTTTAATTGGTGCTAAAGATACATCAAATTTTGAATAGTTCTTAGCATAAGATTGAACAGGTTTTGTCCAAACTCTTAAATAAGATTCTTGTAATTCATTTGGATAGAATTCTTGGGTATATTGTAAAAGATACTTTTTGTAATCCTCCGATACTATCTGATACTTTTGTGTTATAATATTTTCATACTTAGCCCAAACAGTTTCGTGTGGAAGAATATTTCTTTTCTTGTGTTCTTTAGTTTGGGAATTGATTTCGGTTATTGTACCTCTCGTATCAAAACCACATAGTACAAATTGAAGTTTGTCTGCTTTTGAGACTAACCTTCCTAAAGGTTGGTCTAATAATTCTAAATCGTGTAAATGAGATGAACCACCCAACCACCCTATTCTTAGTTTGTCTGATGGGGGTGTGGGTTCTTTATATTGAGATTCATTTGGGTTTATCGCGTTTGGAAATACAAAAACATTTTTATTTAATTTTTTTATCTCATCCGCAAATAATGTTGTAGTTGTAGTTACGTATTCTGATACCCTGAGATTAGCAACAATCTTTTCGTTAATTTTATTAATCTTGATAATATCGTGGATTGGGTGTTCTTTGCCTGGCATCCAATAATCATCAATATCACAAACTGTTTTAATACCCCAACTTTTAAGTTTCGGAATTAATGCATTTGCCAAATCGAAATCGGGACCAATACTTCTGTGAAAAGCGACAATTTGATATTTTTTCCAAAAGGCATCATCACCATATGGAACATCATACATGATGTCCACATAAAAATCATCGGGATATAAATTTTGTAAGAAAATGTGTGGGTCTACAGACCTAAATTTGCCAACACCTGTTCTATCTGAAGGTACGACTAATACATTGATTTTGGGCATAATGAATTGTTATAATGTTAAAGTATAACAATTCTACTCGAATAAAGAAATATGTTAGGATAACTTTTTAATCTTGGTAACTTTACCTTCGAAGATATGTTTACCAACTCTGAATGAAAAAATTTCACCAGTTTTTTCTGTGCTTTCAACAATCATGCCGTTCTTTTGGAGTGCTTTCTCAACCGCCGCTTCAATCATTTGTTGGATTTTAGAAACGTCTAAATTTGAAGACTCTTTAATTGGCTGTTGTTTTTGTTTTGCGGAATCGGGAACATAATTGTTAGTTCCACTTTTCATTAGTCTTGATGCCTTTTCAATCAAATCGTTTGATAAAGTTGCAGACTGTTGTTGTTGAGGTTGAGCGATTGGATGCTCAATCATAAGTCTTTTGATTTCGTCAGGTAGTCTAGAGTTCTTAATTGCATCAACAGTAGGAACCCCTACAGGCTTTGTGTTTTCTCTAGGTACTGAACTTAATAAAGGTGCAGAAGATGGTTGTTCCTGTAGGAATTCTTCTGGGATATTATATCTTGCTTGAGGTGCATTGAATTCTTGTAAAGATGTAGGTGGAAGTCCTCCGTCGTATTGACTAGCCTTACTATTAAATTTTGGACTATCCATGATAGCTTTTGAAGCTACCAATCTACTCATTAAATCATTTTCGTTCATATTAAACAGTTTGTTGTGGTTGTGCGTTATCGAATTTTGCTATCGTTATTACGGAGGTCATACTCTTATCTCCACTAAAATTATAATTTGGTCTTGGAGTATTGTAAACCTCACCAGTTGGTTTCATAGATAACATCTTATCTAATCTAAAAAGTCTCCAACCTGGTAATGGTTGTTCCCCTTTATATCCCGTATGTGATGCTCCTTCTCTATCCCAAGCTCTCATAACAAGGTTTCCTGCTTTACTTTTACCAAGTGCAACAGGCTCAACTTCACGAAGACCACGTCCACCAGGTTCGTCACCGTCATAATAGACAATACAAACCTTTCTACCATTAACAGCATCTTGTACCGTTTCAATGGAAGCAATCTCCAAAAGCAGACCTCGTAATGAACCTGTTAATTTCATTAGAAATCGGGATATGTTTTGCTGGAATTAAATTTATTGATTTTGATTTCATTTTTTCTCTCCACAACATCTGTGATTGTTCCAGCGTTGACGTTGTAAACATCCAAGAAGGTACCTGTACCTCTGCCCATAGAATCGCCATCAGCAATTGCATCTCTATTCACAGATGAATAGGGGTTACCAACTGCGTTGTAATCGTTTCTTGGTATCAACTTTGCTCTTTCAATATCTGCAACAGCAGTCAGTTGATTTGGAATGTTTTGAGATAAATCTAGGTTAATTTGTTCAGACATATTATTTAAATTTTAGAAATTAATTCTTTTATTCTCTTCAAACTTTCAGTTACTGAAGCGTTGTATTTGTCTACAGTTTTTGAATGTTCTTGAGATGGTCTCACATTTGTGAAATCTTTTTTCTCATGTGGCTTGATGAATTGGTTTTGCATTCCTGCATCCATCTTATTTCTTTTAGTAAGGTGACCAAACTCTCTTAATTTTCTGAGCTCATCATTCACCCAATTTTTCATTTCAAATCCTCCATTCAAAACAAACTCAGAATCGTTTTGATTTCCATTGAAATTGTCGAAGAAGTTTTTAATTCTTTTAAGTTGTTTGTAACCTACAAACTTTTGGTCTTGTAACTCCTTATTTCTTTTATAACCCTCGGAATTTGCATCGGCATTATTAACTCTTTGAAAACATTTTCTTAAATGAATTCTTTTATCTTCTGGTAACTCTACTTCCTTATCATATAAATCTTTATTCACCGTCCAAAAGTTTTAGGATATCTTTTTTTGATAGACCTTCTTTGTCCATTTGTTTTTTTAATGATTTCAAATTCTTTTTCAAAATATTAGAAACTTTCACTTCTTTTTCTTTTTCTGAAATGTCTGCATCAGATGAACTTTTCTTTTTTGCCAACATGTCTTCCAACATTTTAATTGCTTTTTGTTTTTGGATTTCAGGTAAAATTTGTCTTGAAATAAAGTTTGGGTCATTTTTATACTTTGACTTTTTATCCCTTTTTCCTGATGGGTCTTTTCCTTGTTGTTCTGTTCTATCTTTTGCTTCTTCAGTACCCATTTCCAACTCGTCTTTAAAATATTTGAAAGTATCCTTACCGTCCATGTCTTTTGTTTCTTCATAACCAAAAGCTGCAGACATATCCTCTTCACCGATTTCTTCAACTGACTCACCGTAATATGTTCTATATCCACGAGATATTGGGTCGTTTGTGATACGAGAAGCGGCAACCGTTTGGTCCATAGTTTTTTTAGGGTGTAGTCTTGGGTCTAAGATTGGAATTTTTGAATTTGTAAAAGAACCATCCATAGAAACCAACTCCTCAATCTCACCCTTCATATCTTTTGTAGACTTCTTTGATTTCGATTTCAACAATTTTTCTAAGTATTGTTTAACAAGTTTTACTTTGTCTTTTGGCACTTTAATCATTTCATCTTTTTTTCTTGCTTCAACAATTGTCTGTTCTGCAGAAAAATATAATGAATAGTCTTTTCCTTTATCTCTGAGGAAGAAATAATAAGGCGATGAATAAAATTCTTTATCAGTCGTAATCATCTCGTGTTTTTAATCTATAAATACTCTGACGCAAGGTATTTATCATTAGTTTATGGCTTACCAAAATATTAATCAGTATAATTTTAGGAGGTGGGGTTTACAGTTCGTAAATGAAATAACAGACATTTGTCTTGCATCGGACGAAAAAACCTATGACCAAGAGGTTGTTTTTTCGCCATTATTAATAGGTGAAGATGATGGTAATAGAATGCCATTCAAATTCAACTTTAATAGTACTGGTACTACTTTATGCCAAACGAACAGTTGTGATTTTAGTGCTCAAACCATAGTTTCAGAAAACTATTGGAACCCATTATACATTGACCCAAATTTTTGTCCATCAGCACAAACTTTGTGTGATGTAGGTCTCACAGGTATTGATAATGGTTTGGTGAAAAAAATGTCGGGAGAAACAATAGACATTACAACAGGACTTTACACAAATATTTCAGATAAGTTTTCAAGATACAAATATGATAGGAGAATGAAACTTCATCCTATCACAGGATTTACAACAACATCAAATAGACTTTGGAACGATGATTCTTATACCTATGATTTGAGCTTTGATACTTACGGAGATTCCGTAGGTTACTTTGCAAGATTAAACGGGGGATTTTTCCAAGGTTTCTATAAATTACCAGGGTACACGTACCAAATTTTCCCACAAAGAGTCCACTTGGGTTGGACATCTGAAATTATGTTGAGATATAGATGGACTGGTAATACTGACGTTGGGTTGAATGAAAGATATCCCGATAACAAAGGAACATTCTTTTATATGGGTGCTCGTGCGGAAAATAAGTTTTATCACTATCCTGATGGAAGTCCTGTTCAAGACACAGGATACACAAGGGTAACATCGGGTTTGAGCTGTATGCACACCTGTGAGTGCTTAGAAACTGGTCACACCGCCGAAATTTCCTGTATGAAAGTATATCAACAATCAGGAGGTACTTCTCAAAACTGTTCATGTGGTTGTCCGTGTAATTGCACAGTTACTGCCAAGTATCCTGAGCTTGACCCACTATATGATGGTGTATCAAATGCTCTTTCCCTTAGATTGAGTGGGGATACAGGTGACCCAAGACTTTGTGTAAAAACCTATCGTATAACAGGTGATTGTGAATTCACTGGAGCATGCTTAACAGGTTTGACTTATGTAACAGGGGTTACTGTACACGAATGGTGTTCAACGAAAGGGATATTCCATAATTGTGATAAAACAGATTATAGTAAAGTAGAACATTGGGTTCAGATAGATGCTGTGTTCCAACGATATGAATGGTTTGATGCTTGTGATTTGTATGAGAAAGGTGGTCTCGGTCTTTTAGTGGATACAATATATACGGCAACACCCGCACATAACAGTGTTAGTTTAATTGAACCTCCAATCACCCATGAAACAGATTATGACCCAGCGACGACTGAAATTGTAACCTTCAATGATAATTGGACTGAAGAACAAAAGTATAGGTTGGGTACAATGAAATTTTACGTCAATGGTAGACTTTTCATGGTCGTTGAAAACTTTGAAGAAATTATTCCAAGACTTCTTAATACACCAAAAGAAAAACAAATTGGTGTATCATATAACGTATCAATTGGTGGTGGTACACAAGGATTACATGATAACCTTACATTCTCTGGTGGGTGTCCTGAAACAATTGATGAAATAGTGTACCAACAAGACCCTGAGTGTTTAACCACTCATGATTTGAATAACACAATATACTCTGGATTAACAACTCACATTAAATTAGAGGAATATTTTGGTGGTAGTTTGATTGGGGACATTAGTGCATTTAGAATGTACACAGAGCCTTTGAATGCGTCACAAATTTGGCACAATTTCAAACTTCTAAAAGACAAGTATGACCTACTTGACCCTAAGTGTCCCGACTGCTTTGTAATATTACCTACAGGAACACCTACACCAACGAATACTCCTTCACAAACTCAAACCCCTTCATACACACCAACAAACACAACGACACCAACTGAGACTATAACACAAACTCCTACCGAAACGACAACCCAAACACCAACTCCAAGCGAAACTCCGACAAATACTCCTACACCTACTTTTACACCTACGCCAGGACTCACTCCTACTGCAACACCAGCTCCAACTGAAACTCCAACTGAAACTCCAACACAAACCTCCACTGAGACACCAACACCAACTTCAACAATGACGATGACTCCTACTGAGAGTTCCACACAAACACCTACACCAACTGAAACTCCAACAAGTACTCCTACTCCAACACACCTTAGAATTGAATTCGTTTGTTGTACTGGTGTTACTTTATCTGATGCTTGTAGTTGTACTGCGAACGGTTCAATATGGGGCGATTATTCAAATTTCGATGAGAACACTCAGTTTTATGATTCTGCTATAGGTCCTAATACAATTGATATTTCAGGATTCTATGTTTACGAAAACATTGTAATTGAGCTCGATTCGAATGGTGATATTGTTGGATTTTACTCAATTTGCCCAACTCAAACACCAACCGTAACTCAGACCAACACACCTACGCCAACAACAACTACAACTTTAACAGCAACTGAAACTCCTACACAAACTCCAACTAACACACCTTCAATGACTGAAACACCAACAGAAACACCAACAGAAACGCCAACAGAAACGCCAACAGAAACGCCAACAGAAACGCCAACAGAAACTCCAACTGAAACACCTACTCCAACAACAACTACAACTTTAACAGCAACTGAAACTCCAACTGAAACACCTACTCCAACACCTACTTTAACACCAAGTCAAACAATAATAACTGATGGATTACAATTATACCTGAATGCTGGTAATGCATCATCGTATCCTGGTAGTGGAACAACTTGGACAGATTTATCACCAAATGAATATTCAACCACACTAGAGAACACACCAACATACAATTCAGGAAATGGTGGATATTTTAGTTTAGATAGTGGAGATTATGTTGATACAAACCAAAGTTTAGCATTTGAAACATTTAGTGTTGGTGGGTGGTTTAGAACATCTTCTGCTGGTATTAAAATGTTTTTAAGCAAAGAAACACCTGTAACAGGAAACCCTTGGAATTATCGTCTTTGGTTAAATGGGGGGCAAATAATTGGTGATATGAGTAGAATAACTACTCAATCAAGTTTATCATCTCCACTCACAACTTATAATAATGGTAATTGGTATCAAGCAATGTTTACAAGAGATGATAGTAATTGGTATTTATATGTGAATGGCG
>Ga0172364_10000139_pt1 | contig 43099 bp, 40 predicted proteins | sample LakKivSesite10cm_FD_114545 | JGI IMG/M metagenome (GOLD analysis project Ga0172364, IMG submission 114545) | Sediment microbial communities from Lake Kivu, Rwanda - Sediment site 10cm | ecosystem: Environmental > Aquatic > Freshwater > Lake > Sediment | place: Rwanda: Western Province, Lake...
CGGAGGCTAGGGTGCCTCCATGCCGCGGGGCGGTTGGAATTGAAGGAAGAGAAAGGGCGGATCATCGAGGGACCCTCCTCAAGCGTGGAGCCCCAACTGGGACTCAACGTCTTCGTGCTCGTCGACGACTGTGCGGGCTACAACGCGGTACGGATACTGGCCGAACATGGCTTGTCCCTTGTGGTCGAACACGCAGGGCAGAGGATCCTCTTGGATACTGGTCAGTCCTCAGTCTTTGCGAGGAACTCGAGGAGGTTAGGGGTCGATCTGGGATCGGTTTCGATGGTCGCCATCAGCCACGGGCATTACGATCATACCGGGGGCCTCCCACACCTGCTGAGGACTCATGCGCGCGGCAAGCAACTGATAGCCCATCCTGATGCCTTCGAGAGGAAGGTTACGAAGGAGGGTAGGGATGTTGGCTGTCCGGTCTCCGTGAACGAGGTCGAGAAAGGCTTTCGGGTTGTGCTTCTGGAGAAGACTCGCAAGATTGCGAAAGACACCTACTTCCTGACCGGCCTAGAAAGGAAGCACGAGGACTCAGGTACGGTGGCCTTCCACATCAGGAACGGGGGGCGCGAGCCGGACCCCGTCCCGGACGACTCATCGGTGGTGCTGAAGACAGGAAGGGGTCTTTTCATTGCCTGTGGGTGCGCCCACACAGGGATGCTCAACATAGTCAACGAGGCGATAGACCTGTTTGGTGACGAGATCTACGGCTTGGCCGGAGGATTCCATCTCCTCCACACTTCGGACAGGAGGATAAGATCGCTCATCGCAAGGCTCACGGAGCTTGGGGTCCAGAAGATCTACCCGTGTCACTGCACGGGGATCCGCGCGACCTACCTCATGCAGTCGCGGTTGCGGGCGGAGAAGATTGGGTCCGGGGATGTGGTCCGGATCTAGGCCTTGGATTCCCTGCCCAGGTAGAGCCTTCCTATGTGTTCGTGATCCAGTATCTCCTGTCCGCTGCCCTCGAATGCCTTTGCGCCCATTACCATGACGTAGGCCCTGTCACAGATGGCAAGCGATTTCTTGGCGTTCTGCTCGACCAGCAAGACCGAGGTTCCGCTGTCCCTGATTTCCTGTATCTTTGCCATGATATGCGAGACTAGGCCAGGCGAAAGCCCCGCGGTCGGTTCGTCCAGCAGGAGCAGCTTCGGATCCGTCATTAGCCCCCTGGCGACTGCGACGGTCTGTCTCTCTCCGCCGCTGAGGCTGATGGCCTTGGTGTCCTTCTTTTCCTTGAGCAGCGGGAATATCTCCATGACCGCCTGGAGTCGATCCTCGCAATCCTTGAGCGTGTAGGCCCCCATTTCCAAGTTCTCCGTCACCGTCAGGCTCGGGAAGACGTTGTCGAGCTGGGGCACGTAGTTGATGCCTTGGCGCACGATCCTGTCGGGCCTCAGGCCCGATATCCTCCTGCCGTCGAGCACGACCTCGCCCTTCATCGGCTGGATGATTCCGAAGATGGTCTTCATCAGGGTGCTCTTGCCGGACCCGTTCGGGCCGATGATGACGACTATCTCGTCCTTCTGGACCGCTATGTCAACGCCCCGCACGATGGTCATCTTGCCGTACCCCGATGAGACGTTCATGACCTCCAACAACATCTCATCCTCCGAGGTACGCATCGATTACCTTGCGGTCGTTCTGGATCTCGGCGGGAGTCCCCTTGGCGACGACCTGTCCCTTGCTGAGCACGTAGATATTCTCACAGAAGTTCATGATTATGTCCACATTGTGTTCGACGACTAGGAATGTCATTCCCCCGTTCCTTAGCTCGACGATCTTCTCGAATATCTTCCTTGCGAGGGTGGGGTTCACGCCCGCCACAGGTTCGTCCAAGAGGATCATGAGGGGTTCCGACATCAGCGATCTGCCAAGTTCCAGTAGTTTCTGCTGACCTCCTGACAGATTGGCTGCGTATTCATCGCTCAGATGGTCGATCTCCAGAAAGCGGAGAAGGTCCAAAGCCCTTTGCACCAACTCGCGCTCTTGGGCGACCACCTTCGCCCACTTCGCGAACACGCTCAAGAGGCCCTCGCCGGATTGGCCCCGCGGGGCTACGAGCATGTTCTCGAGGACGGTCATTCTGGGGAAAACCCGCACGATTTGGAAGCTTCGGACGAGCCGCTTGGTTGCCACCTCGTGCGGCTGCAGGTCGGTGATCTCCTGCCCACTGAACAAGACCGTGCCGCCATCGGCACGGTACTGGCCGGTCACCACGTTTATCAGCGTAGTCTTGCCGGAGCCGTTTGGACCTATCAGGCCGACTATTGTGGAGGGCTGCGTCTCCAGTGAGACACGGTCGAGGGCCTTCAGCCCCCCGAAATTCTTGCTGACGCCATCCACCCTAAGGAGGCTCAACGCGGGGTCACCTTGCCCTTGCGCTCGCCGAGGACGCCATGGGGCTTGTACATCAGGAAGATCACCATCAGCAGGCCGATCACTATCCACCTGAGGTTGACCTGTGCCCCGCTTGGCATGTCCACTAGGTCCTTCAGGATCCTTGTGGATCTCTCGAACATCTGGATCAAGAACGCGCCCAAGATGGCGCCGTAGTTGTTGGCGGTCCCACCCACTATCAGCATGGTCCACACGGAGAAGGTCAGGAGAGGCATGAACATGTCCGGGCTGACAAAGGACGTGTAGTGGGCAAACAGGCTTCCAGCGGCGCCAGCCATGCACGAGCCTAGGACCAACGACTTGGTCTTGAAGAGGAACACGTCCTTCCCCAGGGACTCAGTCGCCACCTCGTCCTCCCTTATGGCCCTGAGAACCCTGCCGAACGGCGAGCTGATGATTCTCTGGGAGATCAGAAGCCACACGATCAGGCAGGCCCAGACCAGGGCCATGTAGACCAGGGGATAGCCGGATGGCCCAAAGAGCCCTGAGAGGGGCTTTGGGATGCCCCTTATCCCCATGGGGCCGAGGCCATACGAGTTCTCGTTCAGCAGTATGAGCCTGATTATCTCCGCGGCTGCTATCGTGGTGATGGCAAGGTAGTCCTCCCTGAGCTTGAGCGTGGGAATGGCAATGAGAAGGCCAAGCAGGCCTGCGACGAGCATGCCTCCCACGAGGCCCGCTAGGAACGGTGCGCCAGACACGGTAAGCAGCGCCGACACGTAGGCCCCCACCGCGAAGAAGGCCACCTTCCCGAAGTTCATCAGCCTGGTGTACCCAGCCTCCAGGTTCAGGCTTATCGTGAGCAGGCCGAAGATTCCGACGTAGGTCATCGTGTCTGCGATGTATGCGATCAGAGCGACCATTCCGCTAATCCCTCTCGGAGCCCATTATGCCCCTCGGCCTGACCAGGAGCACTACTATCAGGACGATGAACGCGATTGCCGGCCGGTAGCCCGTTGAGATGGAGAGGCTCTGGAGGGCCACGACGCCCAGGTTCTCTGCGAAGCCGAGGATGTAGGCCGCAAGGATTGTGCCGTAGAAATTGCCGATCCCTCCCAAGATGACCACCGCAAACGAGGAAAGCAGAGTTTCCCAACCTATCTGGGGTACCAGTCTGGTATCCGCACCTCTGAGCACGCCGCCGATCCCCGCCAGGCCTGCGCCTAGAAACCAGACCCAGATCAGGACTCGGTCAACATCAATTCCGCAGGCTGACGCCAGGACCGGGCTGTCCGAGGTTGCCCTCATGGCCTTCCCGAGCCTGGTCCTAGTGAGAAAGAGGTGAACCAGCGAGACCAATAGGACCGCGGAGACCAACATCACGATGTGGATGCTGGTGAGAGTCGCATGGGCGCCCCCAAGCTTCAGGACATATACCTCGGTGTCCAGGTCGTACCAGAGGAATCTTGATCCCCAGACCTGCTGGATGCTGTGCCTTATCACGAGGCCCAGGCCTATGGACGCGACCATCAAGGAGATTCGCTCTGCGCCTCTCCTGCGCAGGGGCCTGAAGACGAGCAACTCCGAGCCAACCCCAAGAACCCCGGCAAAGGCGAAGCCGCCGGCCATGGAGATAAAGAGGCTCTGCCCTGCGATGTGGTTAAGGGCAAGCCCGATGTAGGCCCCCGACGCCACCATCTCCGCATGGGAGAAGTTGGCGAACTTCAGGATCCTATAGACAAGGGTCAGCCCTATGGATACAAGGGCATAGACGCTCCCCGTCAGCGCGGAGTTGATGATGATCTGAAGGACGTTGAGCGGCACGGTTGGACCGCCTTGAGTCCCCGGGTATATAAATTACACAGACTAGGTCAGTACTGTCCGAACATGTGCGTTGGAGCCCGGAGCTGGACCGGGTAGGACCGCCAGCCTGGCCCCTCGGCAAATCGTCATCAGGCGAGGCGAGGGGGAGATCACTTTTAAGGCACCCGCAAGCGGCGTTCAGGCAATCGGCGATCTGAGGTGTCCTTCATCGATCCGGCCGGGCGCCGGCTTTACTTTGTGCTCTTGGCCAGCTTCATCGTGTTTGGAATGACCGTGACCATGTTTGGCGCAACCGTGCCGAAGGTCATCGAGGAATTCGGCTGGGGCTACCTGGCGACGGGGCTTGTGGTCTCCGCTTCGCCCATCGGATACTTTCTCTCTGCCTTTGCGTCGGGAATCCTCGTCCGGAGATTCGGGGCCAAACGGGTGATAGCCTGCGGGCTGGTGGTTCAGGGGGCTGGGCTCGCGGTCTTCGGAACTGATGCAGGGTTCATGCTGAATATGTCGATGGCCCTTGCGGTCGGTCTGGGTGGGGGAGCGACCGAGGTTGTGACCAACTTCTGCGTCTCCCGAATGGAAAAGGTGGGGCGAAGCATGCTGATGAACCTCATGCATGCGGCCTTCACATTCGGGGCGATGACGAGCCCCATCCTGTTGGGATGGGTGATAGCGGGCGGGGGCAGGTGGCAGTCAGTGTACCAGGGTGTGGCTGTTATCAGCTTCGCGATCGTGGGCAGCATCTGGCTGTGCTCGTTTGGATCGGTCGAGGTTCCGAAAGAGGTGACCCGAGGACCCCGATTGCACGCGGTCATGCGCCAGCCGCTGTTGGGGCTCTTCTTTGCCGCAATGTATCTTTTCACCGGGGCCGAGCTGGGCCTGTCATCCTGGATCTCGGAGTACTCCGTGAAGGTGCTGGGGTCATCAGCGGCCGTTGGCGCGTGGATGGTTTCAGTGTTCTGGCTGGGAGTTCTGTGCGGCCGTCTTGCTTTCTCGGCTCTGTATAGGGGATCCAGCCAGGTCGATGTCGTTCTGAAGCTCGGCAGTTGCGCAACAGTGCTCCTGGGCATCTCGTTGCTCGTCCGGTCTGGACTGGCCCCCCTTCTGTTCCTCGCAACGGGTCTGGGGTACTCCGCCATCTATCCTTCCCTCGTGGCGTCCGCCGGGCATCGGTTCGAGGAGGCCCAAGCCGAGGCTATAGCGACGGTCGTCGCGGGAGGGGGCATTGGGTCATTCCTCTTTCCCTTGGTGATAGGCGGGATTGCCGGCGGGTGGGGCATCACGGCAGGCATCTGGTTCTGCGTTGTGGCTACAGGGGCTGCAACCTTGGTAGCCTGGTTGGTGTCAGATCGGTTGGATGAATGCCAAACGTCTCCATCCGGGTCATAGCAGTTTAATACCGATCGACCCTTTGGGAAAGCGAAGGTGGAGCATGCGCACCCCATACCATGGAACGGGGGAGCCATTCCCGCTTAGGTCAAACGTGATCTTCTTCCATGATTGGCGATACGTTCATCATGGTGATACGCGCTGGGAGACCAAGGAGGGCGAGGCCCTTGGTCTTTGGAGCGCCAAGCCGATCCCGGCTCTGCGGTGGGCCGGCAGAAGCATACCGAAGGGGATCCGCCTGAAGACGATCCCCGCGGAGAAGTCCGAGCCGATGATCGTCCCAGACTCCACCTGGGAGGGGGTGATCTTCGGCCCAACGGTAATGCGGATCGATGGGCGGTACAGGATGTGGTACGAGACCGTTCCGCCCGAGGACCTCGCCGGGCAGAACGCGGGGGAGCGGAACCTCCTGTGCTACGCCGAATCCACGGACGGCATGAGGTGGCAGAAGCCGTCGATCGGACTGGTATCCCACCAGGGGTGGGAGGGAAACAACATCGTCTACGGCGGACCGCTTACCCCGAGGTGGGGATACCACGGCAGCAGCGTCTTTCTTGACCCCGGCTGCCCCGCCGAGCAGAGATACAAAATAATCCACCTCGGCTTTCTGACAAGGGAGGACTTCGAGGGCTTCAAAGCGAAAACCCCGGATCAAGTCGATCCTATCGGCGAGCGCAGCAAGAGGCCCTGCGCGGTCTTCGGGGCCACATCACCCGACGGCGTCCATTGGACCCCGCTTGCGGAGCCCTTGGTGCTTCAGAACAGCGACACCCAGAACATCGCATACTACGACGAATTCTTGGGGAAATACGTGGCGTACTTCCGAACCTGGGTCATGGGCCGGCGATCCATTGGGCGCGCCGAGTCCAGCGAGTTCCGACGATTCCCGCTGCCGGAGACGCTGATCTGGCCCGGGCCCGCAGTAGGACCATCAGACCTCTGGTACGCAAACGGCAGGACAGCCTACCCGGGGGCAGGGGACTACCACCTCATGTTCGCCAAGCGATGGCGGGTTTCCGAGGACAGGTTCTACGTCCACATGGCCACAAGCCCGGATGGGATCATCTGGGGGATGACGCAGAATAGCCAGGTCCTGGGTCCAGGGGAGCCGAACGGGTGGGACGCCGGAGGCATCAGCGTGGGCTGCGGAATGGTCGAGCTGCAGGGAGACCGGGTCGGGGCTCCGTTCGTAGGTTTCCGGGTCCCGCACAAGTACACGAGAACCGTGCCTCTCGGGTGCATCGCCTGGGCGTCCTGGCAGAAGGAGAGGCTCGTCGGACTGGTGGCGGAGGAAGAAGGCGAGTTCAGAACGATGTATGTGAATTTCAGCGGGGATGAGCTACACCTCAACGTTAGGACCGCTCAGGTAGGGGAGGTACGCGTCGAGGTGCTGGGGCGAGGAGGCAAGCCAGTGGACGGCAGAGCCATGCAGGACTGCGACCCAATCAACGGGGACTTCCTCGACCGGACGGTTACATGGCGGAAGGATCCAAAGATAGGCCACAAGTCGGGGGAAGCGCTCGCATTCCACGTGAAGATGAGTTGGGCCGAGCTCTACAGCATGACTTTCCGCTGAAGGGAGCAACTGTCCGGCGGCCCAGACGGTGGGACGGGTCACAGTTTTATCCGCATTGGAGGGCTCCAAAGCGCGAGAACAGAGGCCCTGGGTATGGTCGAACCAGCGATAGCCGTTCACAGCCTCGTGAAGAAATTCGAGGACGTGACCGCCGTCGGTGGTGTCGACCTTGACATCTCACCCGGGGAGCTTTTCGGACTGTTGGGTCCCAACGGGGCAGGGAAAACGACCATCCTGAACATCCTGGCGGGCTTGCTGGAGCCGACGAGCGGGTCGGCGACTGTGGGCGGCTTCGATGTTCGCAAGGATGCCATGAGGATCAGGGAGCTGATAGGCGTCTGCCCCCAGGACACCGCGGTGTACGAATACCTCACCGGCAGGGAGAACGTTGAGCTCTTTGGGAACCTCCATTCCGTCAACAAGGAGAAGCTGAGGGCAAGCGTCAAGACCCTTCTGGACAAGGTGGGCTTGTCAAGAGATGCGGACCGGCGCGTGGGCAAGTACAGCGGTGGGATGAGACGACGCATCAATCTCATCATGGCACTGGTTCACGATCCAGACATACTGTTTCTGGATGAGCCAACCGCGGCGATGGACCCGCAATCCCGGCGTGCCGTGTGGGATTTCATCAGGGAGCTCAAGGGCAAGGGCAAGACGGTGATACTGACAACCCACTACATGGAGGAGGCGGAGGCCCTTTGCGACAGGGTGGGGGTGATCGATCACGGCCGGCTCATTGCCTTGGGCGCCCCGGGCGAGCTGAAGGCCAAGTTCGGGGCCAAGGACCTCGAGGAGGTCTTCATCCAGATCACGGGCAGAAGGATAAGGGAGGGCGCGTAGATTGAAGCTGCAAAGGGTCTCTGCGCTGTCGAGCAAGAGCCTCAAGACGATCATTCGCCAGCCCGCCGCCCTCTTCATGACCATCCTGTTTCCCCTTGTCATGACCCTCGTCTTCGGGGCATCCTTCGGCGGGATCGGAGGAGCCCAGGAGACCACCTTCAAGATGGGCGTGGTAAACTTGGACCTAGGAGGAAACCATTCGCACTGGTCGGCCGACTTCATCGGCAATATGTCCCAGACCGGTATTCTTGACGTCAGGGCCTACCCAGACAACGCGACCGGGCAGCATGACCTCTCCGAGGGGAGCATCCAAGGCCTCATCCTGATACCCGACAACTTCGGCGAGAGCTGCGACTCCTTCTGGAAGGACCCGGCCAACCCCAGCGTCTGGGTCAACGCGACTGTCGAACTATATGTGGACAGCGCATCGATGCTGGCGGTGCAGGCGGTTCCGCCAGTCGTCCAAGATGTGCTCGCCAACGCGGTGTACAGCAGACAGATATCCGTGCCGAGGCCGGTGCAACTGGGCATACCATCCCTGGTTGAGGCCAGGAAGTTCACCACCTATGACTACTTCGTCCCTGGCCTCTTCGCCTTCGCCGCCATATTCCTCATCATGATCGTGGCCCAGTCGTTTACCCTCGACCGCCAGAATGGCTTGCTGAGGCGCCTAGCGACGACGCCCGTCACCTCCTCGGAGGTCATCGGAGCCGAGGCCGTGACGTACATGGTGGTAGCGGTGGTCCAGGTTGGCGTCGTCTTCGCCATGGCCTTCCTCATGGGGTTCCGCCCGGTAGGCAGCCTGGCTGGCATCTTCATGGCCTTCATCCTGGTCCTCGTCTTCGCGCTTTGCAGTGTTGGATTCGGACTCATCAGCGCGAGCCTGGCCAAGGACCCGGGGACCGCCACGGGGATCGCCTTCATCTTCATCATGCCGTTGATGTTCCTTGGAACCTTCGTCGGCTTTGCCATGTCCGCAGCCATGAAGGCCATCGAGTGGCTCGTCCCAAGCTGGTACGTCACGGATGCGCTGACCGATCTCTTCCTCCGGGGTGCGAAGATCACCAGCCTCAGCGTCCTCACGGACCTTGCCATCGTCTGCCTCTGGAGCGTGGCCATCCTCGGCGTCGGCGTTCTGCTATTCGGGAGGTATGGCAAGAGATAGATTCTCAACCGATCGATACGCCGAGGACGATCTGAGTTGTGGGTGTGGTACGCGTGAAAAGGAGATCGTTGCCTGGTCTGCTCTTGGCGGAGATCGTTCTCGTTTCCACCTCAGCGTGCCTTTGCATGTCTGACAAGAGGGATCCAGATACCGGCAAGATCAGAGTTCTCAACATCGGCGCCGACGTCATCCCGGGAACCCAATCTCCCCTCGTGATCCTGCTCGCCGATGCCCTGATCGCCCATCAGACGGTTCCGCTTTATAGCTCGATATTCGAGGCAGGAATGACGGAGCGCTTCATGCGCATATACATGCCCAGAACGCAGGACCGGATGAAATCCGATTTCGATCTGCTAATGATATCGGACGCGACGGTCGACAACTTCCCGCCAAGGTACTTCCCCTGGATGATCTCATCGGTTCGGGACGGCGGTCTCGGTTTCCTCACCACCGGAGGCTCGGCCATGTACGGCGGGAGAGACAGCTACCTTTCTTGGGATTCCTCCACAATCGTGGAGATCTTTGCTGTCGCCTTCGCTCCCAGGGACATCTACTTCTCCGGCTCCACGAGGCCGCCCGTTTACTTGGCGCCTGTGGAAAAGCGGAACGAGTTCATTGGGTCCTTGCCGTGGGAGACGGCGCCGCCGCTGAACTACATGGTGCACATTGTTCAGACTAAACAGGGCGCCACGACCTTGCTCAAGCTGAACGTCCCCGAGGAGTACCCGGCCCTATCGTACTGGGACTTCGGCAAGGGCAGGGCAACGAACCTGATGTTCGACTGGTATCCATGGCGCGCGGCCGGCATCCTTGAGCCCTTTCAACAGTGGACCTATTACATCGATTTCGCCACGAATCTGATGTACTTCTCATCCGGGGTGAGCGTGCCTCAGGATCTGGAGCTTGTTCACTCCATCCGATCTTTGCTCAAGCTCTACGTCGAGAGGCGGACGCTGCTGGTCTCGCTTCTGGATTTCGTTGAGAGGTTCGGGGCCAAGGTTGCGAAGATGGAGGTCGAGGTTGGGTCGCTTGACTTGGAGTTCGCCCGTGCCCAGACGATGTATCGGGATCAGGATTGGCAGGGCACGAAGGAGGTTCTAGAGGACCTCCAGTCTCGCCTCACCAAGCTGGACGATGACGCCCTCAGGTTGAAGGACCGGGCCCTGCTGTGGATCTACGCGACGGAATGGTTCGTTGTCACGGCGACGCTCTTCGTCTGCGGGTTCATCCTCTGGACCCTGATGGTTCGGCGCAGGCTCTACGGTGAGGTCGGCGTCACCCGACTGCGATAGGTGATCTGTCCAATTCACTTCCAGAATGATGCGGGCATGGTCTCCGGCTTGCCCTCTATCTCGAGGGCGATCACGGTGTCGATCGGATCGGGCGAGTTCGACGGGAGCCCTTGGACGAAGAGCCTGTCCTTCTGCTGATCAAAGGGCAGGTTCCTGCCCGTCGCCAGCATGTAGGCCTTCAGGACGCGGTTTGCGATCCCGGCGACGACCGTCTGCCTTCCGGGCCAGTAGCAGACGTGTATGTAGACTGTGTTGCCCTTGGCGGTCACATGCCCCAGATGGGCCTGGCCGAATGGGGAAGGTCCGGCACCGTAGATCGACTCGCCGTTTGACTTCATCCATCTCCCGATGGCCCTCAACCTGGCCGCCTGTATGGGGGCGATCGTCCCGTCTGCCCTCGGTCCAACGTTCAGCAGGAAGTTGCCGTTGCCGCCAACGCACCTGGCCAGGTTGCGCACAAGCTGCATTGGGGTCTTGACGTTGGGGTCGCCGGGGTGGTAGCCCCACCAAAGGTCGTCCATAGTCATGCAGGTTTCCCAGGGTCGCTTGAAGCTCTGGATGTGCTGTTCGGGCGTCTCAAGATCGCCGGGTATCCCTGAGCGGTTGTTGATGATGATGTCGGGCTGCTTCGACCTGACCATATCATTCAGCGTTTGCGCATCCCATGCCTCCGCCGAGTGCGGCCAGGCTCCGTCGTACCAGAGTATGTCCAGCTTCCCGTACTGGGTCATGAGCTCGCGGACCTGGGAGTGGACGTAGCTGCGGAACTCCTTCCAAGCCTCCGGGTTCTTCTCCGGGCCCTCCCAATACGCCGGCCACCGCCAGTCCAGCAGGGAGTAGTACAGGCCGATCCGCATCCCGGCCTTCCTGCACGCATCGACATACTCCCCAACCAGGTCCCGCTTGGCTGCCGCCTTCACGGATGTGAAGTCCGAGACCTTGCTGTCGAACAGCGAGAAGCCGTCGTGGTGGCGGCTGGTAAGCACCATGTACCGCATGCCCGCCTCCTGGGCGAGCGCGACCCACTTGTCCGCCTTGTACCTGATCGGCTTGAACTTCTGGGCCAGGCGGGCATACTCGGCCTTCGGGATGCGCTCCTGGTACATCACCCACTCTCCGCGCGCAGGACGGCGTAGAGGCCCCAGTGGATGAACATACCGAACCGGGCCTCCACCCACCATCTCAGCCTTTCCGGCAACTCCTGGGAATCGGCCATTGAACTCCTCCTGAACTTTCGTTCACATGTCGCGGTCGAGCCACCGTGATGCGGCTTCCACCGGGGCTGTGCGTGAAATGGTCCTGCTTATATTGATCTCTGTCCCGCTTTGAAGGGAGATGGGCTCAGGCTCGCTTCAGAACTGAGCCGTACTCGGCTATTGGCGGTGGCCCGTAGTTCCCGAGGTACTCGGCGTCAAGGTAGACGCCGAAGCTGGTTATGGATCGAAACCCATTCTTGGTGTAGAAGGCCACGTCCTGCTGCAAGACCCGCTCGTTGAACTGGAGCTTCTGCGCCGGCTTCCTCCACTTCGAGAATCGGGAGGCGTCCAACCAGTACTCAAGTGCCTCCGCATTCTTGGATCCGAAGCAGGCAAGGAGAGAGTCAAGCTTCTGCACATGCAGGGAATTCTCAGGCACGCTCGGGTCCCCGAGGGGCCTCTCGTAAGCCCTCCTGATGGGTGCAAACTCCAGAAAGACCCCTCTGGCAGGCCGAATTCTGGCGGGAGCATCCAGCGTGTTGAGGTACGAGAGGCATCCGAGGAGCGCCCTGGGGTACTTGGTTCTGAGGCTACCGGCGATGGAGTTGGCGACGAGCAGGTTCTGGTCTGACGCGGAGAGAGCCCTGCAGCTCTTGCACGAACACCATGGTTTGCCGTCGTCCGGCCACAGATGGAACCGGCCGGATGAGTATGACAGAGTCTCCGCCAGGCTCAGGGCGTTCGTGCAGACGGCCTCCACAGCTTCCTCGCTAGAGGGACAGAGGTTCCAGTCGCCGGTTCGTGCTCCGTCGGAATCCATCCTGAACCATTCTGGATGAGTGTCGAACTCCGATCTCGGAAGCAGCCAGCCCATGGCGTGGGCCTCGTACTCGACCTGGATGCCCAGATCCTCCAGCTTGGCTATGAAAGAGCATCCGTCCGATGACCGAGCGAATTCGATAAGGTCGCTCACTCCACCATGGAGCCCTAGCACGTTCAGCTCGGCACCAGCGAGCCACTCGATCCACTTGTCGTGGAGGTCGTATGGACTCAGCACGATCCCCCTGCGTTTCAGCATCGGCCTACATCTCCCGGGCACCGGCGAAGGCAATCGGAGGGACTACAGATCGGGCTGAGGGGATGCCGCAACTCCGCCCTAGGGTAGGGATTCCTCATCGGATGGTCACCGGTCAAGCGTGAATATGGACCGTCGGGTCCTGGCGATCTCCCGAAGCTCTGCAAGCTGGTCGCTCGCAATGGGGGCGAATCTGGATGCTATATCCAGAGCCATGCGCAGAAGTGCCTCTTCCCCAGGCGGTATGGCGGCGGTCACCGGCTGGGATAGCGTGAAACGCAGGGCAAGCTCGGCGATCCTCGGATCGGATGCCGGCCGGTACCAGCAGTTCGGGAATGCCTCCTTGTTGTCCCCGGCCTGCCATGGGCGCTCCGCCAGGGCCTTCAGCGCCAGACAGGCCATCCTGCGGTCGACCGCCATCTTCACAACCTGCGGGCCGAAACTCTCTTTCTCGAACAGCACGAAGTTGACGGGGAAGAGTATGGAATCGAAATCGTATCTCTCCATGCAGTCCAAGGCGGCCTTGACAGAGTGGGCCGAGAAGCCGATGTGCGATATGAGGCCCTGGCTACGCGCCTCCTTGAAGGCCTCCATCGCGCCGCCCGGGCCAAAGATCGTGTCAACTTCCTTGATGGAGTTTATCCCGTGGAATTGGTACAGATCTAGCCTGTCCGTACGCAGCCTCTTGAGAGACCGTTGAAGCTCGCTTGTGGCCTCCTTCCTCTTCCTGTGCGTCGTCTTGCAGGCCAGGAAGATCTCGTCACGGTGATCCCGGATGGCCGGGCCAAGGACCTCCTCCGCGTTTCCGTAGGTCGGCGCCACATCGATGTAGTTGACGCCACGAGCGAGCGTTTCATCGACGATGCGTTCCACCTCCGCGGGCGGAAGCCCTCTGACTGTCATCCCGCCCAGCCCTATAATGGACAGCCTCTCGCCGGTATGGCCGTAGGGTCGTCTTGGGATCGTTTCTGGTTCCCCCGGTGATTCCTCGATGGCCGACTCGAGTCTGAGCCAGGGCCTGGTGAACGACCCAAAAGTGTTTCTTACCGACATGGCCTTCGAGGTCGGTGACTGGTGGAAAGAGCTATCAGATCGGGGGCTGGAGGAGCGCTCCTCACGGTCATGATTGATGAGGCGATGACGCATGGCGACTATCGACACCAGCTACCCGAACAGGGACATAAGGGAGAACCACCTCAAGGCTCTTGAGTTCCGGTACCCGGAGTGGATTCCCTGCTCGGTCGGCTTCTCACCCGCCACTTGGAGGCACTACCGAGCCAAGCTCGAGGACCTAGTCGTTGCGCATCCCCTGATCTTCGGCGCCTACGAGAAGGGGAGGAGGGATTTCGACAGATTCGGCGGCCCCTACGCTGAGGGCTACTACACCGACAACTGGGGGTGCGTGTGGAGGAACATCCAGCCCGGCTTGGAGGGCCAGGTGGTCGGACATCCCCTCGAGGACTGGGCCGCCCTTGAGACGTACAAGTTCCCGGATCCCCTCGTCAAGTCGGAACGAGGCGAGTGGGACTGGGGCGCGATCCAACGGGGGGCCAAGGAGAGGAGGGCCAAGGGATTGCTGGTGGTGGGCGGCGGCGAACGCCTGTTCGACCGTCTCTACATGCTGAGGGGCTTCAAGAACCTGATGGCGGATATTGTCAGGGGTTCGCCCCAACTCGTAAGGCTGGTGAAGATGCTCGAGGAGCACGAGCTGCGCCTCGTCGGAAAGTGGTTGGAGATCGGCGTGGACATGATGGGATTCCACACCGACATAGGGATGCAGACGGGGCTGATGATAAGCCCGGCCCAGTTCCGGCAGTACATCAAGCCGATGTTCAAAAGCATATTCACGACATGCCGCAAGGCGGGGGTCCACGTTCACCTGAGCTCCGACGGCTGTCTGCTTGACATTGTGGACGACCTTGTGGAGTGCGGCGTGTCAGCCCATGACCCTCAGTTCCGGGCAAACACGCTTGAGGGAATTGAGAGGGCCTACAAGGGCAAGATGTGCATCGACCTTGACCTTGACCGGCAGATGTTTGCCTTCTGCAAGCCGTCCGACATAGTGAAGCAGATCAAGGAAAGCGTGGAAAGGCTCGGCATGCCGGAGGGGGGTTTGATGATGAAGGCCGAGATTAGCGGAACGAACGTTCCGCTCGCGAACATAGAGGCCATTTGCCGGGCAATGGAGCGCCACTGCCTTGGGAGATAGCTCAAGCAATTCAAGAGCCACGCGATACCGCGTTCCTGCCCATCTGCTTGGGTTCTAGGACGATGCGCATGGAAGCGTGATATTTTTCCCTACCAGGCCAACGGGTAGATCACGCAAGAACGCAAGATCTCACGGCAGAACAGAACTGGCATCTCGGATCGCCGCCCAACGGGCACGCACGGGCTCAACTACATTCCATGGATGGCGCTGCTCGGCTCACTGTTGCTCGTGGGATCATCGACCTCGGTTTCTGCGAATGGAGGGGTGCGGGTACCGATGCTCGGCGAGCTGCCCTTCCTTGACTGGATAGCCGCCGAACCCAGGTTCAAGATGACCAGGGCCCCTTTCGATCCGGCGAACGTCCTCACTTTCTCTGACGCATTGCGTTTCGCGAGGGTGTACCTGCCAAGGGCTGAAGCCGATCTTAAGGAGGGCTACGAAGGGGCGGTCTTCGGAGACTTCGCGCCGACGGTCATTCCGCGGACAACCCTCAATTGGTTCCAGTCGGCCGTATATGAGGGGATGGGCCTCGCCCTTATCGAGTTCGCGAACTGGGGAGGGTACAATAGGATCACCGAGTGGATGGTCATAAGCTTCTATGACGTCTTCCCGGCCGACGTGTACCTCAACGTCTTCCCGGCCGCGGCAGGACGCGCCTTCTACGTTGTTCAGAACCCAAACGGACCCCTCGGCCTACCGGGCATAGAAGCGGTTCCCATGAACGCCGGATACCACGGCGACCTGGGTGCTAGACTCGGTTCCACGGTCGAAGCGATCTGGAAGGGACGCAGGACCCCGGCCATGGTGACCTCCACCTACGGCGAAGGCCACACCCTTCAGCTGGACCAGGGATGGGACAACATTCCGGGGGCCACTGTGTCGGGCTACCAGTATCTCCCTGAGTTCATCTACAACCAGCTCTACTACATCGCGGGCATATCCTACCCTGAGGATCTGCAGCTTGTTCACGTCACACGCGGGTCGCTGATTGCCTACCATAATAGGAAGCAGGGCACCCTGGCGGTCGTTGATTTCATCGAGAAGTTCGGTGCGAATCCGGCGAAGATCTACGAACGAATTGAGCAAATGGACGCCCGCTACGGCAATGCCACTGAGATATACCTGGAGGGTGAATATGAGGAAGCCGGGGACATTCTCTACGGTCTTCTCGAGGAGTTCACCGAGGTCGAAGACGATCTGATGGAGATCAGGGACCGCGCCTTTCTCTGGATCTATTTCATCGAGTGGTCCAGCGTCACCGCTGCTGGAGCCTTTTGCGGCGTTGCCCTATGGAGTCTGATGATTAGGAGAAGGCTCTACAGGTATGTGGGCACGACGAGGCCCGACAAGGTCTGACTCCATCCGCAACTTCCCCTGGATCTAGGGATAGGCGCAGCCCTGGCCGAATCAGTATCTAGGAGCGGCGTGGACCCAGAGGCGTCATCGGCCAGGCTTGTTGTGGTACGACTTGCGATGGGGGAGCAAGAGAAATAAACAACACGGAGAGGAGAAAGGCTGTGGACTGAGGAAGAATGCGGCACGATGCAAGACCCAGCTTCCTTTGGGTTTCGTTTGAGGACACCAACCCCTACTATGGGTGCTACGGTGACAGAGTCGCTCGGACGCCAAATCTGGATCGCTTGGCCGCTGAGGGTTGCAGGTGGACGAATGCGTTCTCCACGGCCGGCGTGTGTGCCCCTGCCCGGTGCGCCATCATCACAGGCATGTATCCGATCTCCATTGGCACCCACCACATGCGCACCACGCACACCAACCCCGCCACGCCGGAAATGCCGACACCCTATTCCGCCGTGGTACCGCACTACGTGAAGTGCTTCACGGAATACCTGCGCGCCGCTGGATACTACTGCATCAACAATGTCAAAACCGACTACCAATTTGACCCTCCGCTGACGGCCTGGGACGAGCTGAGCACCGAAGGTCACTGGCGCAATCGGCCCGACCCTGAGCAGCCCTTCTTCGCCGTCTTCAACCTGAACCGCACCCATGAAAGTGGCATGTGGCCGGAGAGATGCCCGGAGATCACCTTCGATCCCGAGGACATGAAGGTGCCACCATATTTCCCGGATACGGCTAAGGTGCGCGAAGCTATGGCTCGCATGTATACCAACATCGAGTACAACGACCGTATCCTCGGCGACCTCCTAGGACAACTCGAGAAAGATGGGCTAGCAGCCGATACCATAGTCTTCAATTGGAGCGATCACGGCCCTCTTCCGCGGGGCAAGCGCTGGCCCTATGATTCGGGCATTCGGGTTCCCCTAATCATCCGGTGGCCCGGAGGCCTGAAGCCAGGAAGCGTCAAGGAGGAACTGGTCAGTACCATTGACCTGGGTCCAACGGTGTTGTCACTTGCTGGCATCGGGATCCCCAGGCATATGCAGGGCGGGGCGTTCCTGGGAGCACAGGCAGCGCCACCACGCGAGTACGCATACGCCAGTCGCGACCGCCACGACGAGTCCTACGACATGGTGCGGGCGGTACGGGATAGGCGCTTCAAGTACATCCGCAACTGCAGTCCCGATAGGCCGTATCTGCCGTGGGTCCCGTATCAGAACAGGCATCCCATCATGCAGGAGATGTGGCGGCTGTACATGGCCGGCGAGCTCGAGGGGCCACAGCTGCTCATGTTCAAACCCCGGCCGGTTGAGGAGCTCTACGATACCCGCAGCGACCCACACGAGATACGGAATCTCGCGGGTGATGCCAAGTATGGGCCTGAACTGAGACGCCTTCGCGACGCGTTGGATGCCTGGATCCGGGAAGTGGGGGATATGGGCCGGATCCCGGAGGCTGAGATGGTCCGTCGGTGGTACCCGGATGGAAAGAAACCGCAGACCGCGCCACCGGGATTCATTCCGATCTGCGAACAAAGCCCAGGACAGGAAGCAGCGCCGGATGGTGGGACCTACAAAGCACCGGTGTTGGTGCAGCTCCACTGCGCGACGCAGGGCGCGTCCATTGCCTACACCTTGGAGCGAGGGGACCGCCCCCACTGGCTACTCTACACCACCCCGCTGCGCCTAGAAGAGGGTGTGACGAGGCTGAGGGCGAGGGCAATCCGGATCGGCTATGAGGAAAGCAGAGAGAGCGCCGCGACATACACGGTAGGTGCTTGACGGGAAAGCAGATCAGCCAGGGAGCCAGCAGTGGGTGCATTCCCCCGGGTCACAATTATCAAGGACCCGTGATATCGGGTCTGAATTCCCTTGAGAATGAACTTCAGAGGTTGACCGCTCCATGACCTTTTCCCAGAAGGATGAGATGAAGTCAAGTCGTCCCGCGACCGCCCTCGTGCCGGCTGCCTTCGCCCGGCCTGCCAAGGTAGTGCCCCGGATGAAACCACTCTGGACCGCGGCGCTCGACACATTCATCGAGAGCGCGGCCACCGTTGCTGATGTGGACGCCGACGGCCGCGACGAAGCAGTCATCGCTGGCCAGACCTCCATCATAGTGCTGGATGGAACCGGGAAGGTGAAGTGGCAATGGGAGGCACAAGGCCGCTTCTGTACGTACCCGACCGTATTGAAGCGAAAGGCCCAGCCCGCCCTGATATATGCAGCCGATATCGCCGCCAACATGTACTGCCTGGATGGAGAGGGTAAGGAGGTCTGGCGCGCCTCGCTCAGCGCCTTCACGAACTGGTCCGCTGCCGTGGTATGCGACCTGGACGGGGACGGCAAGTACGAGGTTCTTCAGACCGATGGCAAGGGCACCATCTGGGCATTCGACGCGCTGACGGGCAATGTCATATGGAAGGGCTTTGTGGAAGGCGAGCTGGTCACCCCCGCTGTCGCAGACCTGAATGGCGACGGACGGCCTGAGATCGTCATCGCCACTGGCAGCGGCATCATATCCGCCCTCAACAGCGACGGCTCGCCTTTGTGGAGCAGGACGATCGGGGGCCCAAGCCAGTCGTGGCAGACCGGCGCCCCGGTCGTTTTCACCTCTGCGGACGGCTCTCGACGCATCGTGGTGGGCACGCCGGGCGGACAGGTCTTCTGTCTGGATGCGAGGGGTGAGGTCATCTGGCAGCGCAAGGTCGTTGGACCCGTGGCCTCGTCAATCTCGGTGGCGGACTTCGACGCGGATGGGTCTGCCGACATATTCCTGGTCACTGAGCGCGGCGTGATCTACCGCTTCCGGGAGGACGGAACCCAACTGTGGGCCCTCGACATGAAGGGCCGGACCCTCGCGCCTGGGGCGATAGTGGACATCAATGCTGACGGGCAGCTGGAATACGTGCTGTGCACCCAGAACGGCAGGCTTCTGATTCTCGGCCAGCGGGGCGAGCTGCTTTTTGACCACCAGTTCGAACACCGCACCATCAACTCCACTCCCGCCTTTGGGAAGATGAGGGTCGATTCGCCGGGCCTGGAGATGGTCATCACCGGAGGCGAGGCCGGGAAGGTGCTGTGCTTCTCCACCGATGCGCGCACCGATGCAGTCGGGCCGTGGCTCTCATACAGGCGGGATTCCACCATGTCCGGCGCGGCCTTGAAAGGGGAGGAGAGGCCCTTGGCTGCGATGGAGCCGAAGAATCTGGGCCCCGGCGAGATACTGTGCGGCCAGGGCGTGAGGTTTGCGGTCAGGCACCCCACAGGGGATGGCAAGCCTTTGAAGGCCACGGCGGCCTGCCTGCGCCCGGATGGCTCTACCCAGGCGGTCACCGCCGGGATCTGCGAGGATCACGGCGAACTAGTCCTTCGTCTAAATGCGACCCTGCCGGGCACGTACTCCTTCACTTGGTGCCTGACCGATTCCAGTGGGTCTTTGATCGCGTTGGGCTCGCGTGAGCTCTTCATCCAGCCATTCTCCGACGACCGAGGCGTCGTTGCCCAGGCCGCCGCAAGGCTGCGATCGGCGGCAGATCATGTTGACCAGACTCTCCCCCTTTCCGCCTCTGCCCTCAGGCGGGAGGCGCAGCTCCTGGACCATGCGGCCCAGGCGCTCCTGCCGGCCCAGGTGGCGGCTCTGTCCGCCCGGGCGACTGCGGCGGAGAGGAGTGACGTTGTGGAACGCACCGCTGCTCTCTCCGCGTCGGCCCTGCGCGCCATACAGGTCGCCGATGTAGTGCGCCAGGCCCTCTCGCTGGGCCCGGGGACGAGCCTGATCGTTTCCGAACCTGAGAACCCTTGGGAGAACCTCGACATTGTGGATGAGGTGCCGCGAAGCGCAGCCGCGCCTCTGGCCATTCGCCGACGCGCCGTTCCCGGCGAGCACGAGCCAGTTGCCCTGAACCTGTTCAACATCACCGACCGTATGCTGAGGGCGCGCGTCCGTGTCGAGGTGGCTCCGGGTGGCCCATCCGCGGTCGTTCACAATGTTGTTGGGGTCCCGACGCCCATGGGCGAGGTCGCGTGGGACGCGCTGCCCGAACTTGACGAATCATCCACGATCCCCGTATCCTCGCTTTCGAGCGTCCAGATCTGGCTGGACCTGGATCTTTGCGGGGTTACGCCGGGCGATCATGAGGTTAAGGTGCGCATCCAGGCCCTCGACGGCGCCGGCGTCTTGGAGGGGCCGAGCGACAGGCGGGCGGTTCCCGCTCCCGAGACTGAGGTGAAGATCACCCTTGATGTCATGCCGTTTGAAATGGCGCCGCCCGGGGCCTTCCGGATGTGCACCTGGGCATATGTGGAAAGCTCACAGTACAAGGGCTACGCAGATGCCACGTACCGGGACCTGCTTGCGCACGGCAACAACGTCTTCACCGCGGGAGGCCTTCCTGGGACCAGGTACGACGCACGGGGGAGGTTCTTGGACCCAATGGAATACGCCGCCCTCGACTCCCGGATAGCTCGCTTCAAGGGACAGGACGTATTCGTCCTTGTCCAGGGATATCCCGGGCTGACGCCCGCGGAAGGCGCAGGTGAGCTCGGAAGCCCGGCCTACAGGAAGGCGCTGAAAGCATACCTCGGCGACCTCGTTGCTCACATGGAATCGCTTGGCTTCGACCGCGAGCACCACGCGCTCTACCCGGTTGACGAGCCCGGGGGCATCGGATGGCCGGCCGTCCGCAGGCTGGTTGAGTTCGGAAAGTTGGTCAAGGAGGCGGACCCGCTGGTCAAGATCTATGTCAACGGCGGCGGCGATGTGGCGATGTTCCAGGCTCTCGCCCCGGTGACCGATGTCTGGTGTCCCGGCCTAAACCAGGTAGCCCAGGAGCCGGAGAAGACGGCGGTCATGGCGGCCACTGGCAAGCAGATATGGTCGTACAACTGCTCCTACGCCAACTGCACCTCGGCCGGGCGCACGCTGAAGGGCGCGGACTTGGTGGCCGAATACCGCGCCGCGGCCATATTTGCATTCCGATACGGGATCAACGGCATCGGGTTCTGGACATCCATCATGGGCGCCGAGGACCCGTGGACCCGCACCGAGGGATACGATTACATGATACTGTATCCCGGCCGCAACAGCCCGGTCACCAGCCGTCGCTGGGAGGCGGTGAGGGAGGGCATAGAGGACTACCGGATACTCAGTGCCCTGCGCGCATGCCTGGAGGGTTCCGGCAGAAAGGGGATCAGCCAGGATGCCAAAGATCGAATCAGGCACTTGCTCAACGTGAGCGTCCCCAGGTTCATTGATGACGTCATGAACTTCCTGCAGATCCCGCAGAACCTGGACGAGACCCTTCGGGCGGTGCGCGACGAGATGATGGACTGCGTCGGTGCCGTGTCCGGTTCATCGGGCCCTGGCTGATTGCACCTGGCGGCGCAGAGGCATAGGCTGGACAAAGACCGCTTGGAAAAGGTCCACCTGAGAAACCAAGAGAATTCGACCCTGGTGTTTTCGACCTGACGAGAGTCCACTCTTTCCCAGGGCCAGTGCGGCGGAACGTGGGACTGCCTGTGGGAAGTATGACGCAAGCTGAGGCATTAATGTATTCAGTCCGTAACAGGAATCGGTCAGATGAACAAAGAATCAAAGATCAGCGTTCCAGCAGCACAAAGGCAGCTGTTCCTTGATGATTACGCCGTGGCCAAGGTTGAGAATCTGAAGAGAACCATGCACCAGCCCAGGAAGAAAGGTGCGGTCATCAGGGTGAACTACCTGGCCCATCCGACCCGCACCGTTCAAACGCGCGCCGCACCAGCCTGGGACCCGGAGAGCAGGGTCTTCAAGTTCTGGGTTCTGGGGGTGGGCACGAATGCCGGTTACATGGAGAGCCCGGATGGCCTGCGATGGAATCCCGGGCCTGAGATGAACCTGGACGTATGGTTGGCCGTTCGTGACCCGAACGACCCGGACCCTGCTCGCAGATACAAGGCGGCACTGCTGAACTGTGGCTTCGCCGTCTCGCCCGATGGCATCCGCTGGACGAAGCTCGATGTGCCAGCCGTTTCGAGCAGCGACGAAGGTAACTTCTCTTTCGACCCGAAGGAGGGCCTGTTCATACACACCGTGAAGCGCAGCGGACCCCACGGCCGCTCAGTCCACCTGGTCACCAGCCGGGATTTCGCAACATGGCAAGATCATGGATTGATATTCTGCGCCGACGATCTTGATCAAGAGCTCGGCCGCCAGAACATCCAGGCCCGGCTCGCAGATGCTCGGCTGCTCCAACCCTTCCGGAATGACCCAGCCGCATACAATGTGGACGTCTACAACATGGGCATTTTTCGCTACGAGGGGTACTACATCGGAATGCCGGCGGTGTATCACGCGACGGGGCCGATTCCAAACTACCCCAACACCGATGGCTTTCACCTAGTCCAACTGGCATGCAGCAGAGACCTGAAGACCTGGCATCGCTTGGGCGATCGCCAGGCGTTCATCGGCCCCTCGCCGGTGGGATCGGGCGCGTACGATCTGACACAGATCATCGGCCCCTCCGATGTCGTCGTTCGTGGCGACGAGCTATGGTTCTACTACACCGGGCTCAAGTATCGGGCCTCTTGGCGGTATGTCGGCCAGTACCCACACGGAGAGCACATCCGCCTCCCGGGCCTTGACCCAGATCAAGGCGCGATCTGTCTGGCTGTGCTGCGACGGGACGGGTTCGTCTCGATGGAGGCTGGGGAGATCGAAGGAGTGCTTGTCACCAAGTCCTTCGCGCCATCGGGCAGCCGACTCTATGTCAATGTAGACGCGCCGGAGGGCGAGCTTCGGGTCGAGGTACTGAGCCGGAGTGCGAAGGTGCTGGCCACATCCGAACCGCTGATGGGCGATCAGCCACGCGGCCAGGTCATCTGGAAGAAGGGCAAGATGCGAGATACGAAGGGCCGGAAAGTGAGTCTCCGCTTCAGGTTGCGCAACGCGCACCTCTATTCATTCTGGCTCGAGGAGTGAGCCAGTCGACGATGCTGGCCCAACTGGAAAGACGGGCCCAAGTCAGATCCGCGAAAGATGGAAAAAGAGGTGAGCTGGAGAGAGCGCCATGATCGATGCCAAGGTCGTGCTCATAGGGGCAGGATCGGCCTCCTTCGGCTTGGGAACGCTGTCAGACATCTTCCGCGATAGCAGGTTCGCAGGTTCGAGGCTTTCGCTGTGCGACAAGGATGCGAAGGCCGCCAAGACCATGGCAACGATCGCGAGGAAGATGGATGGGCGGGCCGGGCTGGGCGTGAAGATAAGCCACACCGCTGATCAGCGGGAGGCGCTGCGGGATGCTGACTACGTCATCGTATCGATCGAGGTGGAAAGGTACAAGCGATGGAGGATGGACTGGGAGATCCCGTTCAGACACGGCGTCAGGCAGGTCTTGGGCGAGAACGGCGGCCCCGGCGGCACGTTCCATGCGATGAGGAACATCCCCCCGATCCTCTCGATCTGCGCCGACATGCGTGATCTCTGCCCGGGGGCGTTGGCCATCAACTTCACAAATCCCGTCAGCAAGGTGACGCTCGCCGCAAGCAGGCACGGCGGGGTGCGGGTCATCGGCCTCTGCCACGGGCTGGGCGGGTTGCTCAGAACGATGCAGGGAATGGTGCAAGCCGAGCTCTGGGCGGTTGCCGGAGGGCTGAACCACTTCACCTGGATAAGCAGGCTCCTCTTCTCACCTTCCGGGGGAGACGCCTACCCAGCTTTGAGATCGAAACTAACGGAACTGGACGCATCCGTTCAGCCGCTTTCGAGGGAGATGTTCCGAGTCTTCGGCCTGTACCCATCATGCGATGACAGCCACATCGCGGAGTACTTGCCCACCTCGTGGGTCGAGAAATCCCATCCGTGGGAACTGGAGAGGGACTCGTTTTGGAGGCCCAACTTCGAGGCCCGGGACCAGAACAAGGGGGCGGATGCACAGAGGACTCTGGAGTTTGCATCGGGGAGAAAGTCGGTCGATGTGCTCCTTCAGGGGGGGTCGGGAGAAAGGGCCATCCCAATCATAGCCGCCATCGAGGAGGGCATCTCCCAGAAGGAGCTGGCCGTTAATTTCCCGAATCAAGGGTTCGTGTCAAATCTTCCTTCGGCAGGCGTTGTCGAGATACCTGCCATGGTCAGAGGTGGTCAGATCCGTCCTCGGCGGTTCGGTCCGCTGCCAGCGGCGATAGCCTGCCTGTGCGCCAGGGAGACCTACATACAGGATCTGGTTGTCGAGGCCGGTGTCAAGGGTGATGAGGAAAGGGCGATCCAGGCGATCGCGATTGAGCCCTCGGTGGGGAACTACGACCTAGCTGAGGACATCTTTGCTGGCATGCTCGCCGCTCACAGGGATCTGTTGCCTCAGTTCTCACCGAACGCGTGAGAGTTCAGTTCGGCCGTGGGCCTGGCGTGTGCAGCTTGCACTCGAACTAAGAGCTTTATATTTTCGTGCAGCCATCCTCAGACCATGAGGGGCTGGGCCATAGCCGGGTTGATCGTGCTGCTTTGCGTGCCGGCCTGGGGAAAGGGGACCGGTCCCATCAAGGTCCTTGACATGGGCGCGACCGCGACCTGGCTGAGCCCGGTGCCGCTCTGGGGCAAGGTCGAGCCGATGCTGGATATGACCTTCATACCGTCCACGATCCCGGTCCAGGGCATGGCCAGTCCTGACCTTGAGCCGGGACGCAGGGCTATGAGGATGTATTTTCCCCGCACCTACGAGCAGCTGATCCAGCAGGACTACATGATCTTCGAGCACATGTTCATGGAGTTCTACACCCCGGCCCAGATCGAGGACATGTACAGGGCGGTACGGGACGAGGGAGTGGGAGGATTCGTGACAATCGGGGGCGTGACCCACACCAGCGTGGCACCCAATTATGCTTGGATAAACTCAAAGCTCAACGACGCGTTCCCGTCGCTGGCGTCGGAGGAGATATTCGTTCTCTGGAAGCAGTACGGTACCAAGAGGGCGAAAGTCAAGGTGAATGAGGATCCTTCTCTTGCCCCGGTCCTGCAGATGTTCATACCGCTCGGCATGAACAACATTGTGCAACCCTTGGTCTACTTCATGGCCGCAAAGGAGGGGACGAAGATCTGGGCGTGGAGCGATGACGGACTGGATAGTCCCCCGTTTCTCATATCATGGACCTATGGAAAAGGGGAGACCTGGTCGAACACGCTCGGAATGGGCTACTCTTGGTGGAGGCTGGATCAGCCGGCCCAAGGCGGCAACCCGTATGCGCTGGACGTCTTCATGAATATGCTCTTCTACTCGATGGGCAGGGCACTCCCTAGCGATATCCTCAAGGTCCACACGGTCAGGCAGGGCCTGATCAACTACGAGGAGGCCAAGTCCTGGGTTCTCTCGGTGGTCGATTTCGCCGACAGGTTTGGAGCCAACACCGGGAAGATCTACAATGAGATCGCGGGGGCCGACGCGGTCAGGGTCGAGGCAAGGGCCGTCTACGTCCAGCAGGAGTACGACCAGGCGCTTTCCCTAGTCGAGGATGCAAGGTCATCTCTTGACGAGATCGCCGAGCATGCCTTGAGGCTGAAGGACCGCGCGCTGATGTGGACCTACATCATAGAGTGGCTTGCGGTGCTGGCGACGCTGATGATATCCGGCCAGGTCGTGTACGCCGTCATGATCCAGCGAAGGCTCTACCGCGGCGTCAGCTCGACGCGAAGCGTGTAGCCTGTTGACCTAGAGCGGAAGAGCAAGGAAATTGCCTGCCGGACAATGGGCTAGGGAAAATAGGTCTGAGCTAGTGCTCATGCCCGGTGGCACGAGCCTCTTCATGTCCTCTCTCGCTCTTGACGAACTCGTAGAGCTCGTGAGAGAAAAGGACGAAGCCGAGCATCGCGTGGACGTAGTGTCTGGCGGCCTCGATATCGTTTTCGTCGTACCCTTTCATTGAGATGGCCTTGTCGAATCTCGACTGGAGCGTTTCATTCACGGTGTGCAGTAGGAACTCGATTACCTTCCCGGCGTCCCCCTTCTCGATCGCGTTCTCGGCTTTGCGCACAACCGGCCCCCAATCAAGTCCAGCGGGTTTGAGGCCGGTGTACGGAGCCCCCTCGCCCTCCCTGTGCAGACGAACTGCGGTCTCATAGAACCATATGTCGGCAAGCCCGGCCGCCTGACGTCCGAGCTTCCTCACGTTGAGGGTCTTCCGAAACGCCTTTCTCAGCTCAGCTTCTGCTGCGCTGGGGACCCAGGGGAGTATCAGGTTTGCGTTTGCTGTCTTCAGGGCCTTCTTTGCTGCCTGCACCACCGGCCCGTCCATCGTGTCGCAATGAGGCGGCATGCCAATCCTCCGGGATCGTTTGGTGTTTTGGTCTCTTATACTTAGTGCTGCCCAATCCCAATCAGCCCTACGGGCCGCCTTGGCTTGTTTGAGCTGGCCCAGGAGTGGAGTGGGCGAGGGATGAGTCCTAGATGAAGAGGTTGATGGTCGAGTCCATGGCCTCCTTCAGATAGGTCCCGACCGCGCCGCACTCATCGACGATGGTTTGGTCAAGGTCGTCCTTGCAGATGCCCATCACGCCCATCGTCATCTCGCATGCTATGATCTTGCCGCCCAGATCCTTGAAGTCCTTCATGAGGGTGTCAAGGCTCTCGACCCTAGCCTTCCTCATCTTCCGGGACATCATCCACTTCCCCAGGCCTAGGAAGTTCATCTTGGATAGGCCGCCTGCGGCGAGCTTCCCCTTCTTCAGCCTCTGCAGCCCAAAGAACGTGAAGTAGATTGAGACGTTCATCCCCATCGAGAGGGCACCGGTGCCCAGGATGAGCGCGCTGGAAACTTTGTCCAGGTCGCCGGAGTGGAGGATTATGGTCATCTTCTTTGCGTCGGCCAAGCTTACACCTCATTTCTTCCTTATCCTAATCGTCCAGACGCCGTTGGCCTCTTCGATGCCCAGCAGCTCGTGTCCAAGAAGCTCCACAGCCATCGGGATCTCCTTCTTGGAGGCCCCATGATCGCCAACGATCTCTATCGTCTCTCCGGGCTCCGCGTCACGCATTGCCTTCCTCGCCTCGATCAGGGGCTTGGGACAGGTCTTGCCCAAGCAGTCAACCTTCCTCATGCTCGCATGCCTCCATCAGCGGACATTCCCTGCACGGTGCAGGCTTCCTTTCGCCCGTCTTGCCGGCTTTCTTTTCCCGGTACGCCCGTATAGCATCCTTCAGGCCATCTGCCGCAAGGTTGGAACAGTGCATCTTGATGGGGGGCAGCCCCTCGAGGGCATCGGCGACATCCTTCCTCGTTATCTTCTCCGCCTCATCCAGCGTCTTGCCCTTGGCAAGCTCCGTCACCATGCTGCTTGTGGCGATCGCCGCTGCGCATCCCATGGTCTTGAAGCTGATGTCGGCTATCCTGTTGTCCCTCACCTTGATGTAGATGTTCATGACATCTCCGCAGACCGGGTTTCCCACCTTGCCGACCGCGTCGGCATCCTTCAGCTCGCCCATGTTCCTCGGGTTCTGGAAATGCTCCATCACCTTCTCAGAGTACACTCCCAACCTATCACCCCATCGAGCTCATTTCCCTGAGCCTCTTCACTACCTCGATCACCTTCTTGGAGGCGTAGTCCATTTCCTCATCGGTGTTGTACCTTGACAGGGAGAACCTGATCGATCCATGGCTCTTCTCGGCGGGTATGCCAATTTCCGTGAGTACGTAGCTTGGGCGGAGCGTCTTGGAAGAACATGCCGAACCCGTGCTGACCGCGATCCCGGCCATGTCGAGGTAGAGCAGTATCGACTCGCCCTCTATGAACTTGAAGTTGCAGCTGAGGTTGTTCGCAAGCCTGGCTTCTTCCGGTCCGTTGGGCTCCGTGTCGGGCAAATTCGCCTTGATGTGCGCCCACAGTCCATCTCGCATGCCCCGCACCCGTTCGACATCCCTCGGATCCCATATCTCCACGGCCTTTGCCATGCCCACAGCCCCCGGCACGTTCGCCGTGCCCGGGCGTTCATTGAACTCGGTCCCCGGCCCGTACATGAGCGGCTCAAGCTTCACCCCCTTTCGCACTATGAGGGCGCCGATGCCCTTTGGGCCATGGATTGTGTGGGCCGTTACGGACACCAAGTCAGCGCCGACCTTCGAAAGGTCCAGGTTCTCCCACATGAAGCTGTACCGGGCGTCGAGGTGGAGCGGGACGTCGGCGGCCTGGCAGGCCTGCGAGATCGCATCCACGTCCTGTACTGTGCCTATCTCCCCGTTTGCGTGTCCGATGGTCACCAGGATCGTCTCCTTGTCGATTGCAGCTTCCACGTTTCTGGGATCGATCCGGCCGTGGCGGTCCACGCCGAGGTATTTAACGCCAAATCCCCTGCGTTCCAGCGCCTTCAGCGTGTTGAGGATCGAGGAGTGCTCGATCGCGGATGTGATTATCCTGCCCTTGCGCTTGGCGGCAGCGATGCCCTGTATGGCCATGTTGTTGGACTCCACGCCTCCCGATGTGAAGATCACCTCCTCCAGGGATGCGCCCAGCGCCTGTGCAACGGTCCGTCGGCTGCGCTCGAGTGCGTCAAGGGATGCGACTCCCCATGAATGGCCGTACTCCGTCGTCGGTGCCCCATAGCTCTCAAGGAAGGACTCCTTCATGGCCTCGAGGACCCTGGGATCCACCTTTGTGGTGGTGGCATTGTCCAGATACACCTTCAAGCCCTTCGCCCTCGGCGGTTTGACCCCGCCAGTGAACGGTTCGAGATAACACTGATAAAAGTGTCGGGCACGGCCAATGGTTTCCCCTATCTGGCAAGCCGCCGCGCTCGGCTTTTCGGTGTGTGTTCGCCTTCGTTCATGCTGCCAGTTCTGTAGCCCAGCAGATCGACGCACACCTGGACGAAGCCGAGGGATCTGAGCTTCGTCACGATCGAGCTGGAGATTGTCGGGGTGCACAAGTCCTTGATGCGATCGTTTTCGACCTCTATCCTGGCAAGGCCGTCGTGGTCCCGGACCCTGACGACATCGAATCCAAGTGCCCTGACAAAGCTCTCAGCCCCCCCGATCCTTGCCAGCCTCTCGCGGGTTATGGGCGAGCCGTAGGGTATGCGGGAGGCCAGGCAGGCCATTGATGGTTTGTCCCAGGTAGGGAGTCCCAATGCCTTGGAAAGCCGCCTCACCTCGGGCTTGGTCAGTCCCGCTTCGAGGAGGGGACTGCGCACCTTGAGCTCGATCACGGCCCGCCTTCCTGGCCTATCATCCCCCATGTCGCTGGCGTTCGTTCCTTCCAGCACCGTATCGTATCCTTCTATCGCCGCGAACCCCACCATGGCCCCGAGCAGACTTCTCTTGCAGTGGTAGCATCTGTCGCGAGGATTTCCGGCGAACTTTGGGTTCTGGAGTACGTCGCATTCGATCACCCTGTGCGGTATGCCGATGAGGGATGCGACTCTGGTGGCATCATCCAACTCGCCCGGGCCGAGGGTCGGCAAGGCGGCGACGACTGCGAGCGATCTGGCGCAGAACCATCTTGCGACGAAGGCTAGCAGGGTGCTGTCGACGCCCCCCGAGAATGATACCAGGGCAGACTTGCCGCCGAGGATCCCCCTTAGTTTTACGAACTTGGGGTAGGCGGGATCTGCCTCGATGCAGGCCTCATCGAAAGGAATGGGCACGCTGGATCTCCTTCTGCTTCGGTCGCCCCCGTTCGACAAGGAACGGTCTTTCGCGACACTGCGATGGTTCCGGTTGGCTTTAAGCATTTTCGATCCGCCGCGAGCTGGCCCCGATCTGGGCAGTCTTCTCGATGGCGAGTGGTGGATCGGCCTAGGATATTTCGACCATCCGCTTGAGCGCGCTTGAGGCCCTTGCTATGGTCGATTCGTCTAGGGATACCTCGTATGTCTCGGTCTCCAAGGACCGAACCACATCATCAAGGGTGATCTTCTTCATGTTCGAGCAGACGCGCGGGGTTCCCGCCGGCATGAAGGTCTTTCCCGGGTTCTCCTTTCCCATCCGGTGCAGTATGCCCTCCTCGGTGGCCACAAGGAACTCTCTGGCGTCCGATCGGTTCGCGTACCTTACCATTCCGCTCGTGCTGAGGACTTCATCCGCCAGGACGACGACGTCGGGCGGACACTCAGGGTGGACGAGCACAACAGCCTCAGGGATTCTCTCACGCGCCGCCTCCACCTCGCTCGCCAGCATCGTGGCATGGACGAGGCAGAAACCCTTCCACGGGATTATCTTCTTCCTGGTCTGCGTCGACACATAGTGGGCCAGGTTCATGTCCGGCACGAATATGACCTCATCCTCATCCAGCGACTCCACTACGTTGACCGCGTTGGCGGACGTGCAGCATATGTCGGACTCAGCCTTGACATCGGCATTTGTGTTGACGTAGGAGACCACTGCTGCGCTGGGGTGCTCAGCCTTGGCGCGGATGAGGTCGTCCACTGTGACCATATCCGCCATCGGGCATCGCGAGTCCCTCCTTGGGACAAGCACCTTCTTGCGGGGGGAAAGGATCTTGGCGGTCTCGGCCATGAACGTGACGGCGCAGAAGAGTATCGTCTTGGCCTCGGTCCGTGACGCCTTGATGCTTAGCTCAAGGGAATCGCCCACGAAGTCCGCTACGTCCTGGATTTCGGGCCTTTGGTAGTTGTGGGCCAGGATGACTGCATCCCTTTGTTCCTTCAGGCGAGCTATCTTCTCAGATGTCTCCACGGTCGGCCTCCATTCAAGCTTCGGGAATTTGGGACGTCGCCCTGCGCCGTGACATAGAAATGATTCCTTGTGCGGAGTTCTTTGCCAGGGGCGGAGGTCTTGGTCCCAGCACAAGGCTACGGGCTAGACTCCCGTAGTATCTCGCCAAAGGCCTGGCAGAAGTAGCGGCAGGCGGCCTCCAGCTCTTTTCTTCCTTCCTCGGTCAGACAGTAGTACCTCCTTCTGCCCATGCTCCTGGAGATGACCATCCCCTTGGCCTCAAGCTCCTTGAGAGCGGGATATAGGGTGCCGGGATTGGGTTTCTCGCCTCTCCTTTTCGCCAGTTCTTCCGCAACCTCTTGGCCGTATCTCTCGCCCTTGGATACGATCCAGAGTATCAGGAATGAGAGCATGCCTCTCATATCGCAGCAGGCCGGTGGACAACACCGTTCAGCGTCGTCCATGTCAATCATTATTGGGTGACCGATACATTTAAATGATTCCGGATAGTGGACGTCCAATATTGGTGTTGTCGATGCCCAGGGAAGAGGATCTCAGGCGCATTGTGAGAAGAAGCTACGCGGATCTTGCAGGGCCCACGAAGCGTGGTGTCGGCTGTTGCCCCCCGCGGTCAAGCCCTAGGGTTGGATTTGAGGCATGCTGCAGGGCTCCCTATTCTGCTGCCGAGCTATCGAAGATTCCACCCAGCGCTAGGGCCATCACTGCGGGTTGTGGGAATCCTGTCGCTCTGACGGAGATTAGGCGGGGCCAAACCGTCCTAGACCTGGGCAGCGGCGGCGGTGTGGATGCCTTCCTCGCCGCCTCCAAGACGGGCCGGCAGGGAAAGGTCATCGGGGTTGACTCGACTCCGGAGATGATCTGGCGGGCCCGCGAGGCCGCACAGGAGGCGCATCGCAGCAACGTTGAATTTCGGCTGGGCGAGATCGAACGCCTGCCCCTTGAGTCCAGTTCAGTGGATACTGTGATCAGCAACTGCGTCATCAACCTTTCGCCCGACAAGGATGCGGTTTTCAGGGAGGCATTTCGCGTCCTCAAACTTGGGGGCAGACTGGCGATCTCGGACATCGTCATCTCGGGGTCCCTTCCGAAAGCGGTGAAGAATGACGCGAAGGCGTGGGCGAGCTGTGTCTCGGGCGCAATCGGTGAGCAGGAGTATCTGAACAAGATATCGGGAGCCGGTTTCTCCAACATACAAGTCAAGCAAAGGGTGGCTGTGTCCTGGAAGGCGATCGGGCTTGCCCACAGCCAAGGGAAGAAACGCCAGAGGCCGATCCCATCCTTCGAGATCATCAGCGAGGAGATTGTCGCGACGAAGCCCGGCAAGCGGCCCGCGTAGCGTGCGGCGATCCGGTCGCCCGACTACGCGCGTCCGGTCGGACCTTTGGGCCGGATCTCAAGGACCTCAGGGTTAACCAAGTTGGGGGGCCTTTCCCCGCGCGCAGCGGCTATGATGTTCTGCGCGGCCATGGTCGCCATCTTGGTTCTGGTCTCGACCGATGCGCTCGCGATATGTGGGGCTAGGACGACGCTGGGAAGCGCCAACAGCTCGGGCGAGACAAAGGGCTCGTTTTCGAATACGTCGAGGCCGGCGCCAGCGATTGTTCCGTCCTGAAGGGCCTTGGCCAAGGCCTTCTCATCCACCACGGGGCCCCGTGAAGTGTTTATGACGTACGCCGAGCGCTTCATAATCTTCAGCTCCTCAGACCCTATGAGGTGGGTGGTCTGCGGGGTGAGTTGCGTGTGCAGGCTGATGAAGTCGGAGGTGCGAAGAAGCGTTGGCAGGTCTACGTAGATGGCACCGATTGCGTTCTCAACATCAGGCTCCGCCCGCCTGATATCGTAGTATACCACCTTCATACGGAATCCCTTTGCCCTTGCGGCCACGGCGCGCCCGATCCGACCCAAGCCAACGATGCCCAGCGTTTTTCCCTGCACGTCCGAGCCAAGCAGGAGCTTGGGCGCCCATCCCCTGAAGCGGCCTTCCCTGACATACCTATCAGCCTCAACGATGCGCCTAGCTACAGACATCAGCAGCGCCCAGGCCATATCGGCAGTTGTCTCGGTCAAGACACCGGGCGTATTCGTCACCATTATCCCCTTCCTCGTGGCTGCTGCGACGTCTATGTTGTCGTAGCCCACCGCGTAGTTGGCTATGATGCGCAGGTCATGCCCGGCTGCGATGACCTCGGGCCCCACGGGGTCGGTCAGGAGGCTTAGGAGAGCATGCTTTCCCTTGACTCCCTGGATCAACTCCTTCTGAGTGGGTATGTCTTCGGAGGATCGAACGTCAACCCGACTGCATTCGCGTCGCAGCAGATCTAGACCGGGTTGTGGGATGCTCCTTGTGACATACACCCTGTACTGCATCATCTGGTCCAGCTCCAATCATCAGTTCATTGTTCCTGGCCGCCAGAGCGTCTCGAGGTAGCGAGATCCACTCCGAGGGGATCTCCTGCCACGAGTAAGCCCTGGTTCCTGTTTGCACAGATGTTCCGCGTTTCGGCAATACTTTTTAATTCTCTTCGTCCTCGGCGGGTCCGGGAAGTCTGCCGGTTGACCTATTCGGTCATAATGCCCGACGCTGAAATCTCAAGGGTTCTGGGCAAGCTCGGCGAAACGGCCAGGATCTTCGGACCGGTGCAGAGAGGCACGGAGTGGGCCTTCGGGCCGGTCGAGCGAGCCCAGGACCTTTGCCTCGACTACGTCACAACGATCCTTCCCCCGAAGAAATTCTTCACGCCGACCCGGGAAACGATATTCACCTTCGACGGTGGCGCCTTCTCGAGGATCGAGGACACGATCCCCGAGGAGAAGCAGATCCTCTTGGGCGTTCACGCGTGCGATGTGGAGGGCTTCAAGTTCCTTGACAGGGTGTTCCTAGGTTTCCGGAGCGATCCGAGGTACTTGAGGCGACGGAACAACTTCCTCATATTTGCCCTCACCTGCAAGACCGTGTCGGACACCTGCTTCTGCCTGTCCATGGGAACGGGCCCCGGGGTAACGTCCGGTTTCGACGTCCTCATGACCGACATCGGTCGGAAGTACGTGATGGAGTCCGGAAGCCATGATGGGGAACAGGCCCTGAGGTCGCTTGGGCTTGAGGCAGCAACCGAAGTCGACTTGGAGGCGAAGCGCGCGGTGATCGAGCGCCTCAAGGGGGAGTTCAAGAAGTCGGTGGACATTGACGGGATGCCCGAGCTGTGTCTGGCGTCCCAGGATCACCCGGTGTGGGCCAAGTACGGCAGGGTCTGTCTTGCCTGCGGACAGTGTGGGATGTCCTGTCCGACATGCTTCTGCTTCGATGTGCGGGAGAGCGTCGATGCGTCCCTGACGAAAGGGGAGAGGTACCGCGAATGGGACGTATGTCTGCTGAAGGAGTTCGCCGAGGTCGCGTTGGGTGGCAATTTCAGGCTCGAAAGAAGCGCGCGCCTCAGGCAGTTCATTTGCCACAACCTCAGCTACGGGTGCTACCAATACAGCATGACGAAATGCATAGGCTGCGGCAGATGCATAAGGATATGCCCCGTCGACATAGACATAACGCGGATCGCAAGGGAGCTCAGGGGGGAGAAGGCTCGGGCGGAGGGATCCCCTTGAAGGACCCCTACGAAAGGCAGCTTGCTCAGGTCTTGGCGATCAAGCGGGAAACCGCCAACACGAACACCTACTCCTTCAGATTCGTGGACGAAAGTGTCCAGAGGGCCTTCAGGTTCACGCCGGGACAGTTCGTCATCATCTCCTTTCCGGGGGTTGGGGAGGCGATGTTCTCCATAGCGTCGAGCATGTCCAACACCGAGAGCTTTGACGTCGCCATCAGGAAGGTCGGAAGGGTCACGACCAGGGTCCACCAGCTCAAGGTCGGCGACAAGCTCTGCATCTCCGGCCCGTACGGAAACGGCTGGCCGATGAAGGAGCTTGAGGGGAAGGACGTCCTCATCATCACCGGAGGCGTCGGGCTCCCCTCGCCTCGCCCAGTCATAGTGCACATAGAGGAGAATCGTGACGATTTCGGCTTCCTCGAGATCCTTTATGGTACCAGAACCCCGATGGAGAGCATGTTCGAATGGGAGTTTGAGAAGTGGCACAGGATGCCAAGGACCAAGCTTGCGCTGACGGTGGACCAGGTCCCTGAGGGAGTCAAGTGGAAGCACTCGGTGGGCGTGGTAACGACCCTCCTGCAGGACCTTGCCATCAAGCCCAGGAACGCCGGCGTGCTCATCTGCGGGCCCGAGGTGATGATGCACTTCGTCGTCCAGGACCTGCTCAGGAAGGGATTCAACGGGGAACAGCTCTACCTTTCCCTTGAAAGGAGGATGAGGTGCGGGATCGCCCAGTGCGGGCACTGCCAGCTGGGGCCCTACTTCGTCTGCAAGGATGGGCCGGTCTTCAAGTACTCGGTGATCAGGGATGTGCCCGACTGCGGAATATAGGGGGAAAGCCATGGTCGATGAGAAGCCACGACTTGCCGTCTTCAAATTCACAGGCTGCGCGGGCTGCCAGATGGAGCTGCTGCGATTGGAGGATGAGCTACTCCAGATAGCCGAAAGGCTCGATGTCACCTACTTCATGATGGCGCAGAGCAAGTTTGATCTGGGCCCCTACGACCTGTGCCTGATCGAGGGCTCGGTGTCCACGCCCAGGGAACTGGAGGAGCTAAAGAGAATCAGGGCGGCGTCCCGGGTTCTGGTAGCCTTCGGCGACTGCGCCGTGGCCGGGTGCGTGCCGTCGATAAGGAACTGGATTTCCCAGTACAAGGCCGAAAGCTCCGTCTATGAGAACACGGCCCACCTTGTGTCCTTCAGGCTTCAGGGCATCGGCGAGTACGTCACGGTGGATGGAGTGCTCCCGGGCTGCCCGCCCCACAAAGCTCTCATACTCGAGGCGATCACCTCCGCACTGCAGGGCATCAGGCCTGACCTGAAGTACCATCCGGTGTGCGTCGAGTGCAAGCTGAGGGAAAACGTCTGCATCCTGAGGAGCCTCGGCAAGCCCTGCATGGGCCCCGTCACAAGGGCCGGGTGTGGCGCCATCTGTCCTACCTACTGCAGGGAGTGCGAGGGGTGCTACGGGCCGATGAGCGATGCCAACGCGGAGCATCTGGCCCGACTTTTCAAGAAGAACGGGATGTCGGACGACGACGCGGTCAGGAAGTTCAGGAAGTACGCCGGCATGACCGATGAGTTCCGAACGGAGGCCGGACTTTGAGGTCGCGAAGGGCCAGCGTCTGCTACATCCCCAGGGTGGAGGGCCAGGGATCGATCGACGTCGAGGTCGGCGGAGGGGGGAAGGTCAGAAGGTCCGAGTTCGCGATTTTCGAACCCATGAGGTTCTTCGAGGCGTTCCTCAAGGGAAGAAAGTTCCACGAAGTTCACGAACTTGCGTCGCGCATATGCGGGATCTGTCCCATTGCGCATCAGATCACGGCGTTGAGAGCAGTCGAAAACGCATTCGGCATACAGGTCAGTGAACAAACCAAGGAGCTCAGGAGGCTCCTGGCCCTCAGCGCCTGGATCCAGAGCCATTCCCTGAGCGTCTTCTTCCTGACCGCACCGGACTACCTCGGCTTTGACGGTGCGGTCTCCATGGCTGCGGAGCACAGGGACCTGGTCGAGCTTGCCTTGCGAACGAAGAAGCTAGCCAACGATGTGGGGGAACTCGTTGGCGGACGGGCCGTTCATCCCATATCCGCGGTCGTGGGGGGGTTTACCAAGATCCCTGCAAAGGAGGAGCTCGAGCCCCTCCTTGGAAGGCTGCAGCGGGCCAGGAAGGAGGTGTTGGGGACGGCAGGAATCATCGCCGGGTTCAACTACCCATCGCTGGAGCTGCGGAGCGAGCTCGCGTGCATCTCAAGCAAGGACCGGTATGCCGTGAACGAAGGGAGGCTGGTTACGAACATGGGCCTCGACGCTACAGAGGCAGACTACCGGAAGTTCATTGTCGAGAGACAGGTGCCCTATTCAAATGCAAAACAATCCCGTATGGCGGGAAGGGGGACGTTCATGGTGGGGCCCCTGGCCCGTGTCGTTCTGAACCACGCCCAGCTGACTCCTGGGGCAAGGAAGGCAATGAAGGATATGGAGCTTGATCTTGGATCGTCCGACCCGTTCATGAACATCAAGGCCAGGGTCGTCGAGATAGTGTATGCAATCGAGGAAAGCATCGGGATAATCAGGCGCCTCAGACTGGACGTGGCAGAGCAGCCAGCTCGAGGGCGCACCGGGCTGCCTTGTGCTGGGGCGGCCCTAACCGAGGCGCCTCGAGGACTGCTATACCACAGATACGCCTTTGACAAGTCGGGCGTCATCACCGCGGCCGACATCGTTCCTCCGACGGCGCACAACTCGGCCCATGTGGAGGACTCACTGAGGGCGTTCTCGCCCAAGGTCGTGGCGGGTGGAGGGGACCTATCTTTGCAGTGCGAGATGCTCGTCCGCGCATACGATCCGTGTATATCGTGTTCAGTGCACGCGGTCGTGCTGTAGGGAAGGAGTCTGAGGGTATGTCGCCTGGGTACAGCCGGTCCGAACTGGTGGAAATGGCGGTTCAAGTCGAGCGGGCGGGGGAGAGGTTCTACCGCGGCGCAGCGAGCAAGGTTCAAGGGGCCGCGGCGAAGGAGCTGCTCGCGACTCTTGCCAGCGATGAAAGGAGGCATGCGGAGATCTTCCTCCAACTTCTTGCCAGGGGATCGATGGAGGAAACCAGGGGCATCGCCCCGGAGGAGGCAAGGCCTTACATTGAGAGCTTGGTTGGGACAAGCGTGCTAGGGTACCTGGTTGACGGCAAGGTTCCCAGCCTTGAGTCCACGCGGGACGTCCTCCATTTCGCCCTGGGCTTTGAGAAGGAGACCCTCCTCTTCTACTACTCGATAAGGGACTACCTGAGCAGCGCAGCTGTCACCGTGATCGACAGGGTGATCTCGGAGGAGAAGAGGCACGTCGAAAGGATAACCGCGCTGAAGGCTTCGGTGTGATCGGCTGGCCTGAGCTCAACGCTTGCTTCATCTTCCGCCGCCGCAAAGCTCCCTCAATATCAGGTTTGCAGCCCGAAGTCGATTGGTCCTGGTGTTCTTGTCCCTGGATGATAGGCCGCCGTCGGCCTCGAGAATGAGTGGTCTGCGGAAGCGGATGCGACGCAGGGCGTTGATCGCAGCATCCCATTCGATGTTGCCCATCAGCGGGAACATGTGATCATCCCTCATCCCTTCGTTGTCGTGGATGTGGGTCGCGATGAGATGTCTCCCAGCCTCGGATATGGCGTCGGCGAGGGCGAAGAGTGGCCTTTGGAGGTTCGCGTGGCCGAAGTCCAGACAAATGCCCAGCGTGTCCGGATCAACAGCGTTGATGACCTCCATGAGCTCGGAGATGGTGCAGCCCGCCCTGCAGGGGACCACCATACATCGGCCCTGTCCTGCCTTCACCGAGTTTCTGGGGTCGAACTCGTTCTCGATCGCTATCCTGATGCCCCTATCGCTTGCCGATCGGGCGAGTGTGCGGAAGGAGGATCTCACATGCGCCATCGTCGACCCGAAATCCTCGTGGAACTCACATCCGTGTTCGATCATGACCGGGACGCCCAATGCAACGCAGTGGTCCATCCATCTGCAGCTCCTCCTGATGCTTCTCTTGCGTACCGAGTCATCGGGGCTTCCGAGATCGAATCCCTGTTCCAGGCTCGGGCCGTGGATCTGCACGGGCTCTAGGCCAAGCTTTGACGCATTATCGGCAAGCTCCGTGTAGGCGGGCTTTCCCATAGCCTCTACCTTGACCAAGTGTGAGTAGGTATATTCGAAGCTCGTGAACCCCGCTCCGGCTAACTCGGCCATGGCGGTTGGTCCATCTACCACACCTGCGCCGTGAAGCACCACTCCGTATCTCATCGGGATCCCTTGGGGCGGTGATTACCGGGAAGATAATGCTTGCGATCGGATCGGTCTGGGAATGCCTGGCAGGAAATCTTTTCCAAGCGATCCGCACAGATCTCGGCATGTGAGCTACAAGCGCGGCCTCTCCGCGATCCATCTGGAGAAGACTGACATCGTGCCCCAGGTCGAGTGGTACTGGCCGATGTCCAGGGAGGCCTACATCAAGGTGGCGGGCGTCGATCCGCTTGAGGATGTGACCCGGGCAGGATTGGCCGTCATCGAGGCCTTGGACCTTGACCTCTCCTGGGGCGGGCTGCAGCATAAATCGGCGGTCGCTTCGCTTCCGGGGAGCGATTCATCCGTGACTGACCAAGACGGGGCAAGGCTGGAGCCCTGGGGAGTGTTCACGACCAGATGGTGCGTGGAGGGTGCGCACATGCGCAAAGGCGAGACCGCCTCGCCCAAGGACCTTCTGGAATATGACGTGCCCTCCCACGAGCAAAGGTCGGTCAAGGAGATCGCCCGTGACTTTCAACGCCATCACGATCAAAGCCAGTCAGAGATCGGCGACCGTCTGCTGGTCGCGGAGGCCCACTACACGACACTGTTCCACTGGTTCCTCGGGCTGTTCGGGTGGCGGCCAACGGTCATGGCCGCATCGCGCGATCCCTCAGGTTTCCTGAGGCAGGCAAAGAGGTTCGCCGAGCTCTCCAGGTTGTATATGGAGGCTTGGTCGAGGGTGCGGGGCCTCGAGGTCTTCATCTCCCACGACGACATATGCATGAGCAACGGGCCGATCTTCAGCCCGACCTGGTACAGGAGGAACATCTTCCCGTTCTATTCCTGGATATGGGAGCCCCTAAAGGACCGCGACATACCCGTGGTGTTCTGCTCAGACGGCCAAGTGACAAGGATCGTCGAGGACGTGTTCGAGGCGGGCGCGGACGGTTTCATCTTCGAGCCCTACGTCGATCTCCAATGGATGGCGGATCGATGGGGCGGCAAGAAGGTACTCATCGGCAACGCGGACACCAGGCTGATGACCGGGGGCACACGGGAACAGGCCGCTAGGGAGGTGGAAAGATGCGTAAGGACCTGCGGCCACCTTCCCGGATACTTCCTGAACGCCGGAGGGCAGCTGCCTCACACGATCCCTTGGGAGAACCTCAAGGCATACCTGGATGCGTGCAGGGTTCTGAGGCGGACGAGGGGACGGATGTAGCTGTCACAGCTTTATTTACCCCGGTTTCCTGCTCCGTTTCGTGGTCGTCACCCGCTACAGGGCCGCGAAGTGGATCGTGGGAGCCGTCATTGCCCTGCTCATGCCCGGATTCATCGCTGCGTTCCTGGGGCAGGTTTCCTCCTTTCTCGGCGTCGCGGTCCGGGGCCCGATACCCGAGCCTTCGTCGGCCATCGAGAGTCTCTGGGGTTTCTCCAGACAGTTGGGCTTCATTCTGGTACTGGGCGGGTCCTTGGGCATTCTACTGGCCTTCAAGGCGGAGCGAATTCCCAGGATAGGGGCGCTGGCGTGGTACGTTCACTTGGTCGGCCATGAGCTGGTGCACGCCCTCTTTGCCAAGCTCTGCGGCTACAAGATCAAACAGTTCAAGTTCACCAGACAGGGCGGGTACGTTTCCTACCACAAGCCCAACGCGCGGGGGAACTTCCTCATCGCATTGAGCCCCTACCTTTTCCCGCTCTTCCCCATCCTGCTGATCCTCATCGCAGCTGCCTTGAGGGGTCCGGCCCAGGGAGCGGTGGTTTTCCTCCTCGGCGCGGCACTTGGATCCCACCTTGCCGGGACCGCAAGTGAGGCCCTGGACCAGTACGACCTGAGGCAGGTCGGCCTCTTCTTCTCGGTGATGTTCGTAGTTCTGGTCAACAACTGGCTCGTCGTATTCGTGATGGCTGTGGTATCGCCCGCCAGGGCCTCGGTGACAGGCTTCGTGGCCGACGCGCTGGCCATCGATGCGATGTACCTTGGCCTGGTAGCAAGGTTCTTCGCGGGGTTGCTCAGATGAGCACGAGTTCGTACTCCCGCGATCCCAAGCCCAGCCTCTGGGCCGCGTCGATCTGGAACTGAGGATTCAGGCCGTGCAGTCCGCCGAACTTCTCCTGCCCTTTGCCCAGGCCTCTCTTGTCCGCCACCGACCCGGGCATCGCCGGGGCTTCGGAGACCAGATCCAGCGATGCTTGCTCAAGGGACACGATGTCCTTGGAGGCAAGGATGCCCTGGTCGGGGATGATGGGGATGTCCAAGGACGGGGCACAGTCGCATTGGGGGATCACATCCATAACGAAGTTGACGAACAGCACGCGGCCCTGCTGGAAGGTGGAGAGAGTTCCCTTGACGCTTTCCGCCAGCGCCTGCATGAAGTTCTCCCGGATGGGTGCCGGGCGGACCAAGGCCGCGTGCGTGCAGGCTCGAACGCACCGCATGCAGCGTTCGCAAAGGCTCTGGTCGATGACCGGTTTCCCGCCAACAAGCCTGAGGGCACCATAGTTGCAGGCCTTGGAGCAATCGCCGCAGGCCGCACATTTCTCTGAGTGCCAGGCGGGCGGTTCCACGTTCACCGACCTGTGGATCCTGCCCTTGGAGCTCCTTGCAGCACACCCCATGCCTATGTTCTTCATTGCGCCAGCGTAGCTTGAGTCCCCGTGGCCGGTCACATGGGTCAAGACGATCATGGAGGGCGCATGGAATATCCCGGCGGCGACCCGCACGGTCTTGACGATCTCCCCGCCCGTGGGGACCTCCTTGAAATCCTCCCCCTTGGCGCCGTCGACGATCATGACGGGACAGCCCAGGGTAGACTGATTATAGCCGCGCTCGTTCGCAATCTCAAGGTACTGCAGGGCGTCCGGCCTGCAGGTTTCCGCGACGAATGGCCTGCCCCCTAGGAGCTTGACCCTGTCGACCACCTTGCGAACAAACTCAGGCCTGATGGTTCGGGATCCCCCGTCGGAGCCCAGATGCATCTTTACCGCGACCGGGCTGCCCGGCAAAACGACCTCCGATATCCCCGCGGCATCCAGAAGATCCGGCACCCTCAGGACTGGGCTCTTGGCGCCCTCGCTTCTCACAACTTGGGCGCTAACCATGTAGACATTTGCACACAATCTGATCACCCCGGATCAAGTGACGCCTCTTATAACTTCGACTTCTGGCTGGCCGCTGTGAACCGCGCGGGAAACGCCTCATCGTTGGTACGAGGACCATGCAGCGTCAGGAGGTGCTCCTACCTCCGGGCCGGTGCGATATTGATGTCCCAGGTGGCTTTGGGCGGGCTCGTGTTGGGCAGCGCCTGCTGGAGCGTAGCATACGTTAGGTGGTCTCCGGCAAGGCAGCGGATTCAACCATGACCGACAGGGCCAGCCAAGGACATACACATTTCAGGCCGGCGGATTCCCGCCAGGGCTTGGAGATCATAGAATGGCAAAGCTCAGAGCGAGTGCCAAGTACGGCTTGATCCACTACAACTTCCCCGGCTACTCCATGGAGGATTTCCTGTCCTACGCCCAGAGCACCGGATTCTCCTATGTGGAGATTCAGGTGGGCGACATCTGGAAGAAAGACGAGCCCCTTGACAATGCCAAGTCCAACGCCAGTGACCTAAGACGCGCCATGGATGCGCATGGGCTGAAGGTCTCTGCGCTGGCGGCAGGGAATGATTTCGTGCAGCTTGAGCCCAAGCCGGTGAAAGCCGAGGCCGAGAGGATGCAGAAGGTCTGCGACCTCGCGCAGATCCTTGGCACGAAGACCATCAGAACGGAAGGGGGAAGGCCCAAGGACTCGGTGCCCCAGGATCGCTGGGTCGAGGCCATATCGACCTGCCTCACAGAGTGCGTGGAGTTCGCGGAGCCACTCGAATTCCGCCTCGCGGTGGACAACCATGGCCTTGTCACGAACGACGCTGACCGTCAGGTCGCCATCTTTGAGAAGGTGGGATCGAAGAGCGTCGGCGCGAACATGGACACGATGAACTATCGCTGGTTCGGGCATGACGTGGAAACTGTCAACCGGTTCTACGACCTCATCGCGCCCTACACCCTGCACACACACATGAAGGATGGGTTCGGCTCCAGGGAGAAGTACGTCTGCATGCCCCTGGGCGAGGGCGAGCTCGACCTCAAGAGAGCCATAAAGGCGTTGAAGCGCGCCGGCTATGATGACGTCTGGTGCGTCGAATACGAGGGTAGGGAGGACCCTGCCACCGGATACCGGAAGGGCCTTGAGTACCTGAGAAAGCAGGCCTAGCCCCCTTCCTTGGCGAGAAGGGCTTCAACCCTTCGCCTGACCTCCAGGGCTGCTGCCA
>Ga0172364_10000140_pt1 | contig 42852 bp, 26 predicted proteins | sample LakKivSesite10cm_FD_114545 | JGI IMG/M metagenome (GOLD analysis project Ga0172364, IMG submission 114545) | Sediment microbial communities from Lake Kivu, Rwanda - Sediment site 10cm | ecosystem: Environmental > Aquatic > Freshwater > Lake > Sediment | place: Rwanda: Western Province, Lake...
CCCCGGTAGCCTGGCCTTGGCGCAGAGGTTCGTGCCGTGCGGCCCTGAGCAGATCTTCGCCGCCGCCAGCTCGGCTACGTCGGACTCATCCGTGGACGCCATTCCTCCATGATGCTTACGCACGCGCAATGGTCGGTCGTGATGCTTTCAGACGTCCGGTCTCGGGTCTGGTCTGTCGCCGCACCCGCGCCGCGAGAGCCCTGGATGTGCTAACCCTATCGAGACATGCCCGACCCGGTGATTCTCTTCGAGAATGTCCACAAGTCCTACCGCGACGTGAAGGCGGTCGATGGCATCAGTTTCGACGTCATGCCTTCCATTTGCTTCGGGCTGCTCGGCCGCAATGGCGCCGGCAAGAGCACGATCATGCGCATCCTCTACCGCAAGGCCGAGCGGGATGCCTCGCCGCGCGCCACCGTGTCGGTATTCGGTCTCGACCCGGAGCGCAGCGAACTGGCCATCAAGTGCCGCTCGGGCGTTGTTCCCCAGGATGACAACCTCGACGAGGAGCTGGATGTCACCCAGAACCTGAACGTTTTCGCCAGGCTATACGGCATGGCCGCGGCTCGGGCCAAGCAGCGCATCGCCGAGCTGCTCGACTTCATGGAATTGAGCGAGAAGTCTCGTGCCAACATCCGCGAGCTGTCGGGCGGCATGAAACGCCGTCTGGTCATCGTGCGCGCCCTCCTCCACGAGCCTCGCCTGCTCATCCTGGACGAGCCGACCACCGGACTCGACCCCCAGGTTCGCCACACCATCTGGGAGAAGCTGCGCCAGCTCAAGCGGGGCGGGCTGACCATCGTGCTCACCACTCATTATATGGAAGAGGCGTTCCAGCTCTGCGACGACGTTCTCATCATCGAGAAGGGGCAGGCGGTGCTGCGCGGCCACCCGAAGCATCTGGTCGAGCACCACATCGAGCCCTATGTCCTGGAGTTGACCGATGCCACGCTGGCTCCGCGCGCCATCGAGCGACTGCCGAAGGGCAGTGCTCGGGTCGAGCAGTCGAACGGCGCGGTCCGCATCTACGCCGCGGACTACGCCGCCTTGACCGCGGCGGCTGACCAGTTGCCGCCCGGCGACCACCATCTTCGTCCTAGCAATCTCGAAGATGTCTTCTTGAAGGCGACCGGACGGAGGCTCGATGCCGGTCAGTGACCCACGGCCTCCGTCGCTCGGGTGGCGGCTTTACAGCGTGTGGTTCCGCCACATGCGCGTCTACACCCGCAATCTTGTCAGCAACGGTTTGCCGCCGTTTCTCGAACCCGTCATCTTCCTTTTGGGGATCGGTCTGGGACTGGGCCGCTACATCGCCGAGATGGACGGGCTGCCCTTTCTGGTCTTCCTCGCCAGCGCCCTGCCCGTGACCTCGGCCATGTTCACCGCGGCCTACGAGTGCACCTTCGGCACCTTCGTGCGCTTGGAATATCAGAAGGCCTACGACGGCATGGTCGCCGCCCCCGTCACCGTCAACGATCTCTTCATCGGCGAAATCTTGTGGGCCGGCAGCAAGGGCCTCTTCTTCAGCGCCTGCGTGGTGGTCGTGATGGCCCTCTTTGGCGCGCTTCCCATGCCGCTCGGCCTGGTTGCCGTTCCTATCGGCTTTCTGACCGGTGCGATGTTCGGCGCCCTGTCCCTCGTGGTCACCTCGGTGGTGAAGAACATCAACCACTTCAACTTCTACTTCACCGGGCTGCTCTCGCCCATGTTCTTCTTCTCCGGCACGGTCTTCCCCATCGAGAGCCTGCCGCGCGGGTTGCGCCCGCTGGCCGAGATCCTTCCGCTCACGCACGCGGTCCGCCTGACCCGCTCGCTGGTCATGTGGCGCTTCTCCGCGGTCCTGCTGGCCGACCTGGCCTCCTTGGTCGTGCTCACCCTGGCGGCCGGGTACTACGGCATCCGTCGCCTGCGCGCCCGCATCGTGGTGTAGTCGCTGACCTGTCGCGAGGTGGCGGGAAGGGCTACTTGCATGGAAGCTTCGGTTCGCAGCCGCCGCTATCCCCGCAGTTCTCGCTGTAGCACATCGCATCTCCGGTGCAGCTCACGCCGTTCGGCGCCAAGTTCTGGCAAGTTCCGGACACGCAGGCGGCGCCGGGCTGACAGGACGAAAGCCCGCCCGCGCACGCCCCGCCCGCCGCCGGGATGGCGGTGCAGGTGCCCGAGAGCGCCGCCAGCCCGGTGCCGGTCTTGCAGTAGTAACCGCGAGCGCAGGCGTCGGCGAAGCCGGGCTTGCAGTCGCCGCCCGCGGCGTAGCTGCCCGTGGGCACGCACAGCCAGTCGATCGTACTGGTCAAGAGGGTGAAGCTCTGCGCCACGCACGAGGCGCCGGACACGCAAAGCTGTCCGTTCTGGGCGTCGCAGGCGCTGCCGGATGGGGTCGTGAGCGCTTCCGCGGCGGCTCGGCACTTGCCGGGCTCGCGCTTGTCGTCGTCCTTGCCCAGGCAGAGCAGACCCGGGCCGCAAGGAGGCGAGCCGTATTCGCACGCTTGGCCGCTCGCGGATGGGGCCACGCAAAGCCGCGTGTCGGACGAGCATTGCAGTCCGTCCTGACAGTCCGAGTCGTCGCCGCAGGCTTGTCCGGCCACCAGCAAGGGCACGCACTGGCCGGGGCAGGTTCCGCTCGCGGACTTGCACAGGGCCTTGCCTTTGCAGTCCTCGTCGAGCGTGCAGGCCCCGCCAAGCTCGACCTTGCCGTCCAGCGCGGCCAGACACGCCTCGGAGTCACGCTCGAGCATCTGCGCGCAGGTGCGCGAGGCGATGCTGGCAAGACAAGCCTCCGCCTTGCTTCCGTCATACGCCATCTTGCCCTGGTCGACGTGGGCTTGCAGGAGCGGGAAGGTGCCGTTGCGTATGCGCTGTTCGGTCACGGCCAAACAGTCGGTGCCGTTCAGGAACAGGTCGAAGACCGGTCCAAAGCAATTCTGGTATGCCGTGCACAGCGCCCGCGCGTACTTGGGCGGCAGCTCCGAGAGCGGGACTGACTGCTTGTCGTCACCGCCGCAACTGCCCAGGAAAGCCAACACCCCGAGGCCCGTCATTGTCTTTCGCCATCGTCGCATGTCGAGTCCCTCCGCAAGAGCCGTGGAACGGCCTTGCCCCGAGGTTAGCATCGCCCACCGCCGGCCGAAAGAATCCGGCGGTATTCGACGACCGGTCAGGCGGCCTCGTCGGACCCGCCGATGAAGGTCGCGAGCCCCTCCGCGAGCCGAGCGTCGAGGCATGGTACGGCTCACGCCCGAGGCCCTGGAGGTCGACGACGCCTTGGCTGCCCGTGACCCCGTGCTGGCGAGACTCGCGTGGGCGAAGCCGGGCTTTGCCTGGCGGGGGCTCGGCGGAGAAGGCGCTGGTGCAGGAAGCTCGCAAGTTCAGCATCAGCAAGCTGCTCGCGACGTGTCCGGGGCCGGGGCCAATTCGCGCGGCCGTAGGTGCCGAAGGGACAAGCCATGGGAGCCTGCGAGGTCTTCGCCTGTCAGTGACTCCGCTTGGCGGGGCGCGCGCGGACGGGGTACTCTGACGGTGTTGCGTCGAAGAGCCGTCAAGATCCTGGCCTACGGGTCGGCTGGCCTGGCCGCTTTGGTCGGGGGTGTCGTCTTGGCCGCGATCCTGTTCGTGCAGGGCGAGCGCCTGGCCGGCATCGTGAACGGGGTCCTGCCCGAGATGAAGGGCAAGATCACCTTCAAGGCCATCCGCTGGAAGCCGCGCCTGCTCCTCGACCTTCTGGCCGACCGGCCCACCCCCATGGTCGTCGACGGCCTTGTCATCACCGACCCCGAGGGCACGACGGTGCTCGACGTTCCCCACCTGGAGGTCAGCGTGCGCCTCGGGCCCCTGCTCTCGGGCGGCGGCATCATCCTTTCCAACCTGCACGTCGGCCCCAAGTCGGTGTGGCGCTTTGCCCGCATGGCGAAGCGCAAGGGCATCGGCTTTCTGGATTCCTTCGACCCCAAGCACCCTGCCCCGCCGCCGCCCAAGCCGCCCGGCGCCAAGAAGGAAAAGGGGTTCGTGTTCCAGATTGTGAATGCCGAGCTCGACGGCTTGCGCGCCATCTTCGATTTTCCCGGCACGTGGGGCCTCGACCTGCGCGACATCCACGCGCCCGCCTGGCTGCTGGTCGACGGGGAGGGCTTCGTGGGCTGGGACGTGGTCGGCTTGGAGGCGCGCCAGGGCGGCTATCTGATGGTGATGGACCAGGTGCTGCCCTTCGATCAGGTGTTCGTGGACCGCGTGGCCACCGTGCGCGAGTGGTCCGACGACATCTTCCTGGATCTACGCCGGGCCCAAACCGGCAGAAGCGAGCTTTCCGGCAAGGGCTTTTTCACCGGCATCTATGGCGCCGATTCGGTGGGAGGTATCAAGATCCACGCCGAGTTCCAGCACGCGGTCGATGCCCTCACCGCAGTGGCCAAGCCGCACAAGATCGCCGGCCTCCACCTTGACGGCGACAGCGCCAGGGTGGTCGCCGACCTGTGGGATCCCTACGACACCCTGAAAATCAAGGCGGCCATCACCGGCCTCGATGCGGCCTATGGCGACTACGCCGCCCGCGATCTCACCCTCCGCGCCGGGCTCACCTTCGCGACCGCGGCCCCCACCATGACGGTCAAGGTCGATGAGCTGTCGTTCGGCTCGCCCTCGGGGGGGAGATTCGCCACCCAGCTCACCATGGCCGGCGACGAGGTCACGGCCAAGTTGGGCCTTGACCACTTCGGCACCGAGGCCTACCTGCCCAAAACGCTGCGCCGATTGGCCGCGGGCAAGGCCCACGGCCGCGTGACCATCGCCGCCAACCTCGGCGCCAAGAAGTCGCTGCGCCTTGCCGACCTGGACCTGCGCTATGACCGGTCTTTCCCACAAGACGCCGTTCCCAGATCGGTGCGCATCACCGGCCAGGCCCAGGCCTCGGCGGAGAGCGTGAGCACCTCCGGGCTTCGCATTGCCATACCGGGCGCCAACGCCGACCTGCGCGGCAAGGTTTCCCTGGCCAAGAAGTTGGTCGATGTCGGCCTGCGCATCGGCGCCTCCGATCTGCCCAGGGTACTGTCCACCATGAGAGTCGGTCCGCTGGCCAGGAGCGCCGCCGTGGCGGTCGACGTGAGCGGCAGCATAGACCGCCCCAGCGCCGACGGTCGCATCGAGGTTCACGACATCGGCGGCGGTGCGACGGGCATTCCCCCGGTCGACCGGTTCCAGGCCGGGTTCCACCTGCGCGACGGCACCCTGACGGTCGGCAACCTGCGCGCGAATGTCGCAGGTGGATCCCTCCGCGGCAGCGGCAGCGCCCGGCTTTTCGCGGACAGCCTCCGCCGCATGCTTTCGGCGCCGGTTCTCGATTTCCGCCTCGACGGCGAGCGTATTTCCCTGGAGGAGCTGATCGCGTCCGGGGCGGTCAAAGGCCAGGTTTCCTTCTCGCTCTCGGCCAGCGGCACCACCAGGAAACCCAAGGTGCTTTTCCGCGTGCCTCCCGGGGCCACGGTGGAGGTTCTGGGGCAGGCGTGGTCGATCGAGGGCATCGAGATCGAAGCCGACCGTGAAGCTCTGGCGGTTCGTCTCTGCCACGTTGCCGGCAGTTCCGGCGGCGACATCCGCATCGAGGGTCACGTCGACCTCGCCAAGAGGCCCTTGGCCATCGACTGGCGCATCCGCGTCCTCGCTCTGCCCATCGCCGCCATCTTGGCCGCCGCCAAGGCCGAGGTGCCCGCCACCGGCCGGCTTTCCCTCGACCTTCACCTGGCGGGCAGCCTGGAAAAACCTGCCCTCGACGGCACCATCGCCCTCGCCGACGTGCAAGCCTTCGACATCAAGCTGGGCGATGCCCGCCTGGTCCTATCCCCGACTCCGGACGGCGGGGTGGCCCTCGCAGGCACCCTGTTCGACCGCCTCAAGCTCGACGCCACCGCGGCTCTGGAGCCCAAGGGCGTACAGGCTCAGGCGCTGCTCTCGTTCGACAACCTGCACGTCGAGGAATTCCTGCCCGATCTCAAAGAGCAGGAGATCGCGACCGCGCTGTCGGGCCAGGTGAACCTGGAGTTGCAGCCGGGACGCGCGCCCCTGGTCGACCTCCTCATCACCCGACTGGAGGCTTCGGTCACGCGCGAGATCGAGCAGGAGAACGGCGGCAGGACCCGCGAACAGATCTGGATCAAGAACGCCGACCCTCTCCACGTCGTCACCGACACCGAGAAGGTGCGGGTGGACCGCGCGCGCCTGGTCACGCAAGGGGGTGAGTTCTCACTTGCGGGTCAGGTGGAGCCGATCAAGACCGCCAAGGGCCAGCGGGTCGATCAAGCCGTACAGGCCGACATCACGGGCAAGCTCGACCTCGAGTTCTTGCAGCCTTTCTTGGCCGCCAGGTTCTCGACCTTGCGCGGTGGCATCGGTCTCAAGTTGCGCGTGGGCGGCACCCTCAACCAGCCCGATGTCAACGGCCAGATCGCCATCTTACGCATGGTGCGGGCCGAGGCACGCGGGTTCGACCAGATACTCCTCATTCCCTCGGGCTCGTTGCGGCTCACGTCTTCGTCGGTTGACCTCAGAAACCTCGCCGTCACCCTGGACAACGCAACCATGCGCGTGGACGGCCGTGTGAACCTGGGCCCGGGTTTTGCGCCCACCACCGTTGCTCTGCGGGCCGCAGGCGAGGTCAGCGCCGGCCTGCTCGAATCGCTCGCGCCCGATGCGGTCTCGGACGTGTCGGGCAAGGCCTCGGTGTCTCTGCAGGTGGACGGCAAGCTCGACGATCCGACCCTCGCCGCGCGCATCACCTTGGGTGAGATCCAGATGCACCTGCGCAACGTCAGTCGTCAGGTGGCGGTGCAAAGCGGCACCTTGGAGCTCAGCAATCACGAGCTGCTCCTGCACGACGTGAAGGTCGCCCTCGACGACGAGGGTGAGCTGCTCATCGGCGCCAAGGGCGTCCGCCCGGGGCGGGTGCATATTCGCCGTCTGCGTCCCACGTTCGAATGGGACGGCATCAGCCTGCCGTTGCAGGGAACGCGCTTGGGCTACCGTGAGGGCGGAATCGAGATCGACGATCTGTCTCTGGCTATGGAGCTGACGGGGACGCCCGACGAGGGCCTCTCGCTCCGCGGGGACGTCCGCCTGGTGTCCGGCCGCTACCTGCAGGACTTCGACGTGCGCGAACTCGTGCTTTCCCCACGCATCAATGAATCGACGAAACGCCCGGTCTGGGAGGGCCAGCCGCTTCTGCGTGATTTGGCCTTGGCCTTACGCGTCCGCACCGAGGGCGACGGTTTTGTGGTGCAGAACAACCTGGCGCCCGAGATCCACGTCATCATCGACCTGGGTATCGGCGGAACCCTGTCCCTGCCCACGGTCTCCGGCGAGATTCGTCCCACCGACGGACGCTTCCACATCATCGGCCTGCGCGGCGACTTCGAGCTCTCGCCCAAGGTGAACTACATCACCTTCGTCCCCACGAAGTCCCTCGCCGCGGGCGACACCCCCGAGCTCAACCTGGAGGCGACGAACACCTTGCTCGACGCTTCCGGGAGAGAACGCACGGTGCTCATGAAGATCCGCGGCCCCATCAACCAAGCCACCATTGATTTGTCCACCAGCGACGGCATGGACCGCAATCAAACCATGCTCCTGCTCATCGCGGGCCGTACCACCGACAACTTGAGCGGAGACGGCGGACAGGTCTTCGGCATGAACCAACAGAGCGGCCTCGACATGCTCGGCCAGGTGTCGCGTGACGCCGTCTCCAACCTGGTCGAACCCTACATCGACGACACGCTGCAAAGCCTGACCGGGCGCAAGTGGAATCTGCGGCCCACGGTCGGCGCCGACGGGTTCGAGGTCAAGGTGCAGGCGCGCGCCACACGCGAATTCGACCTGGAGCTGTCCTACCTGCGCGGCTTCCAGAATCAGGAACGCTACCGGGCGAGGGGCCTCGCATGGCTCCGCGACTACATCACCGGCAGCATCACCGGCGAGCGGCTGATCTATTTTCTGCAACAAGGACTTCCGGTTCAGACCAACATCCTCAGGCTCCAACTGACCCTCGAATACCCGTTGCGCTTCCCCAACCCATGACCGCCCGATACCCTGAGTCCCGCCTGTGATCCACTTCTTCGCTCTCGCCGCTCTCGTCGCGGGACTTCTCCTGCCGACGCTACCTGTGCACGCCCAGGAAGCGCCGGACGGCGAGGTCAAGCCCGCCCACGAGACGGCCCCCGGCGCGTCTGCGCCTGCCGAAAAGGCACCGGCGGACGAGGCGCCTGAAAGGCAAACATTCCGAAGTCCGGCCCCGGCGCCAGCCGGGCCGGGGGCCACCATCCGAGGGGTTAGCGTGGCAGGCGCAATCGACCCACCGGGCCAGGTAGAGGCCCTCATCAACTCCGTGGCCGCGCCAGGTATGGCGTTCGTTCCCTCTGGCGATGCCGACCGGGTGGGCACGCCCATCGGAACCGTCCCGCGCATGAAACGCCTCTTGCTGGCCGTGGGATACGCTGCTGAGGTCACCCCCGTTCTCGAGCCAGGCGGCATCAGGCTCCAGGTTCTTCTGCGTGCCTTCGACCGCGTCCGTCGCATTTTCGTGTCGGGCAACCAGCCATTCCTTCGCGGGCCACGCCAGGAAGACGTCTTGGCCAAACTCAGCATCCGTCCCGGACAGAAGCTGCCGCCCGCGGGCCCCGAGCGCGACGCCTTCCTGGCCGGCGAGACCGACAACGTGCGCGCCTTCTTGCGCTCCCAAGGCTACTGGGAAGCCGGGGTTCGCCTCGAGCTTCACGACAACGGCAAGGTGCCGGCGGAAATAAACCTTCTTGTGAAGATCCTTCTCGGCCCCGCGTACCCCTTGGGTCATCTCAAGGTGACAGGCGCGACAGCCCTGCCCACCGAGGATATTGCCGAGGGCTTCCGCCACGGCGACTGGCACTACCTTTGGTTGCTGCCGCAGCCCTTCCGCCTGCAGGTGCTCCGCAACGACATCGCCAGCCTGGTCCATCGCTACCGCAGCATCGGTTTTCCCGGTGTGCGCGTGCGCGACGACTTCGACCCCGAGAAGAGCATCGACCGCGATAACCGGAACATCCGCCTGGGCATCGACATCAAAGAGCGTCGCTACGTCGAGGTGGCCTTTGAAGGTAATCGCAGCTGCTCCGCGGGCTTCCTCCTCGATTCGCTCACCCTGCTCTCGCACGGCGCCTACGACGACGTGGAAGCCGCGGCCAGTGCCGAGGCCGTCGAGCACGCCTACCTCGGGAAGGGGCACATGCTGGTCAAGGTGGCCTGGCGGCGCGAGCGCATCTCGGAGCAGTCGGACCGGTTGGTCTTCGTCATCGACGAAGGGCCGGTTCTGAAGGTACGTGGCATCTCGTTCGTGGGCAACCGCGCGCTTCCCTCCGATGTGCTGGCCGAGAGAATCCGGACCAAGGAGTTCCCCTTTCTCGGCGCTCTTGGTCTCGGTGAAGGCGGGTACGCAAGCCTGCGTCAGCTCCAGCTCGACGTGGAGACCTTGGCCGACCACTACGCCGCCGTCGGCCATCCCGACACCAAGGTGCGCGCCGAGATCGCACCCCGGCCCGGACTGTGGCGCGCGCTTTCCGCGACCCTCAAGGCCGAAGACGAAGCCGTCTGGCGCAACTCCGACCGCCTCTACGTTCGCTTCATCATCGAGGAGGCGCCCCTCGTGTGGGTGGCGGCCATGGAGCTCGAATGCACGAACCCCGGCGAATCCTTGCCCCGCGACCGGGACTTCTTCTTCGATTCGCTGCGCACCACGCTCGGCGCTCCCTATCAGCCCGCCTTCGTCCGGCGCGACGAGCTGCGCATCAAGCGCGCTCTCGAGGACGAGGGCTATCGCTACGCCCAGGTCGAGGCGCGCACCGTCCGATACGGCGACCAGATGCACATCACGTGGCGTGTCTCGCTGGGACCGCAGGTTCGCGTCGGCCCCATCTTCATGCGCGGCAACTTCCTCACCACCGAGAACACCATCCTCACCTGGGCCGAGCTGCGACCGGGCGACATCCTGACCACGCGCGGCTTCGAGCGCGCTCAGCGCAACCTCGCCCTCACCCAGCTCTTCAACAACCCCAACCCCATCAGCTTTCCCAGCGCCGGCGCCGACGATCCGGTCGTGCCCATGGTCATCGAGGTCGAGGAGCGGCACGACCACTACGGCGTGGTTCGCGTCGGCGGCGGCGCATCCACCGACCAGGCGACGCCGGGATCCTCGTTTCCGGTCGGCGTCTACGGTGCCTTGGGGTTCGAGCATCGGAACCTCTTCGGTCACGGATGGACGCTGACCTTGCTCGGCAACTACGGTTCGAGCCTGAAGAGCGCCACGGCGAGCCTGCTCGAGCCGCGGCTCTTCGGCAGCCTGGTGCGCATGGATATCGTCGCCAGCTACCTCGGCATCGCCACACTGCGCCTGGGCGACGTCCGTTCCGGAACCGGATCCTTGGGTTTCACCCGCGAGGTGTATCCCGGCGTGGACGCCAGCATCCACTACAACCTGCGCAATACCTCGCGCACCGAGCTGCTCGATCGTGGGTCCACGAGCGGGACGTTTCTCGACCAGGCCACGGTGCGCATCGGCACCTTCTTGAGCAGCCTGAGCGCGGGCGTGGAGTGGCGAAGGCTCGACCACCTGCTCGTGCCGACCCAAGGGTTCAAGGTCGCGGCCGGTGTCGAGCTGGCTCTGCCCGATTTCTCTTTCGGGCTTGGGCAAGCGAGCTTCATCAAGACCTACGGTCGCGGCCTGTCCGTGGTGCCGCTTCTACGCTGGCTCAGCCTCCGCTACAGCATTCGCTACGAGCAAGGCTTTCCTCTCGGCGGTGCGGCGCTTCTGCCCAAGGTCGAACGCTACTTCGCGGGCGGCGACACGTCGATTCGTGGCTACCAGCTCGACTACGCGCTCACCGAGACCATCGCCACGCAGGGGCCCGGTGGCCTGATCTACGTGCAGTACCGGCCCGCCGGCGGCAACCTGCGCATCCTGCAGAATATCGACCTGCAGTTCCCCCTCTCCCCACCGCTCTACGGCTCGATTTTCTTCGACAGCGGCATGGTGGGCTATTCGCTCGACGGCATTTCCGGCTCGGCTTTTCGCCACGGGGTGGGGTTTTCTCCCCTCCTCATCAGACTGCCGGTCGGCGACGTCAGCCTGTCCTTCGCCGTTCCCCTCACCCGCCGCCCGGGCGACGACACCTGGCGTACGCACTTCAACGTCGGGCTGATGTTCTAGAGCACGGAACGGGTTGGAACCCGGTCTTTCCAGCATACTCACCACAGAGAGCGCGAAGACAATGGCGGGCGCAGAGTCTCTCTTTTTTTCTCTTTCTCTCTGTGTTCTCCGTAGGCTCTGCGCTCTCTGTGGTTGACAATTCTGTTCGGCGCTCCAGAGCCTCGGGTTTCGGCCAACTACCGCTGCGCCACGTAGGCGATCACGTTGTGTTTTCTCTCGAAGCTCTGCTTGGCCGCGAGCGCGTCCTTGGCCGAGCCGAAGTCACCCACCCGCACGCGGTACCACGTGCCCTTGCCGGGGATCTCGGACACGACCATGTACGGCTTCTCGCTCTTGAACTTCTTGGCAAAGGCCTCGGCTTCGCCCTTGTCCTGAAACGAGCTCAACTGCAGGGCGAAGCGTCCCCTGCCCTTGCTGTCGGGAGCCGCGGCGACGATGGGTATGGCCGCCGGCTTGGCATCGACCGGTGGGGCGGGCGGCGCGTCCTCCGCCTTGGCCCCGCTCTTCTCAGCCACGGGCTCCGCCGCTTTCTCGGTGGGCTTGGCCGCGGCGGGCTGCTTGCCGGCCTTGGTCTTGGCTTCGTCGGCCTCTGTCACGGACATGGCCGCGAGTTTGGGGTTGGGCTCGGCCGGCTTCGCCGCCGGAGAAGGGGCCGGGGTGACGGCCTTGCCCTTTTCCGCCCCTGGGCTCACAGGCACGGGCGAAAGGCTCTTGTTCCCACGCTTGTCGCTCGCGCCGTTCTTCGCAGCGGCACCGAACAGGGCTTGCGGGAAGGTCACCGGGCTCTGTGCCGACCGAGGGCTGGTCGCCACCTTGTCGAGCAAGGCGAGAGGATCCTCGATTTCAGGCGACACCGCGCGCCCGCGCGACTCCAGGCGCTTGCCCACAATCACACCCAGGACGAAGAGCATGCACGCGACCAGGGCGCTGCCGAAGAACAAGAAGAAGACCTGGCGATTGTCGAGACGGACCTCGATCTTGTCGCGCCAGCGTTCGATATCGCGAAGGCCCCGGTCATCCATCGCAGCTCCTGAAGTGTATCCCATGGCTTGTTCCTCGGCGTAATCGGGCGGTGAATTGAGCTAGTTTTCTTCGCTCCCCTCGGCGGCTTCCGCGCGCTTCATCTCATGGGGCGCCGAGACACCCAGCAAGGAAAGCGCGGTTTCGAGCACTTGGCGGATGGCCCCCACCCAAGCAAGACGGGCGGCGGTGCGCTTCCAGTCCCAGGTTCGGTACCAATCGCCCACCCGCTGGCGCTGCTGGGGCAGAATGCTGTCGTCGTGCACCTTCTGGAGCCGGGTGTAGTAGCTCTGGAATTCGCTCGCCAGGTCCTGGATGTAGAGCACGAGCCGATGCGGCTCGCGCGCGGCGGCAGCGTCGGCCAGGAAATCAGGGAAGTCCGCCAGGCGGCGCAGAATTGCGATTTCTTCGGGCAGGGTGAGCGCACGCACCAGCTCCGCGGTCACAGGACAGGCGGGCGCCTGCAGCTCGGCGGCGCGGCGCAAGAGCGAAGAGCAGCGGGCATGGGCGTACTGGGCGTAGTACACCGGGTTGTCCATCGACTGCCGCTTGGCCAACTCCAGATCGAATTCGAGCCCGGTATCGTGCCGACGCATGAGGTAGAAGAACCGTGTCGCGTCACGTCCCACCTCGTCGATGACAGCGTCAAGGGTGACGAACTCGCCTTCGCGTTTGCCCATGGCGACCGGCTTGCCGTCGCGCAGCAGGCTGACCATCTGAACGAGAATCACGGACAGAGCATCGGGGCTCGCCCCCAGGGCTTTGAGCGCGGCCTGCATGCGCGGGATGTGGCCGTGGTGGTCCGCGCCCCAGATGTCGACGAGCTGGTCGAAGCCGCGCGCAAGCTTCTTGCGGTGGTAGGCGATGTCCGCGAGAAGGTAGGTGGGCAAACCGTCGGACTTGACCACCACGCGGTCCTTGTCGTCGCCCCACAGCGCGGTGGTGCGCAACCACACGGCCTGGTCGCGGCGATCGATGAAGCCGGCCTTGTCGAGGATTGCCAGCGTCGCGGTCACCTCGCCGGTTTCGTGCAGCTCGCACTCGCTCTGCCAGACATCGAAGTCGACCTCGAACTTGGCGAGGGTGGCGCGAATCATGTCGAGGCAGCTTTCGATGGCGAAGCGCCTGATGGGCTCGATGTCGGCCGGCGGCCCGGCCGAAACCCAGCGCCTGCCGTCGCGCTCGAGCAGCCTCTCGGCTATGGAGCGGATGTAGTCTCCGCGGTAGCCGTTTTCGGGGAAGACGATCTCGGGCGTGCTCCTGTCGGTATTGCGTGCGGCCTCCATGTAGCGGGCCCACACCGACAGGGCCAGCATGGCCACCTGGTTGCCGGCGTCGTTGAGGTAGAACTCGCGAACCACGTCGTAGCCGCAGAAGCGCAGAAGCCGCGTCAGCGAATCGCCAACCGCCGCGTGGCGGCCGTGGGCAAAGTGCAGCGGTCCGGTCGGATTCGCGGACAGGTATTCGACGCACAGCTTGGCGTGCGCCTTGGTTTCGCCCTTGCCCCACTCCTTGCCCGACTTGAGGATCTCGAGCAGGCGGCCCTGCCAAAACCCGTCGGAAAAACGCAGATTCACGAAACCAGGTCCAGCCACCGTGACCTCCGCAAGGTCGCTCCCGCCAAGGGCGCGCAGCTTGTGCGCGATGGCTTCGCCGATGGCGCGTGCGGGCTTGCCGGATGCCTTCGCCAGCCCGAGGGCGATGTTGGTGGCGAAATCGCCATGCTCGGGACGCTTCGGTCGCTCGACCGGCAGGGTGTCCGGGACTTCCACGAGGGCGTCTTCCGCTTTGGCCGCCTGAAGCGCCTGGCCAAGAAGTTCGCGGACAATCGTGCGGACGCTTGCGCTCATTTGCCTACAATGTAGGCTAAGACCCTACTTCTGTCAACTTCCATGAAGCTGGATCCGGAAGGTCTGGTGAGGCCCCGCTACGGAGTTGACGTGGCGCGGCGGTAGTTGAGGCGCGTAAGCCCGCTTGACCAGAAGGGCGGCCGGCAAGGCGCGAGGAGTCGGAATACCCGAGGTATTGCGACGACGAGCAACGAAGCCGGCCGGGATGGCTCGGCGGCTGGACCGGTACGGCAGTCTTTGCGCGGGTCCTTATTGTAGCTGAAACGACGTTCCACCCGTGATGGCAGTATCGAACGTGGCGATCTCGTTGGTCCCCGCGCGGGGATTGATGCGGAGAACCTGCCCGTGGCTGGCCCATGTGAGTCGCGTGTTTCCCTGATCGATCACGTAGAGATAGGGGTAGCTGATGGCCGTGCTGGGATCGATGCGGAGCGGGCTTTCCGGGGTCTTGGTGGGCCCGGTCAGAATCCGAGTTCCAAGGCTGACGAGGACCTCCGCAGGTGGAATCTGAACCGTCAGGGGAACGAATCCGTACTGCAGCTCGAAATGGATTCCGAAGAGGTCGCCCACGTATTGGTCGAGGTTGGCGAGAACGAAGCGAATCTGCGGGTTCTCGAAGAAGGCGCGGATGCGCTGGCTGCCGGCCGTGGTGCCGCCGTCGAGCGCCGCCTCACCGCCGTCGGAGTAGGAGCCGGTGTAGAGGCAAGGATTGAAGCCTGCCGTCGCCTCCAGGTTCTGTACGAATCGGGGGCCGCCGGTCGCGGCGTTGTGCGGGCCGGCTCGCCCGAGGAAGCTCGCCGGGCATTCCGGTGCCGAGAGGGGGATGCGAAAGACCAGCGACGGATCGCGCCCCGCGACGGGTCGGCATGCTTCCTCCCGTGAGGGGGCCGCCAGGGTGCGCATGGTCGGCAGCGATGAGCCGTAGATGACGAAGCTTTTGCCCGCGTGCACACTGTACCTGCTCATCGGCTGCGGCAGACATGATGCATCTAAAGGCGGCGCCTCGACGCACAACTTGCCGACCTTGGCGAGCACGCCAGGCACCGATTCGCACACGTTTCCCGTCCTGCAGTCGCTGTCTTGCTGGCAGCGTTTCACGCAGCGAGGATCCTTGTCGTGTATCTCGATGCATTCGAATGCGCGGCCGACTCCCCCGTCCGGGGTCTCCGCCGCCTGCAGTCCATGGTCTACGTCGGGCCGGCAATCCGCGTTCACCTTGCACGGATTGAGGGTGGTTTTCGGCACCTCGTCAAGTTTGAGCCCGAGGGTCAGCGAGGTCTGCCTGGCCTCTTGTACCTCGTAGCGCATGCGACTGCCGAAGAAGCGCGCGCAGGCTTCGACCAAGGCCGCGCTCCTCGCGGCATCGATGGGCAGACACATCCCGCGTGCGCCTGCGGTCGTGCCCTGGCAGGAGAAGCGATCATCGGGCTGGCAGTCCGAGTTCTGCATACACCCGGAGAACGCCAGGATGTCCCCCGGCTGGACGGAGCTGGCACAGAACCGCGCCCCCATGTCGACGAGCATCCCGGCCGCGCGGCTGTCAGCGCCGCGCACCACACCGCTCTCCCGCGTGGCGTAGGGAAGCGCGCCCTCCCAGATGATGTTCCACACGCGCGAGACGATGGCGTCGGGGTCCGGGAAATCGACCCACTGGTTCGGGCTGTCGCTGTCCACCTTGAACTGCTTGATCTGCGGGCCTTCGCTCGCCGCGAAGTCCGCGACGGTGGCAAAGGCCTGATTGGAGGTGACCACGGCGCGCTGGGGCGTGATGCTGATCGTGAGGGGGACGCGCGAGCATTGGCCCAGGTTGCGCACGTCCCGGAACGAATGGGTTGCCGTGGCGGGCAGGGATGTCGCCTCGGTCCGCAAGTACGTCGCACACGAGGTGGCTGGAATCGAGCTCGTTCCATCCTCGCCTCGGGGAGCGAGATTGAGGATGTAGACCTGACCGTTCGAGGCCAGGAGGAAGCCGAACTGTCCGCTCAGTGCGTGGTAGTTGACATCGGTGGAGACGGGCTGCAGATCCGCGAAGGCCAGGTCGCGCGGCAGCGGCGGTGGGCTGTCGGGACTGCTGAAGGTCGGGATGCGAATGCCCGGCCCGCGCGCCAGCGGCCGGCGCGGCGGGTTGCTCGCCGACCCCACGGGGAAACACGAACGCGCCTTCTGGTCAGGGGGAGCGATGGTATTGACGTCGCACTCCACCGGCGTGGCTTTGCCGATGTCGACGACGCGAATCGAATCGTCACGGGTGAAGGCGTAGAGGAACTTGCCCCGGTCGGTCAGGAATTGGCCCTGAACCGTGGCGGGGGTGTCGTCCGCGAGCTTGGTTGGGACGGTCCGATAGGGATCGATCCCGAGACGGAGACGGTTGACCCCGATGGGGCTTTCCGCCAAGACGAAGCGGGCCGGATTGGCCAGCCCCGAAGGGGTGAGGTCGAACGAGGTGATGGCGCTGTCAAGCAGACTGGCCACGTAGACACGCTCGCCGCCGGGAACCAAGGCGAGCGGTTGAAGGTGGAAGGCCCCTTCGGACGGGGCGGCGGCCGCGTCGATGCCGGACTCTCCCCCGTCAAGGCCGCCGTCCACTTCCGTCGGCCCCGCCGCCTTCGCCGCCCAACCGCCGTCAGCGGGTATCCCGCACGCGTTGGGACAAACGGGTTCGGCACCGGCGGGCAGAAAGCCGCCCGGAAGATCGGGACGAACGTAGTACGCATTGGTGATGGTTGCACTGCCTTCGGCAAAGGACAGCGAGAGCGTCGCCACGAGGTCGCAGCCCGGGAAGGTCGCGACGGCCATAGGCCGGTCGTCGGCCTGGCAGCGGAGATCGGCCTGGCCCCGGGACGAGGGGGAAGGCGGCGGCAGGAAGGCGATTTCGCCGGTCGACGCCTGCAAGACCCTTCCGCCACCGGTCTTGACCACCAGGCGACGGCTGGCATCGCCCGGCCCGGTCGCCGACGGGGCCGGCGATCCGTCGCTGGCGAAAATGCCGGCCAGAAGACGCGCCGGATCGATGAGGCTCAGATCGCAGCTCGACCGGTTCGCGGTCACGACCCAGCAGCCGTCCTCGCTTGAAGCGATGGCCTGCGGGTTGCTGCCGACGGGGAGCATGCCGTACCCGGGCGCTTGCGGGCCCAAGTCGAGCAGGCGGCCTGCATCCATGTCGGCGACCGCCACCTCGCTGGTGCCGGCGTTGATGATGAAGGCGAAGGTACCGAGCTGGCGCCGGCCGTTGCTTGCCGGCGGGGGATCGCCTTCATCGCGGGCATGGCAGACGCTCATGGTCTGGCCGGACAGTTGCAGCGTGCCGTCGGCAGGCGAGGCGGGAACCAGCTTCAGGCAGAGCATGGTCAGATCCACCGGGTATTGCAGGTTCCTCGTCGGATTGACCACGGGCGAGGAGGAACAGGCCAGCAGCAAGGCCGGCGCGAGGGCGATGGTGAATCGATGCCTCATTCTCCGTATCCGTGCGGCAACCCGATCCGCTGTACCACGCGGTTTTCAGTAGGACTGCCGGGAGCAAGATCGATGACCGAAAGGTGGCTGTTGGCAAAACTTGCAACGTAGGCCTTGCCCGCGTCGCGCGGTGAGAACACCAGACTGGTCGGGCCGGCGCCGACGTCGATGATCCCGGTCACGGCAAAGGCCAAGGGATCGATGACGTAGATCTGGCCGTCGTCGTAGCAGGTCACGTAGATGCGGGGGCCGCGACCGGCGTCGTGCATCTGCATCCCGGTGGGACCATTGCAGACCGGGAGGACATCCATGGGCGCATTGGCCGCGGTGCCGTTGGCAAGAGCACGCCGGTCGATCGCGACCAACGCGCCCGGATTGGCGATGGAGCTGGAATCGAGATCGTGTCGATGAAGGACATAGGCAGAAAGCCCGTCGGGTGAAAAGAGGATCCCGCGGATATCGGCGCCGTTGGGCAGAAACGCGGGGGCGTAGAAGGTTTCGGCCGGAACCAAGGTGAGATCGCGGTCGGATGCCGCGGCAGCGACAACGTCGCATGCCGGCTGGTTGGGGTCGCGCAGGGCCAAGCCGCTGATAGCGGTGGAATTGCGCGCGGTTGCGTACACGCGCGTGGCGGGGTGCAAGGGGTCGCCGGGCGACAAGGCTCCCACCGTCTGCGAAAGCGCCGCGGGAAGGAAGGTCGTGCGCGTGAGCCCGGCGAAACGCACGGAGCTCTCGCTCGCGGGAGCACAGATATCGATGATGGACACGCCTCCGCCTTGCACCTGCTGGTTGGCCGTGACCGTCAGGTGACCCACGTAGAGCGCGCCCAGCGATTCGTCGAGCGACAACACGTGCGGTTCTTCGGGCAGGACCAAGGATCCCGGCGTGGCCTCGCTCGGACGCAAGACCCTCCAGTTGTCCTCGCAATAGGCATTCGTCGGCTGGAACGGGCCCTCCTTGCGGGGGCCCGTGCAGCGCATCGCGACCACGCCGCCCGCCACCGTGACATCGATGAAGGTGATGGAGGGCTCGGCCCGAACCGCCACGAACAGGCGCCGGACCACGATGCCGTCCCTCTCGAAGCGCTGCAGGCGAAGCGCACTGCCGAAGCTCCCCAGCTCGACGGTGGCGTTGCTCCTGACGAACTGCGGCTCGTTGCAGTTGAGGATGTTGCTGTCGAGGAGATCGAGGCAGCAGTAGTCGTAGGCGACCGGTTCGGCGCGGGAGAAGCGGGTCTTTGCACACGTGGCCGGCGGGCTTGTCGCGGCCTGGGCCCGCACGGCGGCGGCCTTGCCCAGGTCCACGGCGACCACGGTTCCGGCGTTGTAGCGTAGGTCTGAATTGGAATTGACCACGTAGAGGAAATCCTCGTCGGGATCGGGGACGACCCCGGTAGGGAGAAAGATCCGGTCGGCGGGCGGGGTAATCCCCTTCTGCCCGAAGTTGCACCCCACCGCCAGCGCCATGAAGGCGAGGCAGGTGCCGGCGCGCCGTGAAGATCTCACCACAGAGGCGCAGAGGACACAGAGTCCGGAAGAGCAGCTCTTTCCCAGATCCGGACTCTGTTCTTCTCTGTGTCCTCTGTGTTCTCTGTGGTTCAATTCAACCGGACTCTACTTCTTGAGAACGGCTTGCGCCGCCGCGAGCCGCGCGATGGGCAGGCGGTAGGGCGAGCATGACACGTAGTCGAGCCCGAGCTCATGGCAGAACTCCACCGAGGACGGGTCGCCGCCGTGCTCGCCGCAGATGCCGCACTTGAGATCCTTACGGGTCTTACGGCCGGCCGTCACCGCGTGCCGCATGAGATAGCCGACACCCTCGCGGTCGATGGACACGAAGGGATCCACCTTGTAGACCTCTTTCTCAAGATACGACGCGAGCACCTTGGGTACGTCGTCGCGGGAGAGACCGAAAATGGTCTGGGTTAGGTCGTTGGTGCCGAAGGAGAAGAACTCGGCCGTCTCGGCCACCTTGTCGGCGGTGATGGCGGCGCGCGGGATCTCGATCATGGTGCCGACCAGGTACTTCACCTTGATCTTGGCTTCGGCCATTACCTTCTCGGCCGTGGTCCGCACCACCGCAGCCTGGAGGTCGATCTCCTTCTTGGTCCCGACAAACGGGATCATGATCTCCGGCTCGGTCTTGATGCCTTCCTTGTTCACCTCGACCGCGGCCTCCATGATGGCGCGCGCCTGCATCTCGGTGATCTCGGGATAGGTCACGCCCAAACGGCAGCCACGATGGCCGAGCATGGGGTTCGATTCGTGCAGGTCGTTGATCCGCTGCTTTACGGTATCCGGGCTCTTGCCCGTGGCCTGCGCCAGCTCGCGTATGCCCGCCTCGTCGTGGGGCAGGAACTCGTGCAGGGGTGGATCGAGGGTCCGGATGGTGACGGGCCGGCTGCCCATGGCGCGGAAAATTCCGGCGAAGTCGGCTCGCTGCAGCGGCAGCAGCTTGGCCAGGGCGGCGCGACGCTCGGTCTCGGTCTCGGCGACGATCATCTCGCGCATAGGGCCGATCTTGCCCTCGCCGAAGAACATGTGCTCGGTCCGGCAGAGGCCGATGCCCTGCGCGCCGAAGGCCACCGCGGCCTCGGCCTGATCGGGCTGGTCGGCGTTGGCGCGCACCTTGAGCCTGCGCGCCGCGTCGGCCCAGCTCATCAGCTTGGCGTACTGCTGATACACGGGCGCGTCCTTCGCATCGAGGTTCTTCTCGATGAGCACGCGGATCACTTCCGACGGCGTGGTGGTGATGCGACCGTTGATGAACTCGCCGGTGAATCCGTCGAGCGACACCCAGTCGCCTTCCTTGAACGTGACTTGGCCCCTGGCGGTGTTCACGTTCATGGTGCGCGCGTGGTAGTCGAACGAGATGGCGTCGCAGCCGACGATGCACACCTTGCCCATCTGGCGGGCGACCAGGGCCGCGTGCGAGGTCATGCCGCCGAACGCGGTGATGAAGCCGAGCGAGGCATTCATGCCGCGGATGTCCTCGGGGCTGGTCTCGTGGCGGCACAGGATGACGGACTTGCCCTGCGCGGCCCAGGCCTCGGCGTCGTCGGCGAAGAAGACGATCTGGCCGGTGGCGGCACCCGGACCGGCGGGTAGTCCCTTGGCCAGTATGCGGCCTTCCTTGACGGCGGTGGACTTGGCCGCGCTGTCGAAGACCGGACGCAGAAGTTGGTTGAGCGCCTCGGGCTCGACGCGACGAAGGGCCTCGTCCTTGGTGATGAGCCGCTCATCCACCATCTCGACCGCGATGCGCACGCCCGCGAACCCGGTGCGCTTGCCGTTGCGGCACTGGAGCATGAAGAGCTTCTCGTTCTCGATGGTGAATTCGATGTCCTGCATCTCCTTGTAGTGCTTTTCGAGCTTCTTGCGGATGTCGAGGAGCTGTCTGTATGCGGTGGGGAAGTCGCGCTCGAGCTCGACGATCTTCTGCGGGGTGCGGATGCCGGCCACCACGTCCTCGCCCTGGGCGTTGACCAGGAACTCGCCGTAGAACTGGTTCTCGCCCGAGGCCGGGTTGCGGGTGAAGCACACGCCGGTGGCGGAGTCGCTGCCCTTGTTGCCGAACACCATGGCCTGCACGTTGACCGCCGTACCCCAGTCGGACGGGATGTTGTTGAGCTTGCGATACACCTTGGCGCGATCGTTGTCCCAACTGCGGAACACGGCCTTGATGGCGCCATCGAGCTGATCCATCGGGCGGGTCGGGAAATCGATGCCCTTGTGCTGCTTGATGGCGGCCTTGAACTCGGTGACCAGCTCCTTGAGCGCCGAGGCGGGCAGCTCGGAGTCGACCTTCACCCCGAGAGCCTTCTTCTTGGCCGTGAGGATGACCTCGAACGGGTCGTGGTCTTCCTTGCGCTCGGGCTTCATTTCCAGCACGACGTCGCCGTACATGGCGACGAAGCGGCGGTAGGAGTCGTAGGCGAAGCGCTCGCCGCCGAACTTGGCCAAGCCCACGACGGTGTCGTCGTTGAGGCCCAAGTTCAAGATCGTGTCCATCATGCCCGGCATGGAGGCGCGTGCGCCGGAACGTACCGACACCAAGAGCGGATTCGACGGGTCGCCGAGCTTCTTGCCCAGGAGGGTCTCCATGCGCGCCACATTGGCCTTGACGTCGGCGTCGAGGCCGGCGGGCAGCTTGCCGCCGTTCTTGTAGGACTCGGTGCACACCTCGGTGGTGATGGTGAATCCCGGCGGTACCGGGGCGCCGATGTTGGTCATCTCGGCGAGGTTGGCGCCCTTGCCGCCGAGCAGGTTCTTCATGTCCTTGTTGCCCTCGGCCTTGCCGCCGCCGAAGAAATAGATGCGCTTGGTGCGCTTTCCGGCTGCTTTGGGCTTGGCCTTGGTCTTCTTGGTAGCCTTGGAGGCTCGCGCTTGGGTCAGTTTCATGGCTTTGCTTCCGCTCTTCTTCTTGGTTGGCATCGTGGGGGAGGGTTCTATCAGGGTGCGACGGGGATTGAAAGCCCCGTCGGCGCCGGCAAAGGCAGGAATTCGAGCGGGCCCCGGGCTATGGCAGGCGCGCACAAAGCGCCGCAGCCAGCTCGGGCGCCTTGAGCCGCTCTTGCTGCATGCTGTCTCGGTCGCGCAGCGTCACCGTCTGGTCTTCCAGGCTTTGGAAGTCCACGGTGACACAGAAGGGGGTGCCGATCTCGTCCTGGCGGCGGTAGAGCTTGCCGATGGCGCCGGTGTCGTCGTACACGGCGCGCAGGCCGGCCTTCTGCAGGTCGCGCTTGATGCTCCGCCCCATCTCGACCAGCCGGGCGTCGTTGCGCTTGAGGGGGAACACGGCCACGGTGAGCGGCGCCAGACGCGGGTGCAGGTGCAGCACGGACCGGGTGTGCTCTTCCGCGATCTTCTCCCCTACCCCGCGCACCTTCTTCATCACCTCGATGCAGGCCGCGTCGGAGTCTTCCATGAGGCCGATGAGCCGGGGCAAGGTGCCGGGAAGCCCCGCGGCGACGGTTTCGGCCGTGGACACCAGGCGCTGCTTCGTATCCTTGTCCATGCCCTCGCGGCGGCCCACCGAACGGGCGAAGCTCTCGACCAGCTCGCGCAGCTTGGCAGTGTCTTCCGCGGGTGGTTCCTTGACCAAGCTGTCCTCGTAGGCGTCGCACAGGAAGGCCAGGGTCGCGCGGTCGGCGCCGGCCGAGGGCTCGATGACGTAGGGTATGATGTGCTGCTTCTGTTCCTGGTCGAAGTACTTGAGCTCGCCGACGGCATCGGGGTTGTCCGCGGAACGGCTGTGCGAACGCAGGTCGAAGTCGGTGCGGTTGGCGATGCCCTCGAGCTCGCAAAAGCCCATGGGGAACAGGTACTCGAGATCCACGCAGCGCTTGGCGTAGTGGGCGAGCTCGTGCTTCTCCTGCTCGCGCACCCGCAGGTTCTCGCGGCGCATGCCGAGCTTCAGGTACCAGCTCTGGCGCTCGGCAATCCACGCCTCGTGCGCGGCCTCGTCCTCGCCGGGGCGTACGAAGTACTCGATCTCCATCTGCTCGAACTCGCGCGTGCGGAAGGTGAAGTTGCCGGGCGTGATCTCGTTGCGGAACGCCTTGCCGACCTGGGCGATGCCGAAGGGCAGCTTGCGGCGCATGGTATCGAGGACATTGCCGAAGTTGACGAAGATTCCCTGCGCGGTCTCGGGGCGGAGGTAGACCAGGCCCGAATCGTCGCCGGAATCCACGGGGCCGACCGTGGTGCGGAACATCAGGTTGAAGGGCCGCGCCGGCGTCAGATCCTTCGAGCCGCACTTCGGGCAAGAAAGCTCCTTGGCCTCGATGGCGGCGTTGATCTCGGGCAGGCCCCTGGGATCGCGCCCCTTCTGCGCCGCGAAGACGTGGTCGGCGCGCGGGCGCGACTTGCAGGCGCGGCAGTCGGTCATGGGGTCGGAGAAGGTCGCCTCGTGGCCCGAGTACTTCCACACCAGGCGGTTCATCAAGATGGCCGCGTCGAGCCCTTCCATGTCGTCGCGCTCGTGCACCACCGCACGCCACCAGGCGCGCTTGACGTTGTTCTTGAGCTCGACACCGAGGGGGCCATAATCCCAGGTGCTGCCGAGGCCCCCGTAGACCGAGGAAGAAGGAAAGACGAAGCCCCGCCGTTTGCAGAGGCTGACGATGGTGTCGAGCGAGGTTGCAGGCATGGGCGGCAATCTAGCCATCCCGCGCCGGCAGTCAACGAGAACCTGACATGCTGCCTGACATCTTCTCGATGAAATCGAGCGAGCGAAGCGGACCGTGCACGTGTTCGCGCAGCAACGCGAAAACGGCCCCCCGACATGCCGCGCCCACGCCACGATCGAGGGCGATGGTATCGGCCTCGGGCAAGCTTGCTCGTGCCAACCGTTCCAGGGCCAGCCGGGTATTCCCGGCCATGAAATCGCCGCCCTTGGCGCAGTTCCGGCACAGCACCCCGCCGGCGTGCGGGGAGAAGCGTACGTCTTCGTCGCCCAGGTCGGCCCGGCCGCACGCGGCACAGCGATCGATCGACGGCCCCATGCCGAGGGCACGCAGAAGCCCGATCTCAAACACGCGGAGCCGCTCCGCCGTCGCTCGACCGGCATCCAGGTGGGCGAGAAACTCCTCGAGCCAGGCGAAGACCGAGGTCTCGGGCTGGCGCGGCGGGCACAGCCGGTCACACAGCTCGAGCGCGTAGGCGGCGTGCGCGGTCTTGGCCAGGTCGGTCGACAGCGTGGGCCAGCCGCGCCGGCCATCGAACGATTCCAAGATCATGAGCTCCGCGCTCGGCCGGTCGCGCAGCCTGGCCTCCCCTGCCATGCCCATGCCCAGACCCCCGGCAAAACGCCGCGTGCTCTTGCGTGCCGCGCGTGCCAGGGCGGACACCCGCCCGGTGCCGAGCCCGAGCAGGGTCACGACCAGGTCGGCCTCGCCATACGCCACCCTGCGCAGCACGATCGCGGGGGTGACGAGGGTTTGCCTCACGAGACGAGGCGGCCGGCAGACGTCAGCCGGGCTGCGAGGTTGAGAGCAGTGCCGCAGGGCTCTCGCCGTTTTCCAGGCTGAGCCCTTCGCCTGACTGCGGTTGCTGGCGCAGGACCAACGACAAGGTGATGGTGGCGATGAGCAGCACGATGATGACGAAGACGGCCAGGCCGATCCCCCGGTGGGGCACCGGTCCCTCGTCCTCGACCAGGGTTTCCACGGGAACCAGGTTCACGGCCTCGGATTTCCGGCCTTGCACCGGGAGCACCACGGTCATGGGGTCGCGGCGGCGTTCGGAAAGGGTCTGGTCAAGGAGAGAAAGCGGCTCGTCGCTGGAGATGCCGAGGGTCTTGGCATACGAACGAATGAACCCGCGCACGAACACGTCGGGGGGCAGATCGTCGAGATCTCCCGCCTCGATGAATTTCAGGGCGGAAACCGACAACTTGGTCGAACAGGACATCGCCGCCAGCGAGATATTCCGTCGCTCGCGTTCTTCCCTTAGGAATGTGCCGAAGTTTGCTGTTTCCATTCGCGAGAGCCTTTTCACTGAATCATCTGCAGGTAGCGCTTGCATTCTTCCGCCACGCAACTTCGCGGAGACATCTCCGCGCAGGTGCGGAACAGGTCGCGTGCCTTGCCCACGTCCTGGCGCCGTTCATAGAGCAACCCGCCCAAGAGAAACGCTTCCTGGATGGGACAGCGCTTGATGTCCGCGAGCACGGGGTCGATGGCATCGAGCGCCTGATTTACCTCGCCGCGCTCGAGGTAGACCTTGGCCAGGCGGTAGCGCCCGACGCAGAATCCGGGTGCACGCGACACGGCCTCGTACAGCTCCTTCCAGGCGTTCTGCAAATCCTTCTTGTGGAAGTACGCCCAACCCAGATTGGCGCGGGCATAGACCGGGGAGGCGTAGGTTGCGTCCTTGAGCGCATGCTCGGCTCCCTCGATGGCTTCGTCCCACGCCCGCAGCAGAAGGGCGACCACGGCGAGGCTGTTCCAAGCTTCGGGGAACTCCGGGCGAAGCTCGACCGCCTTGCGGAAATGCCCTTCCGCCTCGCGCAGCTTGCGGTTCTCCTCCATGCGCACGACCTCGGCGTCGGCACCGCGAAGGCACGACAGGGTTTCGGCCTGGGCCTCGTAGTCGTAGGCCTGCTTGAGCGCCACCAAACCCAGCAGATTGTAGGCATCGGCATTCTGGGGATCCGCGGCGATGGCTTTCTGCAGCTCCTCGACCGCTGCTTCGACTCGTTGATTCTTGAAGTTCTCGACGGCAAGCTGGTAGCGCATCTGCGACTGGTCGGTATCCCTCTTGGCACGCGTAGCGCACCCGGGGGCCGAAAGCACCGCGAGACAAGTACCCATGGCGACGCAGAATCCTCTCAAACCGTCGACGATCTTCCTCACCTTTTGTGAAGGTTCTCGATAGGTTAGGGTCAAAACGCGGACGGACGCTAGCAGGATCGAAGGAGCCAAGTCAACCCGAAATTGAGCACGGCAAAACACCCCTCGGAAGCGCTTGAAAGGACTCGCAGAAGGTGGGCGTATCCCACATGACCGGTGGGCAAGGGGCCCGTTCGGCCGTGACGGGCCGGCCTGGGAACGCGGGCATCTGGCCTGCCGTTGCGCCGTCGTGTCGAAGAGATCGATGCGGGCAGGATGCCCGCGTTCCCTTAACGCGGGCTTGGCCCGCAACCGAAGAGGGCTGAAGGCTTCAGGGTGCAGGCTGCAGGTTGATCGGTGGGTGGCAGCGATGGCGTTTTCCACGGCCCTGCACGGGAGCCTGAAGCCTGGAGACCACGGCCTCCCGCCTCTTGGCGCCGCTGCTAAAGAAACCGTCGCGCCGCGCGAAAAACCTCGGAAGTAGTAGAAGAAAACGGATCGGAGAAACCGCGGAGGTAACTCGCCTTGACGGGGCATGCGGGACACGGGTGAGCCGACCCCGGCTTACACGCCCCGCGCGTCCGGTCCCCAAACATACTTGTGGAGCTGCAGATTCACGCGCACCGGCAATCGATCGCGGATGACCCAGGTCACGAGATCGCGGGGCTCGAGCTTGCCGTGCACGGGTGAAAACAGAATCTCGGTCCTACCGGGGAGACGGAGCCGGCGCATCTTCTCCACCGACCACCGGTAGTCCGCTTCATCCGCGATGACGAACTTCGCGGCGTCGCACGGGCGCAGTCGCTCGAACACCTCCCACCGCATCCGCCCCGACTCGCCCGACGAAGGCGTCTTGACATCGACGATGCGGAAAACCGGCGCGGGCAGTTCCTCGAGGGCGTGCGCCCCCGAGGTTTCGATCGCGACCTTGAGCCCCTCGGCCAACAGGCGCCGCGCCAGCTCGGCGATCTCCGGCTGCATCATGGGCTCACCCCCGGTGAGAAGCACGAAAGGCAAACCGAAGCGCTTCACCTCCGCCACCACCTCCTCGACGCTGATGTCGCGACCGCCGGTGAACGCGTCGGTGGTGTCGCAGTAGGTGCAGCGCAGATCGCAGCCCGTGGTTCGCACCAACACCGCCGGCCGGCCGGCGTATTGCGACTCACCCTGGATGCTGGCGTAGATCTCCGAAATGCGCATGGCCTGTGCACAACCACTATGATTCGCCTGCCTTGTACCGTCCATGGTATTTCCCAACCATGCAGCCGACCGGCAATCCTGATCTCGAGACAACCGTCGAACGACCCTCGCTGCGCCTTCACGTCGAGCATTACCTGGCCCTGTCGCAGCCGCACCTGGCGTTGGTCATGGTGCACGGATTCTCCGCGCACTGCGGACTCTACCGCCACATAGGCCACGCGCTTGCCAAGCAAGGGATCATCGTGACCCAATACGATGCTCGTGGCCACGGCCGCTCGGATGGCCGCCGCGGCCACGTCGACGATTTCGGCGACTACGTCGACGACCTGGCGGCCGTCGTGGCTTGGTCGCGCGCGCAGAATCCCGATTTGCCGTGGGCGGTTCTCGGTCACAGCATGGGCAGCGCGGTCGCGTTGGCCCTGGTGCTCGACAGCTCCCGGAACTTGCGCCCGCGTCGCATGGCCCTGGCCGCGCCCTGGCTCAAGCTCAAGATGAAGGTCTCCGCGCCCAAGCGCGCCGCCGCCAACGTCATGGCACGGGTGATGCCCACGCTTACCATGTCCAATGGTTTGGTGGCGAAGAGCGTGTCGCGCAATCCCCTGGTGCACGAGAACTTCCACCGCGATCCGTTGGTTCACCATGTGGCCAGCGCGGGATGGTTCATGGCCGTGCTGCGCGCGCAGGCGAAGATCCGTCAGGCTGCCGCCAGGCTCGACGTTCCCACCCTCATGCTGCTTGCGGGCGAAGATCGCATCGTCGTCAACGAAGCCAATCTCGCCTTCGCCAGCGCCGCCGGCAGCATGGTGGCGGTGCACACCTACGCGGGCCTTTTCCACGAGCTCTTCCTCGAGCCCGAGGCCGACACCGTCGTGGCCGACATCGCCGCCTGGCTGCTCCGTGCGTAGGACGCCGACCGGCTCGGGAGGCGGGCGCCGTTCTGATTGTTCACCACAGAGAACGCAGAGGGCACAGAGACCGACGGGAGACGGGTTTTCGGATCCGGATCCGACAACCTTCCCTCTCTCCCTCCGTCTCTGTGTTCTCGGTGCCCTCTGTGGTGAAAAGAAGACCCAACCGCTACTTCTTCGGGGTGAGTCCTGCGATCTTCTCGCGCATCACGTCGCCCAGGGTCGCGGTCGGCACGCCCGCGGTGAACCCCTGCGCGTCGGCCACTTCTTCGGCACGCGCGGCGCCGCGGAAAGAAAGGCCGATCTTGCGCTCGGCACCGTCGACCGAGATGATCTCCGCCTTGAGCACGTCGCCGACCTTGACGAATTGCTTGGGGTCATCCACCCGCTCGTCGGAGAACTCGCTGACGTGGATGAGTCCCTCGACGCCCTTCTCGATCTCGACGAAGGCGCCGAAGTCGAGCACCTTGAGCACCCTGCACTCGACGATCTTGCCCGCCGGATAGTCGTACGGGATGCGATCCCACGGATCCGGAACCAGCTGCTTGATCCCGAGCGACACCTTGGGCTTTTCGCCGTCGAACTCGATGTTGAGGACCACCGCCTCGACTTCGTCGCCCTTCTGGTAAAGCTCCGACGGGTGCTTCACCCTCTGGGTCCACGACAGGTCGGAAACATGCACCAGCCCGTCGATGCCCTCTTCGATCTCCACGAAGATGCCGAAGTCGGCGATGTTGCGCACGATGCCCTTGACCACGGTTCCGGGCGGGTACTTCTCCTTGAGCGACGCGAACGGGTTCGGCTCGAGCTGCTTCATGCCCAGGCTGATGCGGTTCTGGGTCGGGTCGATATCGAGGACCACCGCCTCGACGGTGTCGCTGATGGCCAGCATCTTCGACGGGTGCTTCACCCGGCGGGTCCACGACATCTCCGAGATGTGGATGAGGCCCTCGATGCCCTGCTCGATCTCGATGAAGGCGCCGTAGTCCTTGAGCGACATGACCTTGCCGCGCACCACCGTTCCCGGCGGGTACTTCTGCTGGGCGTGGGTCCACGGATCTTCCATCATCTGCTTGAGGCCGAGCGACACGCGCTCGGTCTCGGTATTGAACTTGAGCACCTTGACGCGCACGTGGTCGCCGACCTGGAACAGCTCGGACGGGTGCGTGACCCGGCCCCACGACATGTCGGTGATGTGGAGCAAGCCGTCGATGCCGCCCAAGTCGATGAAGGCGCCGTACTCGGTGAGGTTCTTGACGATGCCCTCGACGATCTGGCCTTCCTTGAGCTTGCCGAGGGTCTGTTCCTTGAGCGCCGCTCTCTCCTTTTCCAGCAACACGCGCCGCGAGAGCACGATGTTGCCGCGCTTCTTGTTGAACTTGATGACCTTGAAGCGATGGGTCTTGCCGAGCAGGTTGTCGAGGTTGCGCACGGGGCGCAGGTCGACCTGCGAGCCGGGCAGGAAGGCCTTGACTCCGCCCCGGATGGTGACCGAGAGGCCACCCTTCACGCGCATGCTGATGACGCCCTCGATGAGCTCATCGCGCTCACAGGCGGCCGAGATTTCGTCCCACACCTTGAGGCGGTCCGCCTTCTCCTTCGAAATCACACAAAGACCGTTGTCGTCCTCGCGACTCTCCAGGAAGACATCGATGATGTCCCCGGGCTTGACGGTCATCTGTCCGTCCACCACGAACTCCGAGGCGGCGATCGCGCCTTCGGACTTGTAGCCAATGTCGACGAGAACGTTGTCCTTGTTGATGGCAATGACCTTGCCCTTGACAATCTCGCCTTCTTTCACCTCCTCGCGCTTGAGGGACTCCTCGAAAAGCGCAGCAAAACTCTCTTCGCCCAAGTCTGGGTCTGAAGACGACGGCACACTAGCCATGGGATCCTTTGTAACGCTGACAACGCGACCCGTGCGGGTCGGCTGGTCCACATCGCGACGGCGCCCCGCGTGCGATCTGGCACAAGTCTCTTGTCGCATACCCCGACCATCGGGATAGGCGAAGGGGCGCGAAAACTACCGCCGGGAAACCCGCGTGTCAACGCAGGATGATAGGAACTGGGATTCGGAGCAGCGGGCGGAATCTGGCGGTTCCCGGAGCGCGGGCGTCTCGCCTGCCCCACTTCCGGTGCGCAGGGAATGCAACGCGGCTTGCGGTGACGGAGCGGCGGCCAGACGGGCAGGAGACTGCGGGAAGCTGTACTCAGCCGCCCCGCGCCCGGACCACCGCCAGCATGCGCTGCATGACCTCCTCGGGCGACAGGTCGGAGGAGTCGATCTCGACCGCATCCTCGGCGCGCCGCAGGGGCGCCAACGCGCGCTCACGGTCACGCGCGTCGCGTACCTTCATCTCGGCCAGCACCTCTGCCAAGACCGCAGGCCTCCCGGCCGCTTGCAGCTCCAGGGTTCGCCGCCTGGCTCGTGTTTCGGGATCGGCCATGAGGAAGAACTTGGCTTGGGCCGTCGGAAACACCACCGTTCCGATGTCCCGTCCCTCGGCAACCACGTTGTCCTTCTGCGCCACCCGGCGCTGCATATCGAGCAGCCCGGTCCGCACCTCGGCGAGGGCCGACACGCGCGAGGCGCCTTCGGAGATGTCCGCTTGACGGATCGCTTCCGTCACATCGCGGCCCTTGGCGAGAATACGTGTCTTTTCGCCCGAGCCGGAAAAGACGATATCCAGGTCGCGCACGATCCCGACCAGGCCCCCCGTGTCGTCCCACGCGACGTTCTGCTCCTGGGCGAGCAGAGCCACGGTTCGGTAGAGTGCTCCGGAATCGAGAAAGGTGTAGCCGAGCCTTGCCGCCAGGCCGCGTGCCACGGTCGACTTGCCGGCGCCGGCAGGTCCGTCGATGGCAATCACGAAAGGTTGCCCGCTGGGTGAGTTCATGGCGCGGCCGAACCTACCAGTCCCCGCACCCGAATTCCATGCCCGCCCGGTTCTGGTACCATCGTCGCGTGCGATACCGCGCCCCCTTGACCGTCGTGCTTGTGCTTGCGAGCTGCTCCTCGGCCCAAGACACCGCGCAACTGCCGTGGACGCCCGTCCCCGCCCCGGATCTCGGCGCGGTCGTGGCGCGCGTGGGCGAGGTCCCTATCTTGGCCGAGCAGATTCGCGCCCTGGCACTGCAGACCGGCAAGCCGCCCCGACAGGCCCTCGCTGACCTGATCGACATCTACCTGCTTGCCGAGCAGGCCTGGCGAACCGGCTTCGCGCTCACGTCCCCCTCCGATCCGGACATCACCCAAGCCCTGGTCCAGCGTCTGCTCGAGGTCGAGCTCGAGCCCGGTCTACGCTACGAGGCCCTGCCTGACTCCGCCCTGCGGCCGCTCTACGAACGCGGGCGAGACGCCTTCGTGCACGGCCGCTTGGTCGAGATCGGGGTGCTGGCGATCTATACGGGAGTGCGCATGAAGGACAAGCCTCGCCGGGAGCGCGCTTCCGCGGCGCGAGAGCTCGCCGCCCACCTTGGACGGAACCCACCCCAGACCCTCGAGGAATTCGAAGGCGTCGCGCGCGCGCCGGAATGGTCGAGCCGCGGCGTCGTATTCCTTCGCTTCCTCCAGGGCCCGGACCGCCCTCTGTCGCAAGCGGTCTGGGCTGAGGTCGAAAAGCTGCGTGTCCCCGGCCAGACCACCCGCATGGTCGAGGACGAAGACGGCTTCTTCGTCGCGCGCTACCTGGGGGAACGGCCTCCCAAGAACGTCAGCTTCGAGGAAGCCCGCGCCGCGCTTCGCGCGGGATACTACGAGCGTTGGCGACAGCAGCGGTTCATGGAATTCACGGCCAAGCTCATGCGCCTGCACCACGTCGAGGCGCACTTCGATCGCTTGTCCCAAGACCAACATGGACCGTAGATCTGGGTCCACGGCCCAGGTCCCTCGCCGCGCGGCGATCTACTGCTTGCGGAAGCGCGACAGGCTGGCCGGCAGATTCGCCAGGTCGGGCAGATTCTTGTCCGGGTGAAGCTGTTTGGCCCTGGCCAGAAGAACCTCCTCGCTCTCCGGGTTCTTCGGGTCGAGAAGGCAGCACTCGACCGGGCAAACCGCTTGGCAGGCCTCGTGATCGAAAAAACCCACGCACTCGCTGCACCGAGCGGCGTCGATGATGTAGATGCTCTCGCCTTCGCTGATGGCGTCGTTGGGACACTCGGGCTCGCACGCGCCGCAGTTGATGCATTCGTCGGTGATGTAGGTAGCCATGTTGCTCCTTTCAGGGCGACGGCTGCGCTGCAGGCGCAGCGACCGTCTCAAGGGTGGTGAGTGTATGGGTGGACGGCAAGGCCGTCAACCCTGACCGCTCGCTCGAAGAACGCCTGCGCACGCGCAAACTCGCTCCCTCACGCCGGTGCGAACTGTGCTTGCCCGGTCTCGTGCCCCGGCATGGGTCCGGGCGGCTGTCCGGCCGGTTCTCGCCCGCGCAAATTGACCGTCACCAGGCGCGAAACCCCGGATTCTTCCATGGTGATGCCGCACAGCCGGTCGGCGATCTCCATGGTGCGCTGGTTGTGGGTCACGATGATGAACTGGGACTCGCCCGTCATCTCGCGCACGGCACTGTTGAAGCGGTCCACGTTGGCCTCGTCGAGCGGGGCATCCACCTCATCGAGCACGCAAAAGGGCGAAGGCTTGACCAGGAAGATGGCGAAAAGGAGGGACACCGCCGTCAGCGCCTTCTCGCCGCCCGACAGAAGCTCGATGTTCTGCAGCATCTTCTTGCCCGGCGGGTTGGCGATGATCTCGACTCCCGTTTCCAGGAGATCGTCATGGTCGCTCAGGGCCAAATGGGCCTTGCCGCCGCCGAAAAGATGGGGAAACACCTCTTGGAACTTGGCGTTGACGGCCTCGAAGACCTCGCGGAAGCGCTTGCGCGAGGCACGGTTGATCTTGTCGATGGCGGTTTCCAGGCGACCGACGGCCGACTCGAGATCGGCCTTCTGGGTGGTGAGGAAATCATAGCGCCCCTGCAAGGCCGCGGACTCCTCGATGGCGGTCAGGTTGATGTCGCCCATACGTTCGACGAGCCCGCGCAACTCCCGTATGCGGGTGTCTTCCACCTCGCCCGCAAGAGGGCGCTGATGGAATTGCGAAAGAAGCGCAGCCACCGTGGTCACGTCGGCATAGCGCTCCCGGGTCTGCTCGTCGAGCGCCTCCAGGCGCATGGCGACCTCTTGGCAGCGCAGATTGAGGGCGCCCAGGTCCTGGGCCAAGCCGGTCACGTTCGCGCGCATGGCCTTGAGAGCGGCATCGCGGCGAGCGAGAAGCCCGCTGCGCTCTTCCGCCGCGCTCTGCCGTTCGTTGAAGGCGCGCGAGCGCTCGGCCAGGTCGGCCTGCACCTCCGAGGCCTCTTGGCGCAGCTTCACGGCTTCGCGGCGCAGGGTCTCGGCCTGCGCCAGATCGCGCGCGCCATCCCCGTCGAGCGTGATCTGCTTGGCTCGGTGGTCGGCAATCTCGCGACGCAGGCGCAGGGCGCTGTCGTGCGCCCCTCGTTTGCGATCCGCGGCCTGCGCCGCCGCCACCCGGACCGCGGAGATCTCGGTCAGAAGCGCATCGACTTTCTCCGCCAACGTCGCAACCTGCGCCCGCAACCCCTCCACCGCACGATCGTGGTCGGCGACCGACTCCTTCTCGGCCAGAAGCTGCGCCGAGGCCTCCTCGATGCGCCCCTGATTGGTGCTCCTCGAGGTGCGCAGGTTTTCCAGCGTGGCCGCCAGTTGCGCCCGCCGCGCCTCGGCGGCGGCCCGTTCGCGCCCGAGCCGCTCCAGGTCCTTCTCCTGCGACGAACGATGGAGATCATCCCGGCGCATGGCCGCGACGGTTTCTTCGAGCTCGGCAAGAGCCTGGCCCAGCGCCTGCTTGTTGCGGACATGACGTTCCAGGCTCTCCCGATAGTCATGGTCGAGCCGAGCCACTATTGCTTCCAGCTCGCGCATCTCGCGCTTCTGCGAGAGAACTCCGGCGAGGGCCGATTCGCGCGAACCGCCGGTCACCACCCCGTGGGGATCGATGACCTCGCCCTCGAGGGTCACCAGGGTCTTCCGGGTGCTGGTCTGGCGCCAGAGATCGAGGGCTCGGCGCAGGTTTTCCACCACCACCACGTCGCCCAGGAGGTAGGCCGCGACCCGGTCGTATTGGCGGCTGTAGCCGATGAGCTCGAGCATCGGTCCCCGTACCCCTTCGCCGCTCGGCCACTCGACGGGAAGCATGGCCGGCTCGGGGCTCGGCTCGAGGCTCGTGCCCCCCATGGCATCGTAGAGCACCGTCCCCGGCGGACTCTGCACGCGCAAGGAGAGCGGGATGAAGCTGGATCGCCCTTCGCTTCGCTGCTTGAGGTAGTCGATGGCCTCGATGCCGACCTCGTGCGACTCGACGATGATGTTGCCCAGCCGCTCGCCCAGCACCGCTTCCAGCGCGGTCTCGAGCTCGGGCGGCGGCTGCACGATGTCGGCCACCAGCCCCTTGATGCCTTGCATGGTCCACGACGACGTCTCGTCCGCCCCCGCCCCGGCCTGCCCGCTCGCCGCGCGCGTTTTCGACTCGCGCACCTTCTGCATGATGGCGCGCACCCCGCGCTGGAAGCTCTCATAGCGCTCTTGGATCTCGGCGAGCGACTGCAGGCGCGAGCGGCGGCGATGGGCTTCCTCACGCAAGGTCTCGAGCTCGATCTCGCCACGCGCCACCTCGGCCCGCAGGCTGCCGGCCCGGGCCTCGACCTCGACCTTCTTTTCGGCCAAGGCCAGCGAGCGCGAGCGCAGATCTCCCAGACTGCCCTCGACCTGGGCGATCTCACCGGCGATCCGCCCGATCGATTCGCCCGTCGCAGCGTCGTCGGCCTCCACCTCCTCCAGGCGATGGGCGAGATCCTCGGCCCGCACCCGCGCCGATTCGAGGTCCGATTCCAGACGCGCGATGCGGGTGCGGGTGTTGGCCGCGGCTTCGACCAGACGCTCGAGATCGCTGCGCGCCGTGGCCAGCTCGCCGCGCGCCGTGGTGCAGGTCTTCTCCACCGATTCCAGGGCGCGCGTCCGCGCATCCGCTTCGTCGTCGAGCAACGCCACCTGGCCCTCAACCTCGGCCAGGGCTTCCTGGTCCTCGGCGACGCGTACCGCCAGCCCCTCGCTTTCCTTGCGCGCATGCTCGGCCCGCACCTTGAGCATCTCGGATTCGTTGTGCGCGTGCTCGGCCCGCTGGGCCAGAAGCTGCGCCTTGTTGTCGAGAGCGTAGAGCGCGTCTTTGGTGGCGCTGATCTCGGCCGTCTCTGCCGACAAGGCCAGCCGCTCGGCTTCCACGCTCGCCTCCTCGGCCCGCAGCGCAGAGACCGCGTCCTGGTGGCGAATCTCCGCGGCCTGGTGGGCAGCAAGCAGGTGTTTCTGCTCGGCCACGAGGCCGAGGTGCTTCTGCGTGGCCTGGCAGAGCTCGAGATCCTTCAGCTCCGCCTTGTAGCGCTTGTAGCGTTCGGCCTTCTGCGCTTGCAGCTTGAGCGAGCGCAGCCGGGTTTCGATCTCGCCGATGATGTCGGTCACCCGCAACAGGTGCTGGCGGGTCGCCTCCATGCGACGCTCGGCGGTCTTCTTCTTGATCTTGTACTTGGTGATGCCGGCCGCTTCGTCGATGAGGGCGCGGCGGTCTTCGGGGCGGGATGAGACGATGAAGCCGATGCGGCCCTGCTCGATGACGGCGTAGGCCTTGGAGCCCACGCCCGTTCCCAGGAAGAATTCGACGATGTCGCGCAGGCGACAAGGAACACCTCCCAAGAAGTAGTCGCTCTCTCCCCCGCGATAGAGCCGCCGCGTAACCACCACATCGGAAGGCCCCAGCGCTCCCCAAGGCACACCCCCGGGGGATGCGTCGCCGGGCAGGGCGCGGGTATCGAAGGTGATGGAAACCTCGACCATGCCGGCCGGGCCACGCGACTCGGAGCCGTTGAAGATGACGTCTTCCATGGCCCGCCCGCGCAAATGCTTGGCCGACTGCTCCCCCATCACCCAGCGGATCGCGTCAACGATGTTGGACTTGCCGCATCCATTGGGACCCACCACGGCCGTGATGGGATCGTCGAAGGTGATCGCCGTGCGATCGACAAAGGATTTGAACCCGCAGATTTCTAGCCGTCTTATCTTCATCTAGCACCGTGACATGGCACTACGTGACGATACGAGCCACTTCGTGACACTAGATTGGTACCATCACCCTCTGCATCTGTAAAGCCCTTGTCGCCCGTCCCCCCCTACTCTGTCGATTCCCCAGAAAACGTCAAAAAGATCGAAAGCCTCCCAGCCGTCCTGTTAAGGTGCCACACCCATGGAAGGGGGAGCCAACAACGAACTCATCGCCGCCGCAGTCATCGCCGCCGTCTTTCTTGCCACGGTCTTTCTCCTTGTGGTCGCGATTCGTCGCGCTCGCCGGGCTCGCCGACGGCAGATCGAGAGCGCAGACGAGGACAGACCCAGGCCGGATAGAAAACGCCCGGCCCTGGTCGCCGAGGAGGTGGTTCCGGAAGCGGAAAAGACCAAACCGGAAGAGAAGCCTGCCCCACCCCGCGTAGCAACCGCGGGACCGGAAGCCCCGCCCCCTCTGGTCGAACCTCTGCCGGCCCCTCCGTCGCCGGTGGCGGCAGGCGGAGCCGGACCACTTCCTGCCGGAGCCCCGGCCCAGGCCAGACCAGGTATCGCCCTGCCGCAGGAAAAGCCGCGGGGTTCCGTGCCCGCCCCACGACCCAAGGTGCGCGATGCGGCTGCGCTCGCTTCAGGCCTGGCGCGAACCCGCGCGGGCTGGGTTGCGCGGCTCGGCCAGATCTTCACCGGCAAGCGCGAGATCGACCTCGGGCTGGTCGAGGAGATCGAGAAGGTGCTGCTCACGGCCGACATCGGCGTGCGTACCAGCCAGAAGCTTCTGGAGGAGATCCGGTCGTCCTTGAGCCGCCGCGATCTGGCTGACCCGAAGTCCGTGTGGGACTTCTTGCGTCGGCGCAGCACCGAGATCCTGCGGGTTGAGGCGCCTCCCATCGACTTCGGCAGCAGCAAGCCATTCGTTCTGCTCACCATCGGGGTCAACGGCAGCGGCAAGACCACCACCATCGGGAAATTGGCGGCGACGCTCAAGGCGGACGGCAAGTCCGTCTTGCTCGCGGCCGGTGACACCTTCCGAGCTGCGGCCGTGGAACAGCTCGAGGTATGGGGGGCTCGCGTCTCCGCACCTGTGGTGCGCGGCAAGGAAGCGGGCGATCCGTCGTCGGTCGTTTTCGACAGCATCAAGCGCGCGGCCAGTGAAGGGATCGACGTGGTCATTGCCGACACCGCGGGACGCCTGCATACCAAGGCCAATCTGATGGAGGAGCTGCAGAAGGTACGCCGCGTCGCCGGCAAGGCGGCTGCCGGCGCTCCCCACGAAACCTGGCTGGTCATCGATGCCACGAGCGGCCAGAACGCCATCGCCCAGGCGCAGATCTTCACCCAAGCCATGTCCGTCACGGGTATCGTGCTCACCAAGTTGGACGGCACCGCCAAGGGCGGCGTGATCCTCGGCATCGCCGATCAACTCGCCATTCCTGTCCGCTACGTCGGAATCGGCGAACGAGTTGAAGATCTGCGCGAATTCGACGCCGAGGAATTCGTCGAGGCCCTCTTCCAGAACTAGGGCGTGTCCCCAGATTCTCCCGTCGCCGGCGCTGCTGCGGCTCGGTCCGAATTTCAATCTGTGGTGCAGAAGCCCACCGCCGGTCCGAAAAGAGATCCTCCGACTGGAATTATGTTGATTTGCAGAAATTCCCTGTGCTACATTGTCCACACCCCTCCTTCGTAGCCAAGCATTGGAAATCAAAGCGATTTTTGTCATGGGGCGAAGGCAGCCCCGAGCAAGGAAACGCATGAAACGACTTGTCCTTGGCCTCCTCGTGGTTCTTGCCAACGTCAGCGTTGGCCGGGCTTCTCTGGCCCAGGCGCCAGAAGAAGAGTCGGCCGCGCCTGACATGGCAGGCGGCGACAAGACCCCTGCGTCCGAGACCGGTCCCGCGGTGGAAGCCGATGTAGGGATCGGACCGGAAATCGATCTGAGCGATCTGACCGCGCCCGAGCCGACCGAGGCGAAGAAGGTTTCGGATCCCTACGGCGCCGGACGCAAGTCGTGGGATGACATCGTCGTCGTGCCCCGCAAGGCATTCCTCAAGAAGTCACGCTTCGAAATCGCGCCCTTCGCGGGCATCACGCTGAACGACCCGCTCATCCGCCACTACGCCTTCGGGGGGGATCTCAATTTCTATATCACCGACGTCCTTTCCATAGGCCTGGAAGGCCAGTACTTCATCAAGGAGCTCTCCGAACGCGAGTCGCTGGTCGGCTTGCAGTACTACTTGGTTCCCACCCTGAACAAGCTCAAGTACCACTACGCCCTGGCCTTCGGCTACGTGCCCGGCTACGGGAAATTCGGCCTCTTCAACAAGTGGATCGTGCACTGGGACCTGACCTTTGCGCTCGGTTTGGGCAGGAATCGCACGGAGATCATTCCGCGCAGGTTTGGCGACAAATCCTTCTCCAACGACAACATCGTCGGCCATCTCGGTGTCGGGGTGCGCCTTTTCGTGCTGCAATGGCTCACCCTCAGCGTGACCTTCCGCGACTACATCTACAACGACGTCTTCGAGTACCTCGGACGCCACAGCGACAACAACGATCCGGACCCTGATATCTCGGTGGTGAAGAGCAATTCGCAGAGATCGCAAAGCCAGCTCGTGCAGAACATCATGATGTATTTCTCTATCGGTCTCTATGTTCCTCCCTCCTTCACCTACCGAACACCCCGGTAGCGAGTTGACGTCATGAAGAAAAAGCCACAAGCCATGCGGAAGGTTGCAGCCCTGCTTCTCGGTGTCGCCGTTTGTCTTCCCTCGGCAGTTCAGGCCGAGAAGGAGCGCAGAAGCCCCTTGACCAACGCTCCCGTCATCCGCAAGCGAGTCGAGTTGCGCGACAAGCGCTTTGAGATCGGGGTCGGGATGGGGGTCAGCATCGGCCAGGACTTCTACAACGCCCTGCTCGTGACGCCGAAGCTCGCGTTCCACTTCACCGACTGGATCTCGATCGCCGCCGTGGCGGGATACAACGTTTATCCGGGCTGGAAGTCCTCGTTCAACGACGATCTCAATAACGCCCTTCCGACCGAGGATGCGACCGCCGCACCCTCCCTCAAGTCGCCCTACCGGGACGAGGCCCAGGCCGGGATGAACCGCATCGGTTACGTCTTCGTGGGCCAGGCAGAGTTCATTCCCCTCTCCGGCAAGATCGCAATCCTGAGCAGCCTTTTCACCTACTTCGATTTCTACATCCTCTTGGGCGGCGGGGTGGTGAACCTTGCGGCTGCCACCACAGCCAAGCCTGTGTGCGTCCTTCCCGATGCCTCCACCAGCGCGACGGACCGCGTCTGTCACCTGCCCAACCAGGTCTTCACCACCTCGCAGTTCACCTTCACAGGTGGCGTCGGGGCGCACGCCTTTCTGGGGCGATGGGCTGCCCTCAATCTCGAGCTTCACGATTTCATCTACAAGAACAACGCATCCGGCCGCGACGTGAACGGCGACAAGCAGGCCGACGCACGCGACCGGGGATGGACCAACAACTTCGTCTTCAGCCTCAACCTGCAGGTCTTTTTCCCGACCACGGCCAAGATCAGCCGCTAGCGGCGCGCCAACCTGGGCCTCGGCTCCCGGCATTCGGTGGAGAATCGACGTGTCTCAAAAACGCAAGGTCACGCTCTACTTCAACTCCGCGATGCTGGCGGAGACCCAGCGCGAGGCCATTCGTCAGGATCGATCGGTTTCCTGGATCATCCAGGCCGCATGGCGCATCGCTCGTGAAGAAGTCAGGCGCATCCCCACCTCCGGGATGGCATTGGAGAACTCCTCCCATCTGCCGGACCCGCCTGGACTTGCCCAACTCGCGGTGGGCGGCAAAGCCCTCGCTGCCGACGCGGCGGAGACGCCCCGTCCGCTGGTGGACTCACGGCGGCTCGTTTTCTAGCCTCAAGAACGGGGCTACTTGCAGTCCTGGGTCACGAGCCCGTTGCCCAGCGGGCGGCAGATGAGCTGGCTTTGGTCGGTGGCCGATTTCCGCCAGTAGATCTCGATCGGGTCGCCTGCCTGGCCCTGCAGACCGGAGCCGTACATCGACCCGTCGGGGGACGCCGTCTCGATGAGTCCCGACCTCATGCTGGCATTGAAGATGTAGAACCGAGCCCCGCTTGCCCGTGGGTCAGCCGGGGTAGAAACCGACCATTCGCCCGCGCTCGGACCAGCTCCGAAGGTCGGGTTGGCCGGAGTCGGCGGAGGAATCGGAATCAGGACGGAGTTGCACGCGAAGACGAGCAGGTAGGACGCCCCCGCAAGTCCTGCAGCAAGCCAGCGAATCAGTCGCTTGCCTCTTAAAACCATCTTCATAGGAGCCTCTGCTTTCATGTTGAGCAAGAAATGGGCCAGTATTCCATGCGCCGTTTCCAGTCCTTAGGGTACCAGCTGTCAACCAGGTATCCATCGGATGGCAACCCTGTTGGCTAGGGACTATCCACCCAGGTTGTACCGCCGCAGCTTCTTTTGCAGGCCGAAGCGGGACAGCCCGAGAAGGCCGGCCGCACGCGTCTGGTTGCCCTGCGAGCGGTTCATCGCTTCGCGAATGAGCTGGCGCTCCATGCGCTCCACCCGCTGACGCAGGCGCAGGCTGTCCGGTTCATTGCGCACGGCCTCTACCGGATCCTGACCGGCCTGGATGTGGGGGGACAGATCGGCCACGGTCACGGCTTCGCCGGCGAAGGCACCGGCCCTGGCAATCTCGTTTTCCAGCTCGCGCACGTTCCCCGGCCAAGAGTAGGCGGCCAACTTGGCCAGGGCAGCGGGCTCCACCCGCTTCGGGGGCGTGCCGGTAAGGTTGGCGGCCTTGTCCATGAAGTGGCGCAGAAGCGAAGGGATGTCTTCCCGCCTCTCGCGCAAGGGCGGCAGATGCAGCCGCACCACGCTGAGCCGGTAGAACAGATCCTTGCGGAACTTGCCCTCCTCGACGAGCTGGCCGAGGTTCTTGTTGGTCGCGACGAGGATGCGCACGTCGACCTTCTCGGGGTGCGCACTTCCCACGCGATGGAACTCGCCCTCTTGCACCACCCGCAGGAGCTTGCCCTGCATGGCCGGCGACATCTCGGCCACTTCGTCGAGAAACAGGCTGCCCCCGTCGGCGATCGCGAACAACCCGCGCGCATCCCGATCCGCTCCTGTGAACGCCCCGCGCACATGCCCGAAGAGCGCCGATTCGAGCAGCGTCTCGGGAACGGCCGCGCAGTTCTCGGTAACGAATGCCTTGTCCTTGCGCGGGCCGTGGAAATGGATGGCCCGCGCCACAAGCTCTTTGCCCGTGCCGCTTTCCCCCTCGATCACCACGGGCAGGCTGGTGTCGGTGACCCGGTCGAGGAGCCGGAAGAGATCCAACATGGCGGGAGACTGGCCGACGATCTGGCGGTAGTCGTAGCGCAGGGCCGCCGCCTCGCGGCTTCCTTTCAACTGGACGCGCACGTCGCTCAAGGCAGCTTCCTGTGCGCGCAGGTCGCGCTCCAAACGACGATTGAGGGACTGCACCTGCTGCTCGCGCCGACGCAGCTCGGCCAAAACCCGCGCATTCTCGATGGCGATGGCACCTTGTTCGGCAAAATCCAGGACCATGGCCAGTTCGTCCTCGCCGAACACACCTTTGCGCAGGCGGTGATCGACGTAGATCGTGCCCACCACCTTCCCCTTCACCGCGAGGGGCACGGCCAGCACCGAGCGGAGGTGGAGGTCGCTCACCGAGAGCATGTCAGAAAAGCGGGTGTCGCCGGCCGCGTCCACGGCGATGACGGGCTCGCCGCTGTCGGCGGCGCGCCTGGCGATGGTGCGGGAGAGCGAGGCGTTGGGATCCTCCAGGCTGGTCTGGTCCATGTTGCGCGCCACCTTGACTGCCAGCTCGCCGTCGGCGTCGCGCAGGAGAAGGAAGCCGCGCTCGGCGTCGGTCAGCTCGATGACGGTATCGATGATGGTTTCGAGCACGCGCGAGAGTCGGAGGTCGCTGTTCAGCCGCTTGTTGATGCGCAGAAGCCGGCGCAAACGACCCTCGAGCAAGGCGGCGCGCTCGACCCGCTCTGCCGCGCTTTTGCTGGCGGCGGCTTGCAGTCCCAGCGCCTGGGCATCCTCGTGGGATTCGAGACCGGGCCAGTACTTGGCGGGCGTCTTCATCTTCACCTCCGCGAACAGGCGACGGGCAAGATCTCGCTGGGCGGGCGCGCGATCGTCGTCGGCGCGCGCGAAAAGCTGCGCCGCTCGGCTGGCCATGCGCCAGGCCGCAGGAAGCCTCCCCGCGGCCTGCGCCGCGGCCGCGGCACGCGCCAGCGACTCGGCGAGCGCCCCGACCGCAGGACGCGCCGGATCGACGAGAACGATGTGGGCGTGGGCAAGGAGCATCGCTTCGGCCAACGGCGCCGGGGCAGCCCCTGCGCTTCGTTTCTCGACCTCGCCCAAGGTCGCGTACGCCTCGGCCGGTGCCCCTTGCCCGGCGAGCGCTTCCGCCTTGCCGAGTGCGGCGTGGTCGAGCAACACCTGCATGCCGCATCGGCCGAAGATCTCGGCGGCGGAGGCGTAGCTCCGCACCGAGTCGGCGAAAGCGAGGCGCCTGCGCTGCAAGTCTGCGGTGAGCAGAAAGGCGTAGCCCCGGAAGGCCTCCACGCCCGTGATGCGCGCCTCTTCCTGCAGACGTTCGATGGCGCGTCCGGCAGAGTCCGCGTCTCCCAGATCGAGGAAGACCTGTCCCACGTTGAAGACGGCAAGGGCGTGGTCGGTGCCGACCCCCAGCCTCCCCAGTTCGCGAATC
>Ga0172364_10000142_pt1 | contig 42693 bp, 38 predicted proteins | sample LakKivSesite10cm_FD_114545 | JGI IMG/M metagenome (GOLD analysis project Ga0172364, IMG submission 114545) | Sediment microbial communities from Lake Kivu, Rwanda - Sediment site 10cm | ecosystem: Environmental > Aquatic > Freshwater > Lake > Sediment | place: Rwanda: Western Province, Lake...
CAGAAAAAGAAAGCAGGTATAAAGAAACCTGTCAGCGCCGAGAAAGCAAAGAAACAGGCAGAAGCAAAAAAACAGATGAGAAAGAAGGAAGGTGAGAAATATATCAGGGAAAACAGGCAAAGATCACTGGAGATACAAACTCCTGAGGTAAGGGAACGCATGCAGCAGAATGTAAAGGATGCAAATGCCAGATACAAGGCTAAAAAGAAGAATAATGCCTCAAGAACAAAACAGGCAGGCAGGAAGTACAGGTGACCTGTAAGCTGTTTATTTACAGTATTTTTTTGTTTTTATATTAAAAATTTACTATATTTGTTGATGAAGAGTTCCGGAAACCCCGGAATTCTTCTCTTTTTTAATTTGCTTATATAATCATGGCTGAGGTTTTATACGTAACGGAAGAGGGTCTTCAGAAGCTTAAGGATGAGCTTGATAAGCTCAGAATTGATGAAAGACCAAAGATAGCAAGGCTTATTGCTGAGGCCAGGGATAAAGGTGATCTTAACGAGAATGCCGAATATTCAGCAGCCAAGGAGGAACAGGGTATGCTTGAAATGAAGATTTCAAAGCTTGAGGACCTTGTTTCAAGGTCGCGTGTTATTGATGGATCTAAAATAGATTCGAAAACTGTCAGGATATTGAATAAGGTTAAAATCAGGAATAAGGATAACAACAAAGTAATGGAATACCAGCTTGTTCCCGAAAGTGAATCCAATTTCAAGGAAGGAAAGATTGCTGTTAGCTCCCCGATTGCCCAGGGTCTTATAGGACGGAAAGTTGGTGATGTGGCAGAAATTAAAGTGCCGTCAGGAACCATTCACCTTGAAATCATTTCAATTTCAGTATGATTAGTTATGCCAACAATTTTTACCAGGATCATAAAGGGTGAGATACCCTGCTACAAGATCGCTGAGGATGACAGTTATTTTGCGTTCCTCGATATAAACCCCCTGAAGGCAGGCCATACTCTTGTTGTACCTAAAACCGAGACTGATTATTTCTTTGATCTTGATGATGATCAGCTTGCAGGGATAATGGTGTTCTGCAAAAAAGTGGCAAAAGCCATAAAATCAGCATACCCGTGCAACAGGATAGCAGTTGCTGTCGTAGGGCTTGAGGTGCCTCATGTACACGTTCATCTTATCCCGATGGATACGATGAGTGATGTGAATTTCAAAAATCCGAAACTCAAATTCACCCCGGAAGAATTCACCGGAATCGCAGAAAAAATACGTAGTAAATTTTCTGTTTAAGTTTCTTATTGTGGTTTTCGAATAAAAACAGTATTCCCTTAATACTTCAATTTAATTTTCATATCTCCATATAATTTCATCTTCGATCTTGTTTTTGTATCTTTGTACTTATAATTCGGCTCGCTGCATGAATTATCTGTACGACATCTGGGATGATTTTATCAGTCTTCTTTTCCCCAGGCTTTGCTATGCCTGCGGTAACCATCTTACAAGGAACGAAAAGCTGATCTGTACCGAATGTTATATACTCTTTCCGAGAACCGGTTATCATCTGCAGAATGATAATCCCGTTGAGAAACTGTTCTGGGGAAGGTGCAGGATTGAAAGAGGGGCCGCATTTTCATTTTACAATCGCGGAAGCAGGATAAGAAATCTAATCCATAATATAAAATACAAGGGCATCCGGGAGGCTGGTTATGAGATTGGTATGATCTATGGTCAGAGCCTTGCAGGTTCTGATTTTTTAAGTGGAATAGACGTTATAGTTCCGGTGCCCCTGCATCCTTCCAAGGAAAGGATCAGGGGTTTTAATCAGAGCGACATCATATCAAAAGGGATTTCTGATGCTACAGGTATTCCGGTGAATAGCAGAATACTTCACAGGGTTGCAGCCAACGCCACTCAAACCAGAAAATCAAGGTTTGAAAGGTGGACAAATGTTGACGGAATATTTTCTGCAGGAGACACTGAGTCTCTCCACGGGAGGCATATACTTCTTGTGGATGATGTTATAACAACCGGATCAACAATTGAATCATGCGCAAATGAACTGTTGAAAACAGAGGGTGTAAGAGTCAGTGTTGCAGCCCTGGCGGTTGCTCTAATGTAAAGCCTGACTTATCTGATCCTGCCGGGATTCTTCCTGACGAAATCCTTCCATCCCGAATAGGTTTTTTCGCTTTGCAGGTTTCCTGACTGGAAATAATGGCACAATGCTGCCGCCAGTCCATCGGTGGCATCCAGCTTCATTTTTGTTTCACTGAATTTGAGAATATACATCAGCATGGCTGCTACCTGTTCCTTTGATGCTGCTCCCTGTCCGGTAATCGACATCTTTATTTTTCTGGGCGCGTATTCATATATAGGCAGGGAACGTGTCAGCGCTGCAGCAATAGCAGCTCCCTGGGCTCTTCCCAGCTTAAGCATTGACTGAACATTCTTGCCATAGAACGGGGCCTCAATTGCCAGCTCATCAGGATGGTATTCATCAAGAATACCGGTTATCCTGTCAAAAATATGTTTCAGCTTAAGATAATGATCACCCAGCTTTGAAAGGTCAATTACTCCAATAGTTATGAGCTCAGGTTTATTACCAGCTACCCTTATAACACCGTATCCGGTTATATTTGTACCCGGGTCGATGCCCAGGATGATCCTTTCTTTAGCCTGGGTCTTCAATTGGTTACTTGTCAATCACAAAAACATTGTTCATCCATGATGGTTTTTCGGAGAATTGCGCGGAACGATGGAATCCGTAAGACCCCTTCCCCGAAAAACTTCCGGTCTGCAGCCAGATAATGGCTTCTTTTAGGCACGCTTCCTCCCTGTCGTCGAAATCATGTGCAATGTCATCTATAGCAATTTTTTGCGGTGGTATCCCGTCATAATATTCCCCTTCGTCGGCTGAGTTAACCAGCTTGAATGTAACCGGCCAGAAGAAATATTTCTTTGCACATTCCCATCCGTTCATTCCCATGGGTTTTCCAAGTGTTGTATCACCAACGCTGACCACGTTGAGATGAGGTGTCAGCCCGTTCATTACTGCCTCGCTTGCTGAGGCTGTCAGATGGCCTGTTATAACTACAAGCCGGGGCAGAGCAAGAGGATAATTGCTCTTTTTGAACAGGAAGCTCTGATTGGCTGATTGTGATTTATCGTTATAAGAAAGTTTGGCAAAGACAATATTAATTTTTGAATCACCGGCAATATAGCTGGCAAGCTGCTGTGCAATAGTCAGGTATCCTCCTGAGTTGTACCTTAGGTCGAGTATAAGGTCTTTTACCCCGTTAGCCTTGAAAAACGCAAAGGCAGTTTCCAGTTCCTGCTCAGAAGGAAGAATAAATGATTCAAAGACCAGATGACCCGTAATGCCTGATGAGAGATGAAGCGTATCGTACAGGATTACTGTGTTTATTGTAAAAGACTGCTTGGTGGAGGAGATGGTGACCTCTGATCCATCAGGCTTCTGAAAGACAAATATGTTGGTAATCCCTGCTGTTGAAGGTCCTATGGCATTTGTATATGCATCACTGTCACCGGCAATCAATATTGCAGCGATATCATAACCGTTTATTTTTTTAATTATCCATCCGCGCCGCACACCTTCCTGGTAAAGAGGGGAGTTTGCATATATCATTGCTATTCTGGCGTTATGTGATTCGTCAACACCTATTCTGAAGCCATGTCCAACGAATGTACCCTGCATCTCTGCTATAAACTCGTCATAATCTGCAACGAAACTCCACTTATCCTTCTCCTTGTATCTCATACCCTCAAGCAAAGTATAGGGATCAGTATAATTTTCTTTTGTAACCGACGGCATCAGATTGTACCAGTAATACCATTGTTTCATAATATAATAGAGGGTATCCCGGGCCAATTCAGGAGTTGTTTTCGTAATTACAGGTTCAGGATCATCCTTTTTGCACGAAGCAGATAATGAGGCTATTATAAGAAGTAGTATGATCAGCTTCTTCATATTCTATTGAGTTTCAGTTTTCAAATTTAATAATTATCCCCTCACCTTTTTATAATTCTGGATCCATATTCCTGAGATAACCAGCACAAGGCCTGCAGGGGTAGTATAATAAACGGGTTCTTTCAGGATAAAGTGTACAAGAATCAGTGAAATAAAAGGGGCAAGGTATACGAGGGTGCTTACCTTATCAGTCGAAGAAGCAAGCTGCAGGGCCCGGAGCCATAGGAAGAAAGTAAGCCCCATTTCAAAAATTCCAACATATAATGATGAGATCAAGCCCTTCATGGATATTCCTGCCGGGATCCAGTCATCTGTAACAGTCATTGCTATAATAAGATAGAGCGAGCCAAATAAGAAATTAAGAAAAAGTTTTACAGCCTCATCCCGTTTATCTCTGACATTGAGTATAAAATATAATGCCCAGAATACTGAGCTTCCTGTTGCCAGCAGTACACCTTTAGAATGGGCATGCGCATGGTCAAAAAGATTGCCCTGCGACGAGATGATATAAACACCTGCGAAGCTTACAAACAGTGCTATGTAACTCCGGCTTTTAATTTTCTGACCCAGTATGGGAACAGATAGAAAAACAAGAATTATGGGCCAGATCATGTTAAGCGGTTGGGCCACCTGCGCAGGAAGAAGCTGGTAAGCCTTCAGCAGTATTATGTAATACAGAAATGGATTTATCAGTCCAAGCGCTGCAGAATGCAAGATCTCCCTGCAGGTGCAGCTGGTCACCAGCGATAATTTTCGCTGTATTATTATAATTGTCAGAAGAACTGCTGATGAGGTGAATGATGCTATAGCAAGCATGTGAAGCACCTTCAGTTCTCCCAGGCTTATTTTGAAGGCTGTGGGTACAGTAGCCCAGAAAAGTACTGCCGCCAGGGCGTAGATATAGGGCTGGCGCGTCAATTTATTATTTCAAACCCTGTGTAAGACACAAGCACATCGGGAACCTTAATTCCCGATTCACACTGGTTATTCTCAAGTATGGCTGCCACTATTCTCGGCAGTGCCAGGGCGCTTCCGTTAAGTGTATGACACAGCTGTGTCTGTTTGTCATTCTTTCCCTTGAACCTGCATTTCAGCCTGTTGGCCTGGAACGATTCAAAATTCGAGACCGAGCTTACTTCAAGCCATCTTTTCTGTGCAGCCGACCATACTTCAAAGTCGTAGGTGAGGGCCGATGTAAATGACATATCTCCGCCGCAAAGCTTCATAATGCGGTAAGGCAGTCCGAGCTTTACAACCAGGCTCTCCACATGACTTACCATTTCTTCGAGTGACTTGTACGAATGGTCGGGATGTGCTATCTGGACAATTTCAACCTTGTCGAACTGATGCAACCTGTTAAGTCCCCTTACATGGGCCCCCCAGGAACCGGCTTCGCGCCTGAAACATGGTGTATATGCAATATTCTTAACAGGAAGGTCATCGGCATTCAGAATTACATCCCTGTACATGTTGGTTACGGGTACTTCTGCAGTCGGGATCAGGTAAAAGCCGTCGAGGTTGACATTATACATTTGTCCCTCCTTATCAGGCAGCTGACCTGTTCCGAAACCGGAATCCTCGTTGACCACTATTGGCGGAAGTACTTCAGTATAGCCTGCCTTTGTGCCTTCATCGAGAAAGAAACTTATCAGTGCCCTTTCCAACCTGGCTCCCTTTCCCTTATAAACAGGAAATCCTGCTCCTGTGAGCTTTATTCCGAGTTCAAAATCTATTATGTCATACTTTTTAATAAGGTCCCAGTGCGGCAGGAATGTGTCGGGAACTTCTGTTTTCTTGCCGCCTTCTTTCACCTTAAGGTTATTTTCAGGGCTCGTACCGGGAGGAACAGATTCATGAGGGAGGTTAGGGAGCTTTACTATTTCGTTTTTAAGCTCATTATCTATTGGTCCAAGCTTATCTGACAGCTGTTTTATTTCATCCTTTAGCCTGTATGTTTTCTCTTTGGCTGTTTCCGCTTCATCTTTCTTCCCGTTTTTGATGAGGAATCCTATTTCCTTTGAGATCTTGTTCATCTCAGCCTGCATCGTGTCGGTTCTGGATATGATCTCACGCCTCGATGAATCAAGAATAATGATTTTGTCTACTATCTCCTCAGCATTGAAGTTTTTTATTTTAAGGCGTCTGATTATCAGATCTCTTTTTTCCCGGATAAGATTAATGGTTAGCATTTCAGGTTTAAATTAATAAAAAAGCAGGCAAAAGGCCTGCAGTAAAAGTATTAAAAACTCCCGATACTGTTTTTCACATCATGAAAAGAATTTCGGGAGTCTGATAGCCTGAGATATGTTGTTAATTACTTACAGGTTTAACTGAAACATAAGTTTTGTTATCCTTTTTTCTTTTGAATTCAACCTCTCCGTCGATAAGTGCAAAGAGAGTATGGTCCCTGCCGAGTCCTACATTGAGGCCAGGGTTGTGCCTTGTACCCCTCTGGCGAACTATTATATTTCCGGCTTTTACAATGCTTCCGCCGAAAAGTTTTACACCAAGCCTCTTACTCTGCGAGTCACGGCCATTACGCGAACTGCCTGCTCCTTTCTTGTGTGCCATGGTAAATGTTGTTTATTAATTTGATTATCTTATTCTAAGCTTTTCCCTTTGGAGACTTCTTATCTCCTGTTTTCTTCGCTTCTGTCTTTTTTGCTGCAGGTTTCTTTTCAGCAGGTTTCTTTTCTTCAGAAGCTTCTTTTTTAACAGCAGGTTTTTTGGTCTCTTTTTTTACTGCTGTTTTCTTTTCTTCATGAGCTGTTTCTTCAGCAGGGGGAACGGTTTCTTTTTTAGGTGCCTGTTTTTTATGGGTTGTTTTACCGTTTATGCTGATAATTTCAACCTGGGTGAAGTTCTGGCGATGGCCGTTTTTAACCCTGTAGCCTTTTTTGATCTTCTTCTTGAAAACTATTACCTTCTCTCCCCTGACATGGTCAAGTATTTTGCCTTCTACAAATGAATCCTTCACAAAAGGTTCACCTACAGAGATTTTTCCTTCTTCCTCTACAAGCAGAACCTGATCAAATTTCATTTTCTTCCCTTCTTCTGCATCGAGACGGTGGACAAATATTTTTTTGCCCTCTTCAACTTTAAACTGCTGACCTGCAATTTCTACTATTGCGTACATTTTTCTATTTTTTATTTACTCCGCCGGGCGTATCCGGTTATTTCACTGATATCTTTAACAGGCCTGAACGGATTAATTCATTTTCGGACTGCAAAGATATATAAATTCGGTTATTTACAAACCCGTATAGCCATTTTTTTAATTTGTGTATCCTCATCCCCGGATACCCTTATTTAACGCGAGTTATGCTAAAACAAGCGGGAGTAAAGCAGCCCTGTCATGTTGATAAAAAGCTATTATTTGACCATACAGATACTTCTATTATCTTTATATTTGTCAGGATGAGGGGTTAATCCCGCAGTAAACCGGCGCTGAAACAATATGAAAAGAGTAAAGCTTAAAGTGATGGGCATTTCATACAGCCAGACACAGTCTGGAGCTTATGCGCTGCTTTTAATTGAAGAAAATGGTGAAAGGAGGATCCCGATAATCATAGGCGGTTTTGAAGCACAGGCAATTGTGATCAAGCTCGAGAATCTTGAACCTCCGCGCCCCCTGACACATGACCTTATAAAAAAGATATGCGACCAGTTCGATATTACAATTATTGAGGTGGTTATACATAAGCTTGAAGAAGGTGTATTTTTTTCTAAGCTCACGTGCAACAATGGAGAAAAAGAGTGGGATATAGACAGCAGGACCTCAGATGCTGTTGCCATCGCATTAAGGATAGGATGCCCGATTTATATTTATGAGGATATCCTTGAGAAAGCCCAGCTTACAAACAGCCCGTCAGATACCGACCTGTCTCCGGCCAACGGCGGTGAAACTGTCGCCGAATCAAGTCCTAAATATGCAACATACTCAGATGAAGAGCTTTACAAGATGATTGATGAAGCTGTTAAAACAGAAGACTATGAACGTGCTGCAGCTATCAGGGACGAGATTGACAAGAGGAAGAAGAAAAGACGTTAAGGATGAAGCAGTATCTTGACCTTCTCAGCCATGTGCTGGATAAAGGTATTGAGAGGCGGGACAGGACGGGTACCGGAACCATAAGTGTTTTCGGATACCAGATGAGATTCAGCCTTGATGAGGGCTTTCCTCTTCTCACTACAAAAAAACTTCACATCAGATCTATAATTCATGAACTTCTATGGTTCATTTCAGGCGATACAAACATCAGGTATCTTAATGAAAATGGTGTCACAATCTGGAATGAGTGGGCTGATAATGATGGTAACCTGGGCCCGGTATATGGTTACCAGTGGCGCTCATGGCCGGCTGAAGGAGGCAGGAAAATTGACCAGCTGTCAGATGTGATAAGCTCAATAAAGACCACACCCGAATCAAGGCGTCATATTATCAGTACATGGAATGTAGGGGAACTTAATAAAATGGCACTTCCTCCCTGCCACGTTTTGTTCCAGTTTTATGTGGCCGGCGGGAAACTATCATGCCAGCTTTACCAGAGAAGCTGTGATATTTTCATCGGTATTCCGTTTAATATTGCATCTTATGCACTTCTGACAATGATGATTGCACAGGTTACAGGACTTCAGCCTGGCGAGTTTATCCATACCCTGGGAGATGCACATATATACCTTAATCATATTGAACAGGTTAAGCAGCAGATATCGAGAGAACCATATCCTCTTCCGCAAATGATTCTAAATCCGGAAGTGGATGATATACTTAAATTCAGGTACGAAGACTTTACACTGATGAACTACGTTGCTCATCCTCATATTAAAGGTGAAATTTCAGTCTGATATGATCTCAATTATTGTGGCAGTGTCGGAAGACATGGGAATAGGCAGTAACAACGATTTGCTGTGGCACATCCCTGAAGACCTGAAACGGTTCAAAAAACTGACTCTTGGTAATACTGTCATTATGGGAAGGAGAACATGGTTTTCACTCCCTAAGAGGCCGCTTCCAAGCCGAAGGAATATAGTAATTACAGATAATCCGAATGAAATATTTGAAAATGCGGTAACAGCACATTCAATCGATGATGCACTGGCGAAATGCAATGAGAAGGATGAAATATTCATAATGGGAGGGGGGAGCATTTATAAACAGTTCATGCCATTGGCCGACCGGCTGTATATAACTCATGTGCACAAAAAAGCTCCCGCAGATGTCTGGTTTCCGGGGATTGATCTCCGTATATGGGAAGTAGTTGATAAAGAAGAATTTACTTCCGGAGAAATACCTTATACCTATGTGATCTACGACCGGAGGAAATGATTTCCCGGTACAGTATTAACGAACATTTCCTGTCCTCCTCCGAAAAATAATTTCAAGTCATTTTAAACCTTTCCAGGACTTCTCCAGTCTAACAGAAAAACATAAAATTATGAAGACCAGGATTTATCTTATTATTACCGCGCTTGCAATTCTTGCGCTTACATCATGTAAAAAAGATGGTATTCTTGACCAGGCGAGTGTTGATCTTGCTGATGACGATGCTGTCAGCGATGCGATATTTGAAGATGTGTTTAATACAGTTGATTATGCCGACATTCTCCTTGACGGCTTTCAGAAAGGCGATGAGGCTAAATCAGTAGCATATGCAGTAATTTCCGATTCGTGTCCTGCTGTAACTATTACCCACCCCTCGGATGCTGTATGGCCGAAGACGATAACCGTTGATTATGGTACAGGATGCACCGGCTTTTATGAGAATACAAGGTCAGGGAAGATAGTTATTGTTGTCAGCGGTCCCAGGCGGGAAACAGGATCGAAAAGAACCACAACCTTTGATAATTACTATATCAACGGTATAAAGGTAGAAGGCACCCATGAGCTACAGAATATGGGCTTTAACACGAATCAGAACCTTCTGATATCCTGCACACTGACCGGAGGGAAGATCACTTTGCCTGACGGCAAAACCATTCACCGGTCATTCGACCATGAGAGAGAATGGATTGCAGGACTGCTTACAAAAACACCCTGGGATGATGAGTGTCTTATTACAGGTACTGCATCAGGTGTAAACATAAGCGGGACATCATACACCAGGACCATCCTGACAGCTCTTCACTGGAAGAGGGTATGCAGGTTCATGGTAAGCGGAGTTATTGAAATTCACATGGGAGAATCAGGCCCTTTCACTCTTGACTTCGGAACAGGCGAATGTGATGCAGTTGCAACAGTCACCAGGGGTAATGAGTCAAAGGAGATAACACTTAAATTTCGTCACAGGCTGATGTGATTGCGGATTGCGGATTGCCGATTTCGGATTGTGAAATCAGGATTAGTAAAATCCGAAATCGGCAATCCGCAATCCGAAATCCTATGAAGCTTTCAGGACCTTCATGTCGATCCGTTCAAGCTTTCTTGAAGCATAATCAATTGTGATAGTCAGCTCGTCCTTACCAACAGAAGGCATTTCGTACATGGCGTCGAGCATGATGGCTTCGCATATCGACCTTAGTCCGCGTGCTCCCAGCTTGAATTCAACTGCCTTATCGACTATAAAATCGAGTACACCATCGGCAAAGGTAAGATCAATATTATCCATTTTGAACAGCTTGACATACTGTTTGACCAGGGCATTTTTTGGTTCGGTCAGGATAGCTTTCAGGGCTTTTTTATCAAGAGGTTCAAGATGGGAAACCACCGGCAGCCTTCCTATAATCTCAGGTATCATGCCGTATGCTCTTAGATCCTGGGGTGCAATATATTTAAGAAGGTTGTCCTTATCGACTTTCTCCCTGACCTTGGAGGCTCCATAGCCGACGATCTGTGTATTGAGCCTGTTTGCTATCTTCTTTTCAATACCGACAAATGCTCCGCCGCAGATAAAAAGGATGTTTTTAGTATCGACCGGGATCATTTTCTGTTCCGGGTGTTTGCGTCCTCCCTGAGGGGGTACATTGACTATTGATCCTTCGAGAAGCTTAAGCAGACCCTGCTGGACTCCTTCCCCGGAAACATCACGGGTAATGGAAGGATTATCGCCCTCTTTTCTTGCTATCTTGTCAATTTCATCAATGAAGACAATTCCTTTTTCGGCTGCTTTCACGTCATAATCAGCATTCTGAAGGAGCCTGGTGAGAAGGCTTTCTATATCCTCGCCGACATACCCGGCTTCAGTCAGTACTGTTGCATCAACAATGGTAAACGGAACGTGAAGCATCCTTGCCACGGTCCTTGCCAGGAGAGTTTTTCCCGTACCCGTTTCCCCGACGAGGATAATATTTGATTTTTCAATTTCGACCTCATCACCGTCAGGTTTCTGCATCAATCTTTTATAATGATTGTAAACAGCTACAGAGATGACCTTTTTCGCCATTTCCTGACCAATTACATACTGATCGAGGAAGTTCTTTATTTCGGCAGGTTTAAGCAGGTTTATTGTCTCGAACCGCGGGTTTTTCCTGGCTCCCATCTCTTCGTTCATTATGCTGTAAGCCTGCTCAATGCAGTGATCGCAGATATGGCCTTCAAGCCCGGCGATGAGCATGTTTGCCTCTTTTTTGGTTCTGCCGCAGAATGAACACTTATCCATTACTGTCAGTGTTTATTTTTCTGAAGTATCTCGTCAATCATACCATATTCCTTCGCTTCCTCGGAGGTCATCCAGTAATCCCTGTCGGAATCCTTTTCGACTTTATCGACAAGATTGCCTGAATGGTAAGCGATTATTTCGTAAAGCTCCTTTTTAAGCTTTAGGATCTCGTGGGCCTGGATCTCAATATCAGAAGCCTGTCCTTCCACTCCGCCCATAGGCTGATGGATCATTATCCTGGAGTGTTTCAGGGCAGATCTTTTTCCCTTTGTTCCGGCAGTAAGCAGCACAGCACCCATTGATGCGGCCATGCCGGTGCAGATGGTTGCAATATCAGCAGCTATATATTGCATAGTATCATAAATGCCGAGCCCTGCATTTACCCCTCCTCCGGGAGTGTTAAAATAGATCTGTATGTCTTTTCCCGGGTCTGAAGAATCAAGATAAAGCAGCTGTGCCTGTATAATGTTGGCAACATAATCGTCAATAGGCAGGCCGCAGAATATTATCCTGTCCATCATAAGGCGCGAGAAAACATCCATAGAAGCCACATTAAGCTGTCTTTCCTCAATAATAGTCGGGGATATGTAACTGTTAAGTATTGAATTATATCTGTGCATAGTCAGGCTGCTGATCCCGAACCTGCTTCCTGCAAATTTTCCGAAATCGTCGTGGATGTTCATAACACTGTTTTTTGAATTTAAAGAACAAATATACTAAATTTAATAATCACTGCAATGCATTGATTACTATTCAAAAAGCTTGTTGAATTCCTCAACTGTAACGTTTTTTTCCTCTATGGTCACATGATCTTTCAGCTTTTCAATTATCTTTTCTTCGAGGATCTTATCGGCTATTCTTTTGGCATCGTCTTCTCTCTTTAGAGTCTCCTTTGCATAATTTGATATCTGTTCATCGTTAGCATAGAAGAGCCCGTACTGCTGGAACTGGTAACGTGTGATCTTTTCTGCCTCCTTCTGGAGTTCCTCCTTGGTGATCTTCACATCATTGTCCTTTGCCACTTTATTCCTGATCAGCTGCCATTTAAGATCCTGCCTGAAGCTGTCAAATTCCTTTTCAATTTCCTCGCTGGTGGTCTTTTCGTTCACTTTAAGAAGCCATCTTTTAAGGAAATCTTCAGGCAGTGCCATTTCTGTCTTTTCGATAGTAAGTTTCCTGATATCCTGCATAAGCTTATGCCCACTTTCATTCTTCAGACTTGCAGATATCTCATCTTCAATCTTTTTCATGAATTCCTCTTCGGAGTTCACAATACCTTCGCCATAGATTCTGTTGAACAGTTCCTGGTTTATTTCTGCAGGATGGAACCTGGTTATTTCACTAATGGTGAACCTGAACATACCCTCAGCATTACTGATATCCTCCTTCTTCATTTTAAGAAGGCCTGCGACTTCGTTTTCATTTGGGAATGCCTTTCTAAGGTCGAAATCGATAATATCGCTTACTTTTCTTCCGGTAAAGGCCTTTTTTATCTCTTCATCTCTGATAATGTCTATAGCCAGCGTTGATTCCTCCACCCTGATGCCTTCGGCTTTAACATTACCTTCATTATCTATAGCAGTGATCTGTCCCTTTATAATATCTTTATCTTCAGATATCTCCTCCTTCATGAACTGACCGAAACGGCGGGCATAATTGGATGCATAGTCGTTTTTCATCTTGTCATTGACGGCAATGCTGTATTCACTCACATTGTTTTTCTTGCTTATGCCCAGCTCCACTGCCGGTGCGAGTCCGAGCTCAAATGAAAAAGTGAAATCATCCTGTGTTTCAAAGTTTACCGTTTGCTGGTCATCGGCCCTGGGAAGAGGATCACCGAGTATTTCGAGCTTCTCGTCTGCCAGGTATTTGCGTATGTTTTCCGAAACAGATTTGTTGATCTCGTCAATTTTTACTGCAATTCCGTACATTTTTCTTATCAGTCCGATGGGTACCATTCCAGGCCGGAATCCTTTTATATTAGCCTTTCTCCGATAATCCCTGAGTACTTTCTCCACATTATCTGAATAGTCGGCTTTAACTATCTTCACCTTCAGAACTGCATTCAGGTCATCGATTTTTTCCCTTATAATCTCCATATTTTAAGTTGTTGTTTATTATTCATGTAAAAACCGCCATAACTTACTCTTCTGGAAGTTTAAGGCGGTTTGATGTCATGGTGCGGATGAAGGGACTCGAACCCCCACGTCTGTTAAGACACAAGATCCTAAGTCTTGCTCGGCTACCAATTACGACACATCCGCCAGAAAATTCCCCGCAAAAGTATAGAAAATAACGATATAAACAAACATGGAAATTACCTGCGCAGCTCGAACTTTTTTCCGAGATAGACCTTTCTTACGTGCTCATTTTCGGCAAGTTCTGTAGAAGTGCCCGACATCAGGATCTTGCCTTCGAAAAGAAGATATGCGCGATCGGTTATAGAGAGGGTCTCATGAACATTATGGTCGGTTATAAGGATACCTATGTTTTTATTCCTCAGGTGTGAAACAATATTCTGGATATCTTCAACAGCTATCGGATCAACGCCTGCAAAAGGCTCATCGAGCAGTATAAACTTAGGTTTCAGTGCGAGTGCCCTTGCTATTTCGGTCCTTCTTCGCTCTCCTCCTGAAAGCTGAATACCCTTATTTTTTCTTATCCTCTGCAGGCCGAATTCATTCAGCAGCTCCTCAACCCTTTCTGCCTGCTCTTTCTTTGAGAATCCCGACATTTCAAGAACTGCCCGAAGGTTGTCTTCAACCGAAAGATTCCTGAATACCGAAGCTTCCTGGGCCAGGTACCCTATGCCTTTACGTGCACGCTTATACACAGGGAGGGTTGTAATCTCTTCACTATCAAGAAAGATCCTTCCTTCACGCGGTCTTATAAGACCTACGATCATATAAAAGGAGGTCGTTTTGCCTGCACCGTTAGGTCCAAGAAGGCCGACAATCTCTCCCTGCTCAACCTCAATCGAGACATGGTCTACCACAGTACGGCTGCGGTATTTCTTAACAAGGTTATCGGTGTGAAGTTTCATCGGGGAGCTATGATTTGGATGTTGATCTTTTATCTGAAACGTTGTCACCCATAAATTCATTGTGCTCTTTTTCCCTTCTTTTCATCACTACTGCAGATACGTATATACTGACTTCATAAAGGATAAGCAGCGGTATGCTGACCAGCATCTGTGAAAAAACATCCGGAGGGGTAATGATGGCTGCAACAATGAAGATCACTACAATAGCGTGCTTTCTGTATTTCCTCATGAATGAGGGAGTTATAACGCCGATCTTTGTCAGGAAATATGCTATTATAGGAAGTTCGAATACAAGTCCTGTAGCAAGACAGATGGAGGTCAGGGTTCCGATGTACGACCTTATATTTATCTGGTTTACAACATCTTCACTGACACTGTAGGTTGTAAGGAAATGGATTGAAAGAGGTGCCAGGAGAAAGTATCCGAAAAGAACGCCCAGGAAGAAAAGCAGTGATGATATCACTACAGCGCCTCTGGCGTGCCTGGCTTCGTTGGAGTGAAGGGCAGGCCGCAGGAACCTCCAGAACTCGAAAATTATCACCGGAAACGCTAGTATCAGACCGGCAACAAGAGCCACGACTATATGTGTCGTTATCTGTCCCGACATTTTGATGCTTATCAGATTTACATGTTCCTGGTTGATACACAGCTTTTCGCTGATACTGCATAAAATACGGTTGGTTATGAAACCAGGTTCTTTCGGGGCAAGGATAATTGAATCAAAGATCAGGTTTTTGAATACAAAGGCAACCACCATGAAAATGACAATGGCTATAACTGATCTGATGATATGCCATCTGAGCTCTTCAAGGTGCTCCAGGAATGACATCTCTCCCTCACCTTTCTCCCCCTTTTTCCATTTAAGCGCCATCGGAACAATATTATTTCCTTAAAATTTCAGCGTGTAAAGATGATAAATTCTATTGTTCAAAACAACAAAGGCTGTTTATATGTTGAATATACGAGGAACAAAATTGTTAATTAAATCAAAAAAATAGTTTTTGATCATAAAATTTATTAATTTTAGATAAACTGCCATGAAGACCTGCTTAAGACTTTGCAGGATTGAATATCAGTATACAGATTATGGTTAGTGACGCAACGATACATAACTATCTGAAGAAGTATTTCGGTTTCGATACATTCAAAGGAAACCAGGAGGGAATAATTAAGAACGTTCTTGCCGGAAGGGATACTTTTGTGCTGATGCCTACTGGTGGCGGTAAGTCATTGTGCTATCAGCTGCCTGCAGTAATGGGAGAAGGAACGGCTGTTGTCATCTCCCCGCTGATAGCTCTTATGAAGAACCAGGTGGACGCAATGCGAAACTTCAGCACTGCCGATGAAGTTGCTCATTTTCTGAATTCATCACTTACAAAAACCGAAGTAGCAAAGGTTAAAAAAGATGTCCTCGATCATCAAACAAAACTCCTTTACGTAGCTCCTGAATCGCTGACCAAGGAGGAAAATATTGAGTTTCTGAAGAATATCAAGATCTCATTCTATGCGGTTGATGAGGCTCATTGCATATCGGAATGGGGTCATGACTTCAGGCCTGAATACAGACGGATAAGACCGCTTATTGACACAATAGGGCGGTCACCGATCATTGCTCTGACAGCCACTGCCACCCCAAAGGTGCAGCATGACATCCAGAAAAACCTGGGGATTCTTAAAGGTGACGTCTTCAAGTCATCTTTTAACAGGCCAAACCTTTATTATGAGGTCAAATCAAAACAGGATGTCACAAAAGAGATTATTAAGTATATAAAGAACAATGCAGGGAAATCTGGCATCATTTATTGCCTGAGCAGGAAGAAGGTCGAGGAAATGGCTGAAGTTCTGAAGGTTAACGGTATCAAAGCCCTTCCTTATCATGCGGGTATGGACTCAGCCACGCGTACACAGAACCAGGATAAATTCCTGATGGAAGAAGCTGATGTGATAGTCGCAACTATCGCTTTCGGAATGGGAATCGACAAGCCTGATGTCAGATTTGTGATACATTATGACATCCCCAAGAGCCTTGAGGGATATTACCAGGAGACAGGAAGGGCCGGACGCGACGGGGGAGAAGGCAACTGCATAGCTTACTACAGCTATAACGATATACTGAAACTCGAAAAATTCATGCAGGGTAAACCTATTGCAGAACAGGAAATAGGCAAACAGCTGCTTCTCGAGACAGTGTCATATGCCGAATCATCTGTTTGCCGGCGAAAGCTTCTCCTTCATTACTTCGGCGAAGAATACTCAAATGAAAATTGTGAAGCCTGCGATAATTGTCTCCACCCAAAAGCCCAGTTCGAAGGAAGTGATTCAGTTGTGAATGTCATTGAAACCATCCTTGCAGTAAAAGAGAAATTCAAGGCTGATCATATCGCCAACATCCTTTCAGGGAAAATGACTTCTGCCATAAAGTCGTATAAGCACCATAAACTTGAATTCTACGGAGCTGGGGAAGACAAGGATGAGAAATACTGGAACATGGTGATAAGACAGGCCCTGATCGCCAAATTCCTTACCAAGGATATCGAAAATTACGGACTGCTGAAGGTAACAGAAAACGGCATGGCTTTTCTTAAGAACCCTGCATCGTTCATGCTTGCAGAGGACCATGACTATGCCGATACCACCGATGAGGAGAATGCCTTCGGAGCAAAGACAGCAGCAGTCGACGAAGAGCTTTTCAGCATCCTAAAGGACCTTCGTAAAAAAATATCAAAGCAGAAGGATGTCCCTCCGTTCGTAATTTTCCAGGATCCGTCACTCGAAGATATGGCTATTCAGTATCCTGTGACAATCGATGAGCTTCAGAATATTTCAGGTGTGGGTGCAGGTAAAGCACAACGCTACGGAGCCGAATTCATGGAAATAATCAAGAAGTATGTTGAGGAAAAAGAGATAATACGGCCGCTGGATATGGTCGTAAAATCCGTCGTCAATAAATCGGGAATGAAAGTTTATATTATCCAGAGTATTGATATGAAACGTTCCCTGGAAGATATCGCGGAAGCCAGGGGACTGGAGATGGGTGAACTGATCTCGGAGATCGAAGCAATAGTGAACTCGGGAACCCGCCTTAATCTCGATTATTACATAGACAGTGTCATTGACGAAGAGAGACAGCACGATATATATTCATATTTCAGGGAGGAGGCAGAATCTGATTCACTTGAAGATGCAATGAAGGAACTGGGCAATGAGTTCGAAGAGGAGGAGATCAGGCTGGTCAGGATAAAATTCCTGTCGGAGATGGGGAATTGACGGCATAACGGCGCAATGGCGCAACAGTGCATTAACGGGAAAAGGAAACATATCAGGTTGTGTATTCAGATCTGGTGAATAACCAGTATATTAATACCGACAGCACATAAAAAGGATAAATCAGCTGTGCGGGAACGAAGAACCGGAGAAGGTTCTTTTTTTTATGGAATACCATCCTGTTGTAAAGTATCATTATATCAGGAACTGACTTTAAAACAAATGCAGCAAGAAAAACAAGGAAGAAAACCGGATTGAGGAAGCCTGCAACAAGTAAAGTGAGCTCAAGCAAAATTGTAACAAATGTTACAAAGGCAATCACTTTTGTGTAACTGTCCCTGTAGGAACCGGCTTTGGAGATCCAGCGTGCCCTCTGTTTCATATAAGATTTCAACGTACCTGAAGATCCTGTTGTTACCACTGCGTCAACTGATTCCAGCCAGGAGATCTTTCCCGATCTGCTTCTGATACTCTGCAGGAGAAAGATGTCATCCCCGGAAACAAGTTCAGGATGGAGATCTGCCAGGCTTTTAAGGAAAGCATCTTTTGTGAAGGTCATGTTCGCCCCGTTGCACATTACCGGATTGCCGGCGGCTGCAGTTCCTGCCGTAATGCCTTGTAGACTAAGGAATTCAATCTCCTGGAACCGATGAAAAAATCCCTTTTCCCGGGGCAGGCCTACAGGCCCTGAAGCAAGGGCGGGCCTGCTGCTGCTCCAGAATGATGAAATTGTTCTGAGCCACCCAGGGCTCATTATACAATCTGCATCTGTGACAACAATAAGATTTCCGGAGGATGCTCTGACGCCTTCAGCAACCGCTCCTTTTTTGCCATGCAGGCTGCTTCTCAGGACTTTTATGTTTTTAACGCCTTTAAATTCCGATGCAAGCTTAAAAGTTGAATCAGTTGAGTTATCATCAACTAAAATAAGTTCATACCTTTCACTGCTATAATCCTGTCCCGCAATGCAGGCAAGCAGGGGAGTAAGGTTTCTTTCCTCATTTCTGCAGGCGACAACAACCGAAATAAATACTTCTGAAGCGACAGATCCTTTATAGACACTTATTTTCCTGAGAGAAAGGGATATTGCAGTAATATAATATATATAAGGTATAAGCAATATCAGGGCCAGCCATTCCATTTCTTAATTTCTCATCCATTCATAGAAAGCATAATGTTCCGAACTCATGCCGAGGGCTTCATAGGTTTTTTGTGCACGGGTATTCTTTGTTTCCACATAGAGCCTAAGTCCGGCAATATCGTTTTCCTGAGCAAGTTGTTTTATATGGTTATACATAGTTCTGAATATGCCCCTGCGTCGGTAATCAGGAATTACATAAACCGACTGGAACCACCAGACGTTGCAGTTGCGCCAGTCACTCCACTCGTATGTTATGAGAAGTGATGCAACTGCCATACCATTATCAATGGCAACGTAATACTGACCGCGCGACGGATCCTTAAAAACAGCCAGTACACCTCCTGTGACAATATTTTCGTTGAGTTTAAGCTCCTCAGTCTCCCATGCCATCTTCAGCTGAAAATCGATTATTGAGGGAGCATCATCAGGAGTTGCTTTTCTTACAGTTATCATAGGTTTAAATTTCATAATAAATGCACATAAACCCACCCCTCACCCCTCCCGGGAGGGGAATCGTCACAAACACAGCTTCTCTCACAATCCCTCCAGTCTCAACACCATTGCGCCGTTGCACCGTTATGCCTTTGGGCCGTTATGCCGTTATGTCGTTATTTATATTCGTCCCAGCTCTTTATAGCCAGCTGTTCCTCGCTCAGCCTGCAGAAAGCAAGTATGAATGCACTTGCCAGTCTTGCATTCGTAATGAGAGGAACGTTATAATCGACAGCGCTTCTCCTTATAGAATAATCATTATTCAATTCCGTATCCGTGAGGTCCTTGGGGATATTGATCACGAGGTCAACTTCACGTGTCCTGATGAGCTCAATGGTGTTTGGCGATTTATTTTCGTCGGGCCAGTATGCCACTTCGGCTTCAACTCCTGAATTCTGAAGAAATTGCTGGGTCCCGCGTGTGGCGTACAGCTTATGTCCCCTGTCTCTCAGAGCTTTTGCACTGTTCAGCATTTCAACTTTCGACCTGGCTGTCCCGGTTGACAGAAGAATGCTTTTCTTTGGTACACGGTACCCCACAGAGAACATAGCTTTAAGAATAGCTTCATAAAATCCTTCGCCGATGCAGCCTACTTCACCGGTTGAGGACATATCAACCCCCAGTACCGGGTCGGCTTTGGCAAGGCGCGAAAAGCTGAACTGCGGGGCTTTTACACCTACATAGTCCAGCTCAAAAACCGACTTATGGGGTTTCTCTACAGGTACTCCAAGCATCACCTTTGTAGCAAGCTCGATAAGGTTCGACCTAAGCACCTTTGATACAAAGGGCATACTGCGGCTTGCCCGGAGATTGCATTCAATTACTTTGATATCATTATCCCTTGCCAGGTACTGGATATTGAAAGGGCCCGAGATATTCAGCTCCCTGGCTATCTGGCGTGAAATTCGCTTTATCCTTCTTACTGTCTCAAAATAAATCTTCTGTGGCGGAAAGACAATTGTTGCATCTCCTGAATGAACGCCTGCAAACTCAACATGCTCGCTTATTGCATAGGCAAGGATCTCACCTTCCCTTGCCACAGCATCTATTTCTATTTCTTTGGCATTCTCAATAAACTCCGATACAACCACCGGGTATTGTTTTGATACCTGTGCAGCAAGCTCCAGGTAATGAGTAAGTTCGTTCCTGTTTGAGACCACGTTCATAGCAGCACCTGAAAGCACATATGACGGGCGAATCAGTACGGGGAATCCAATCCTATCGACAAATTCAAAGATATCCTCAATGGATGAAAGCTCTTTCCATCTGGGCTGATCTACCGAAAGGTTATCAAGCATCGCTGAGAATTTATGACGGTTCTCAGCCCTGTCAATTGAGAGTGGTGATGTACCGAGGACAGGCACATTCTCCCTGAAGAGTCTCATTGCCAGGTTATTGGGAATCTGGCCTCCGACTGAGACGATTACACCTCCCGGTTTCTCCAGGTCAATGATATCAAGCACTCTCTCGAAGGTGAGCTCATCAAAATAGAGCCTGTCGCAGATGTCATAGTCTGTACTTACTGTTTCAGGATTATAATTAATCATAACTGATCTGAACCCTTCATTCCTTATGGTCTCAATGGCATTCACCGAGCACCAGTCGAATTCAACGCTTGACCCAATCCTGTAGGCACCAGAGCCGAGGACTATCACGGATTTTTTATCATTCTCATATTTAATGTCATGTTCAGCGGCGCTGTATGTGAGGTACAGGTAATTTGTGACTGCCGGATATTCTGCTGCGAGTGTGTCTATCTGTTTCACAAAAGGGATTATTCCAAGCATAATCCTGTGTTTTCTTACTTTAAGGAGATCCTCGTTGATTTCAGCTGCACCAGATCGTAATACATGCCGGGCTATCTGGAAGTCGCTGAATCCGTAAATTTTGGAATCAGCAAGCAGCCTGGCAGGGATAGTCGAAAGAGTTTTATGTTTACAAAGCTCGTCCTTGATCCTGATTATATTCCGGAGCTTGAACAGGAACCACTTGTCAATTCTTGTAAGGTCATAGATCCTGTCAACGGACATTCCTTTTTCAAGAGCTTCCGCGATCACAAAGATCCTCATATCGGTAGGTTCGGCAAGCTCCTCCTCGAGATCACCGAATTTTAGTTCCCTGTTACCTGTGAATCCATGCATTCCCTGGCCTATCATACGGAGGCCTTTCTGGATTGCTTCCTCGAAATTCCTTCCTATTGACATTACTTCGCCCACGCTCTTCATGCTGCTTCCTATGGCATGAGAGACTCCGTGGAACTTATTTAGATCCCACCTTGGTATCTTGCAGACAATGTAATCGAGTGCCGGTTCAAAACATGCAGTTGTAGATTTTGTAACTGAATTCCTGAGTTCATGAAGTCCGTAGCCGACACCCAGCTTGGCAGCGACGAAAGCCAGCGGGTAGCCTGTAGCCTTTGATGCCAGTGCACTTGAACGCGATAACCTGGCATTTACTTCAATTACACGGTACTCTTCAGAGTCGGGAGACAGGGCATATTGCACATTGCATTCACCCACAATCCCGATATGACGTATTATTCTGATTGATAATTCGCGAAGCTTATGATACTCGCTGTTTGTAAGTGTTTGTGATGGTGCGACAACGATACTTTCACCGGTATGTATTCCCAGAGGATCGAAATTCTCCATGTTGCATACGGTGATGCAGTTATCGTATTTATCGCGAACAACCTCATATTCAACCTCTTTCCAGCCTTTTAATGATTCTTCAACGAGGATCTGCCCGGTATAAGAAAATGCTTTTGCAGCCAGGATCCTGAGCTCATCCTTGTTTGAAGCAAAGCCGCTTCCCTGTCCTCCGAGCGTATATGCAGCCCTGATTATTACCGGAAAACCCAGGCTATCCGCTGCTGAAAGAGCTTCATCCACTCCCTGCACTGCAATGCTGCGGGGGGTTTTTACATCAATCTGTCCAAGCTTTCTGACGAACAATTCACGGTCTTCGGTGTCCATGATCGCAGTTACAGAAGTTCCGAGCACCTTAACCTTATATTTATCGAATACTCCTGCCTTGAATAATTCTGTCCCGCAGTTAAGTGCAGTCTGTCCGCCGAATGATAGCAATATTCCGTCAGGACGCTCCTTTTTTATTACCTTTTCAACAAAGGCAGGTGTTACAGGAAGAAAATAGATCCTGCCTGCAAGTTCTTCTGAAGTCTGGACTGTTGCAATATTTGGATTTATCAGGACAGTTTTTATGCCCTCCTCCCTGAGTGCCTTAAGGGCTTGTGATCCTGAATAATCAAATTCACCGGCTTCTCCTATTTTAAGGGCTCCCGATCCCAGGATAACAACCTTTTTCAGCTTGTCGGCCATTGCATAGATTTGAGATCAAAAATAACACAATTTTTAAATCAACTATTGATTTAATGAAAAATGAATATATTTGCAGAAAATATGAATAATTATGCAGAAGGCAAGAAGACTGGCGGTTATTCAGAAAATTATAAACGAAGAAAATATTTCTTCGCACGAAAACCTTATAAGAAAACTTAAATCAAAAGGGATAGCCTGTACGCAGGCTACTCTGTCGCGCGACCTGCGGCAGATGGGTGCAGGCCGTATACCAGACGGTAAAGGTGCGTACAGATATGCTTTGCCGGAAAGCATCAATGTTAAACCGGTAAAAGGTAAGCTGCAGGTTCTTCCTGCAATTACAGGTATAGCAGATGCAAAAGATCTCCTTGTTATTAAAACACTGCCCGGGAATGCAAGCAACACGGCATTTTTTATTGATAACGCCTCGAGGTATGAAATTGCCGGAACAATAGCAGGCGACGATACAGTATTGATAATACCACGTGACGGAATCACAGTCCATCAGGTACATATATGTCTGGAGATTATTCTGCCGGGTCTGCATGCGCAGGTAAAAAAGTAGTAAAACCATTAAAACAAATTAATAAGAAAAAAATGAAAGAAAAAGTTGTACTGGCTTACAGTGGTGGCCTTGATACTTCGGTGATCCTGAAATGGCTTATCGAAAAGAGCTATGACGTTATAGCCTTTGTGGCAGATGTCGGACAGAAAGAAGATTTTGACGGGTGCAGGAAGAAGGCAATGAACCTTGGTGCCTCAAAGGTGATAATTTCCGACCTGAAAAGGGAATTTGTTGAGGATTACGTTCTTAAGGCCATAATGGCAAATGCCATCTATGAAGACAGGTATCTTCTTGGCACTGCCCTGGCACGACCTCTGATAGCAAAAAAACAGATTGAAACCGCAAAAAAAGAGGGAGCTCTTGCTGTCGCGCACGGAGCCACAGGAAAAGGAAACGACCAGGTAAGGTTTGAGCTTTGCTATTATGCTCTAATGCCCGGGGTTAAAGTCATATCTCCATGGAAAGACAGGGAATTCCTGTCACAGTTCAGGGGAAGAACCGATCTTCTTAAGTATGCCGCTGACAAGCAGATACCGGTAAAAGCCAGTATCGATAAACCTTACAGCGAAGACGACAACCTGATGCATATAAGTCATGAGGCCGGTGTACTTGAGGATCCCATGTACGCATTACAGAAGGGCATGCTTGAAAAAATGGTGATGCCTCAGGACGCTCCCGATATGGAAACAAGGATTGCCATTCATTTTAAGGACGGCAGGCCTGTAAAGCTAATTAATAAGGAAGATGGCACTGTCAAGCAGGATCCGTACGAGCTTTATGTTTATCTGAACGAGCTTGCGGGGAAGAACGGAATCGGCCTTCTTGACATGGTCGAGAACCGTTTTGTCGGAATCAAGTCAAGAGGTGTCTATGAAACGCCGGCTGCAACAGTTCTTCACATTGCACACAAGGATATTGAAGGAATTGCCATGGACAGGGAAGTAATGAGGCTTGTAAACATGCTTACACCTAAATTTGCCGAGATAATTTATAACGGATTCTGGTTCAGTCCTGAAATGGATTTCCTGATGGCTGCAATAGAAAAGAGCCAGGAGCTTATTGACGGCAGCGTCCACCTTTGCCTTTATAAGGGAAATGTTATCATTGAAGGACGTGAATCACCATCCTCACTCTATAACAAGAAACTGTCAAGCATGGATATCGAAGGAGGATTCGATCAAACTGACAGCAGGGGATTTATTAAAATAAATGCAATCAGGCTTATGGCTCACCGGGCTATAGTTGAAGATAGGCATAACCAGTAACCAGCAACCAGCAACCAGCAACATTTATAAAGAACTACATACTTCAATATATAAAATATGAAACTCTGGGAAAAAGGTATAAATCCTGAACCTGCAATAATAGAGTTTACAGCAGGACGTGACAGGAAAACCGATCTGCATCTCACAAAGTGGGATATCATCGGATCAATGGCTCATGTGATAATGCTCAACGACGTTGGTCTTATTGATAAGGACGAGAAGAATGAGATGCTGAACGCGCTTCATTCACTTTTCGTCTGGGATGAAAAAGGGAGCCTGATCATAGAAGATGACATGGAGGATATACATTCACAGATCGAAAAGGAGATGGCATCCATACTTGGTACCACAGGCAGGAAGATTCATACCGGCAGATCGAGGAATGACCAGGTGCTTGTCGATATACGTCTTTATACAAGGGAGGAGATTGATAAGCTTGCACACATTGTTGCAAAGTTATTCGGAAGGCTTCAGGAACTGAGCGAACAGTACAAAGAGGTTCTCCTGCCTGGTTATACCCACATGCAGCCTGCAATGCTTTCGTCATTCGGACTATGGTTCGGAGCTTATGCCGAGTCACTGAGTGATGATATTCTGCTTCTTGCAGATGCAAGAGCGCTGAATAACAAAAATCCTCTCGGGACTGCAGCAGGTTACGGAACTACACTTCCCCTGAACCGGAAACTGACATCTGACCTGCTCGAGTTTGACGACCTGCTTTATAATTCTGCATATGCCAGCCTTAGCAGGGGCAAAGTTGAACTTGCGGTTGCATCAGCTCTGGCATCTCTTGCTCAGACACTGTCAAGATTTTCGATGGATATATGCCTGTATATGACTGCAGAATTCAGGTTTATTGATTTTCCGGATGAATATGTTACCGGTTCAAGCATAATGCCGCAGAAAAGAAATCCTGACGTATTTGAGCTTATAAGGGGAAGGTCAAATATTATTCAGACCCTGCCGGGGCAGATCTCAATGCTCACTTCCAACCTTATGTCGGGATATAACAGAGACCTCCAGCTCCTGAAGCAGCTTGTTTTTGATGCCTTCGCGGATATTAATGAGTCGGTTGAAATTTTGCTTCTGATGCTCAGGAATATTAAGATCAGGAAGAATATCACGGAAAATCCGGTCTATAATACAATTTTCAGTACTGAAGAGGTTAACAGGCTTGTTAAACAGGGAATGCCCTTCAGGGATGCGTATAAATCTGTGGCGGAGATGGTTAAAACCTCCTCATTTTCAAAAACATCCATCTCTGATTACGTTCATGAGGGTAGCATTGGCAATCTTTGCAACCGCGAGATTTCGGAGATATTCAATGAACGGATAAAGGCTTTCAGGAACAGATCAGCCCAGGAGATGGCAGAAAAACTGATGGGATATGTGGATTGATCCCCCTTTAGGGGGTGTCCACGCTTCAGCGTGGCCGGGGGTATTTCTTTATATTCTCAATGAACTCATCAAACAGATAGTCAGTATCCGTCGGCCCTCCCGAGGCTTCAGGATGGAACTGGGTGGAAAAAAACGGACTTGTCTTATGCTTCATACCCTCATTGGTCCTGTCATTTATGTTAATGAAGAAAGGATCCCAATCTTTGCCCAGGGTATTATTGTCAACCGCAAAGCCATGGTTTTGTGAAGTAATATATGCTTTGTTGCTTCCGACCATTATCACCGGCTGGTTATGGCTCCTGTGACCATATTTCAGCTTATAGGTATCTGCCCCTGACGCAAGCGCCATGAGCTGGTTTCCAAGACAAATACCAAAGATGGGGATCTCTTTACGGAAAGAGCGGCGTATGTTTTCTATAGTAGCCTTACACATTTTTGGATCGCCGGGTCCGTTCGATAGAAAAAGTCCATCGTACTCCTCACTGTGGTAGTCATAATCCCATGGTACTCTTATAATAGTAGTATCACGCTTCAGCAGGTTCCTTATTATATTGTATTTCACGCCACAGTCTACGAGTACTATCCTGTACCTCCCGTTGCCGTAAATCTTCTTTTCCTGGGTGCTTACCTCGGCGACCAGGTTTACCTTGTTCGGATCATAAAAGGATATCTCCGTACCCTCCGGTTCAATTTTACCGAGCATGGCACCTTTTTCACGTATCCTTTTTGTAAGGGCTCTTGTGTCAATCCCGTAAATGCCTGCAATATTGTTTCTCGCCAGCCATTCATCGAGGCTCTCTGATGCATTCCAGTGACTGTATTCAAATGAGTAGTCAGATACAACCAGGCCTGAAATATGAATTGAGGATGATTCATAAAACCGGTACAGATCGTTTTCCTCGCTCCTCGCAGGTGCTCCGTAGTTACCGACAAGAGGATATGTAAGGCAAAGTATCTGTCCCCGGTAGGAAGGATCTGTAAGACTTTCAGGATATCCTGTCATTGCAGTGTTGAAAACTACTTCTCCTGCAGACGCGACAGGTGCACCGAATGATTTACCGTAATATTCAGTGCCATCTTCAAGAACCAGCCTTACCTTAATTATGTCTTTCACATTACATGCTTTAGTTATCTTAACCGGGCAACAGCTTTTTCAATCTGTTCTATAGCCCTTATCAGCCTGCTGCGGGTTGTCGCAACATTCATTCTCATGAATCCTTCACCCCCGGGACCAAAGGTGGAGCCCTCATTCATTCCTGTACCTGCCTTCTCAATAAAGAAATCCCGGAGCTCTTTACCGGTCATTCCCAGTTTACGGCAGTCAAGCCATACAAGATAGGTTGCTTCAGGCCGAACAGGAACAATCTCAGGGATAGCCTCCCTGAAATATTTCATCACTGTTTCCACATTGTTGTCTATATAACCCATCAATGCATCAACCCATTCATGTCCTCCGGAGTATGCTGATGTTGAGGCAATTGTTCCGAAGATGTTTCCGTTGCCGATATGCAAATCCTCAACCTTTTTGTTAAAATATTTCCTCAGCACAGGGTTGGAAATTATAACAGATGCTGTTGAAAGACCTGCAAGGTTAAATGTTTTGCTGGGAGCAACGCATGTAACAGTTATTTCTGATATCCTGTCGGAGATACCTGCAACCGGAACATGATTGAATCCGGGTAAAACGAGGTCGCAATGTATTTCATCCGAAAGGATAAGTATTTTATTCTCGAGACAAATATCTGCAAGTCTTTGTAGTTCCTCCATGGTCCAAACCCTGCCGACCGGGTTATGCGGATTTGAAAGGATTATCATTTTAGTCTCCCTGTCAATTGATGAGATGAGGGATTCAATATCCATTATCCATCTGCCGTTTTTCTCATAGAGCTGGTTATAAACAAGCTTACGGCCATGACTTTCAACAGCTGAAAAGAAAGGGAAGTAGACAGGTGGCTGAACAATGATCTTATCGCCCGGTCTGGTGAAGGCAAGGGTACAGAGATTTAAGGCAGGAACTATACCGGGAGAGAAGCAGATCCAATCCTTCTCGATCATCCAGCCATGTCGTGACCGGAACCAGTTTATTATTGACTCGTAATAACCGGACGGGCGGAATGAGTATCCGAAAACCTCATGGCTGAGACGTCTTTGAATATTTTCAACTATAAAATCAGGAGTTCTGAAATCCATGTCCGCCACCCACATCGGGATAACATTTTCATCCCCGAAAATCTCCCCCCTGAGGTCATACTTAATGCAATCAGTACCTTCTCTTTTTATCTCCTCGTCAAAATTCCATCTCATCGGGAATCATTTGAATTACGAGGCTCAAAGATATTAAAATAAGTTGGGAGTGACTAGATTGACCAACGTGCTTTATGATAAGAGACGGGACAGAAACAAATTACCTGAATTCCTGGTTATTCCAAACTTATTTATAGCATTTTAGTCATTTCATTCCAGGTTTCAATATTTTTATTACTTTTATAGGCAGTTTAGGAGAGTTTCATTAATTAAAAGCTTGTATATGAAAAGGATTGTTGCTCTGTTTTTAATTCCGGTGGTTTTTGCAGGTCTTACTTGCATGACTTCATGCAAAGGCAAAAAATCAGAAGAACAAAAAAAGGTCGATATAGACCAGTACAATTCTCTTGAGCAGCAGATGGAGTCGAATGTTGATTCATTACCCACATCGGCTGAAGTGATCAAGATGCTTACTGATCTAGAGGTAGGTTATATTTTCGGAATTTCCAATCCTGTAGAAAATACAAAGAGATATTTCACCCGCGACGCAAAAGCTATAAATATGGGGGTTTACGGGGCAGATCTTAGTTATGCCACTTTATACAGTATGCAACAGTCAGTACTGGATTACCTGTCAGCCATCAGATCTCTCTCTGCCGAGCTTAATATGTCGCAGATCTATGATGAAACATTATACGACAGGATCAAGCAGAATTACGATTACCGCGACAAGCTTGTTGAAATCCTTTCCGAAGCATTTGATGCCACATATAAATACCTGAGCGATAATGAACAGCAGCCGCTGGCACTTCTGGTTGTCGGAGGAGCGTGGGTTGAAGGCATGTACATCACCACTCATGTATCGGAAGCCGCATACAATATTGCTGGAATTTCAGGAAACCTTCTTGAGCAGAAGAAATCCTTTGAACTCTTTCTTGATATTACCCAACCTTATATGAGTGATCCGCTGGTTGCTAATTTTGTAAATAAGCTGGACCCTATAAAATCAGTATATGCAGGACTGAGTACAAGCCTGACTGAGAAGGATATAATTAACATTACGAAGGCGATTGAAGAGATACGAGGCAAATTGATTTAAGAAATTGATTTTTATCTGACCGCAAAGCCACTCTCTTTGCGGTCTTTTTATTCGTTTTTGTCATATGAGGGAATCCGTATTATTGGCTCTGATACATATTTTTGCTATTGTATCGACAGTTAACCCTGCCGGAATAACCTCGCGTGGTAAAAAAATCCTGCGCAGCTATCTGAGACGATATCTTAACAGGGAACTTGAGGAGGAGTATTACGCTCTTTTTGAAAACAACCTGGAGTTCTACTCAAACGAACTGAAGAGTGTCGATAAAGCTGAACTTGCTGATGAAGACTCGCTGATATCATTCCAGATTACAAATATCTGCAGGCAGATAAAGAAGGGTCTCTTCCTTGAGGAAAGAATGATTGTTTTCCTTCAGCTTATTGAGTTCGCTTTTGAAGACGGGATGCTCACCGACCAGGAGCAGACTATCATTGAGATTGTTGCCAGGACATTCAATATTTCCAGAAAGGAATTTGACAATTCATCTGCTTTTATGATTGGCAGAACCTTCGATGAAATTTCTCCCGAATGCATATTACTTATTGAAAGCGACAATCCCGAACACTCCGGTGAAAAGGTCTTTAAAAACTACAACAAATGGAGGCACATCAGGGTAAAAGGATTCAGGGGTTTCATGGTTGTATTGCATATTGAAAGCACAGGCACCCTGCTTCTTACATATGACGGTCCCCTTGCTCTTTATTTCAAGGGCCGCGACATTATTGCCTGCAGGCCATACCTCCTTGAGAGAGGGGTAAATATCAAAGGGCAGGGAATCGACCCTATATACTATTCAAAGATCTTCAAGAAGTTCGTTTCCAGAAAATTCCCGGAAAAGGTCGTATTTGAGGGGCATGAGATTGAATACATGTTCAGGAATTCTGACAATGGGGTCAGGAAAATGAACTTCAGAGTTGAATCAGGAAACCTTGTAGGCATTATGGGTGGAAGCGGTGTCGGGAAGACTACAATGCTGAACCTGCTTCACGGGAAGATAAAACCGTCATCAGGGAACCTTTATTTAAACGGGTCTGACATCTATGACGACAGTGCCAGCATTAAAGGCATAATAGGCTATGTTCCTCAGGATGATATGCTTATAGAGGAGCTCACTGTGTGGCAGAACCTGTATTTCAATGCCCGCCTCTGCTTTGGTGACTATTCAGGGGAACAACTTAACAATGCGGTTGAAAAGGTACTTACTGACCTTGATCTGTACGAAATAAAGGATCTCCAGGTGGGTGATGTGCTTAATAAAAAAGTAAGCGGTGGCCAGAGAAAAAGGCTCAACATAGGACTGGAACTTATGAGGGAACCGGTAGTGCTTTTCATTGATGAACCTACCTCAGGATTATCTTCATTCGACTCTGAAAAGGTGATGAACCTCATAAAGAACCAGGCGCTCAGCGGGAAGCTTGTTTTCACAATAATTCATCAGCCTTCATCCGATATCCTTAAAATGTTTGACAGGCTCTGGATACTTGATAAAGGCGGATACATGATCTATGACGGCGACCCGGTTGAAGCTCTTGTGTATTTCAAAACAGAAACCTCGCAGGCAAATGCTGCTGAGAGCGAATGTCCGTCATGTGGTAATATAAAGACAGATAATATTCTCGATATAATTGAAGTCAAGGTTATTGATAATGCAGGTTACCCCGGGAAGGAAAGACAGGTAAGCCCCGAAGAATGGTACAGGAAATACAGGAAGAAAATGATGCCCGCGCTGCAAGGCACGCCTGAAAAAGAACCTGTTACCCCTGGCAATTTCAGGGTTCCCTCCAAATCCGATCAGATACGGACTTTCATAAAGCGGAACCTTACAAGAAAGATTGCCGACACGCAGTATATGACAATAAACCTGCTTGAGGCTCCACTGCTTGGAGTTATCCTGGCGTTCATATCAAAATACAGCGAAGGAGGAAAGTATCTTTTCTCAACAAACAAAAACTACCCTGTCTTCCTGTTTATGTCAATAATCGTAGCCCTTTTTCTCGGGCTAACGGTGAGTGCCGAAGAAATATTCAGGGACAGGAAGATAAATGAGAGGGAAAAGTTCCTTAATCTGAGCAGGTTAAGCTATCTGATCTCAAAGGTCAACTTTCTGTTTGCACTTTCAGCCGTACAGACACTGACATTTGTGGTTGTTGCAAACACTATCCTTGAAGTAAGGGGAATGCTTTTTCAGCAATGGATCATTCTTTTTTCCACTGCATGCTTCGGAAATCTTGTCGGGCTGAATATTTCAGCCGGAATGAGAACAGCGGTCAGTATTTATATACTTATTCCGCTGATCCTGGTGCCGCAGCTGCTTCTCGGCGGAGCCATGATTAAATTTGATGATCTTCATAAATCTCTCACACGCAAGGTGTATGTGCCGGTAATCGGGGATATCATGGCGACAAGATGGGCATATGAAGCTATCAGCGTCGAGCAATTCAGAAGCAACAGGTTTCAGAAGCCCTTCTTCAGGTACGATATGGATATAAGCCAGAATGACTGGTATGCATCTTTTCTTATTCCAACTCTTAAGGTGAAGATTAATGAGTGCATTATGGCAGGGAAAAACAACGATTACAGGGAATATGTTGAAGCCAACTTTAAGAAGATCAATTATCATTTCAATGAACTTGCAGGTATAACAGGAATTAATCCGGGGAAATGGTTCAGCAGCATGAACTATGAAAAGTTCAATGAAATAATCGGCGACGACGCAAAACTTTACCTTGATAGTCTGAAAACTGTGCTGAGGCTTAAAAACCGCGAGATCTCACTCAGGCGTGACTCTCTTTATTCTGTTAAAACAGAAGAAATGGGTCATGAGAATTTCGTTAAAACCAGGGAGAAAGATTATAATGAAAGTCTGGCCGATATAATGCTTAACAGGCTTACAACCAACAAGATATATGAGACTGAGAACAGGCTCATCCAGAAAGCCGATCCTGTTTACATGAAGCCCGGATCAAAATACGGCCGTGCACATTTCTTTGCTCCATACAAGATGATCGGCAACCTGAAGATCGGAACACTTGTTTTCAATATAGCCGTGATCTGGATTATGACCATATTGCTGTTCGTGACATTGTATTATAATCTCCTTAAGCGCTTTATCCTTTTCCTTGAAAAGCAGAAGCTTCCTTTCTGGAGGAAATTCGGAAGAGAGCTGCTTCAGATCTGAATAATGGTAAAACCAAAGAAAAACCTCGGTCAGCATTTCCTTAAAGACAGGGATACAGCCTCCAGGATAGCAGAAGCCCTGACCGGATCAGGATACGACTCAGTGCTTGAGATCGGTCCGGGAACAGGCATTCTTACGGGGTATCTGATCGAAAGGGGATTCAGCGATTTCAGGGTGATTGAGATAGATAATGAATCAGTACACTATCTCAGAATGGATTTCCCGGATCTCAGGGAGATTATCAGGGGCGACTTTCTTGTTATGGATATCGACCGGTATTTCCATGGTAAGCTGGCGGTGGCAGGTAATTTTCCGTATAACATCTCCTCGCAGATATTGTTCAGGGTGCTGGAATATAAAGATAAGGTGGTTGAACTTTGCGGGATGTTCCAGAAAGAGGTGGCAGAAAGGATTTGCTCCGGTCCGGGTTCAAGAGACTACGGTATCCTGAGCGTTCTTATTCAAGCCTGGTATAAAGCAGATTATCTATTTACCGTCCCTCCTCATGTATTTTCACCTCCTCCTAAAGTACAGTCGGGAGTGATAAGACTGAGAAGAAATGACATACATGAACTGGGCTGCGATGAAAAACTGTTTATCAGGGTAGTCAAAGCAAGCTTCAACCAGAGAAGAAAAACACTCAGGAACTCAATAAAAGCATCATTCAATCTTAAAAGGGACGACTACAGGGACTTTGGCCTTCGTCCTGAGCAGCTTTCAGTCAGTCAGTTTGTTGAGCTTACCAGGTGGATAAAAGAGAACATGATATTATCCGAAAGTGTAGCCGATAGCATCAACGGGGTTCATCCTTGATGCAGAGTATGCAGGAGCATAACCGGCAACCACTCCGATAACTCCCGATATAGCAACAGCGATAAATGTATTGGCAATGGTAAGGTGCATGTTAAGTTCCCAGAGATAGTTTATTCCAAGGGATGCAATGAAGACCAGGAAGACTCCTATCAGCCCGCCGACGACTGAAAGCAGAACTGATTCAGTAAGAAACTGAAGGAGAATAAAAAAGCGCTTTGCTCCCAGGGCTTTCTGAATTCCTATGATATTGGTCCGTTCCCTCACAGATACGAACATTATATTTGCTATCCCGAATCCTCCTACAAGTATTGAGAAACCGCCTATTATCCAGCCTCCAATATTTATTCCCCTGAAGACAGTATCAAATCCCTGGCTGAGCATGCTTGCCTTGTTGACTGCAAAATTGGATTCTTCACCAGGGTGAAGCCTTCTTGCAGCCCTCAGTATCATGGTTACTTCCTCCCGGAGATCATCGATATTGACTCCTTCCTTTCCCCTGACCATAATATCGGAAGCCAGGAATGGATTCCGGAGATTGATGAAACTTCTTGAAAAATTGAGCGGAACCAACGCCATCTCATCCATGCCGCTGTCGCTTATACCTCCTTTCCCCTCCTTTTTGAAGACGCCAATGACATTAACCTTAAGGCCTGCAATTATTATTTGTTTTCCTAAGGGAGCAGCACCTTCAAAAAGTCTTGAGGCAAGTTCATATCCGATAATTGCAACATTCCTTCCTGATGCCGATTCTTCAGGTGTAAAATATCTTCCTTCCTGAAGTTCAAATGACCTGAGGTTGTCAAAATCATGGGTGGCTCCCCAGATATATACATTATCGGCCTGTGCCTTACGGAACCTTATCACTTCAGGTTGAAGGGCAACAAAACATGCAGCCTCAACCCTGGTGGCTCTCTTTGCTATTGCTTCGTAATCGGAAACAGAAACAGATGGCCACCTTACCATCTTCCAGTATTCAAGTCCCGGATCAAACGACCATGGAAATTTCTCAACATACACAGTGTTGTCGCCAAGGGTAGCAATCGAGTCCCGGATCGACTTCTCCATCCAGTCAAGCACCGTGAACACTGAAATGATTGAGAATATCCCTATTGTTATTCCAAAGAGAGAAAGGAATGTTCGTAACTTATTGACTGCAAATGAATTAACAGCAAAAAGGAAGCTTTCTTTAATTAACCTTAAAAACACCTTGATCGTTAAATTGAAATTCTGAAGCTCAAAGATAAGAAAAAAGAGGTGCCGGGAATGAATTTAATGTCAATAGCAGAATTCCTGACAATCATAATTATTATTTATTGAGGATAATGAAAAAATATATATTTTTAATCGCCCATAATATACAGGTCTGATCGTCATAATTATCAGGTAATGAGTGATAAGAAAATTAAAAGCGCCCTTATATCGGTTTTTTATAAAGAAGGACTCGATGAAATAGTAAGAACCCTGCACAGCCTTAATATCAGAATTTGCTCAACAGGAGGCACATATAATTTTATTAAGGATCTTGGCATTCCTGCTGAGAAGGTTGAGGATATTACTACTTACCCTTCAATTCTCGGCGGCAGGGTTAAGACACTTCATCCCCTGATTTTCGGAGGTATTCTGTCACGAAGGGGAAACAGCGAAGACAGAGAGCACGTTAAAAAATACAAAATACCTGAACTTGACCTTGTAATAGTTGACCTCTATCCTTTCGAAGAAACATTGAAGAATACAACTAACGAGGAAGAAATAATTGAGAAGATTGATATTGGAGGTATATCGCTGATAAGGGCAGCAGGTAAGAATTTCAAAGATGTGCTGGTAATTTCAGGGAGAGAACAATACCCTGCCCTTCTTGGTCTTCTAAAGGAGAAAAAAGGAGTTACTTCACTTCAGGAGAGGAAGCTTTATGCCGCTGAAGCATTCAAGACCTCTTCAAATTATGATACTGCGATATTTAAATATTTCAACAGCGAATTCCATCTCCCTGTATTCAGAGAGAGCATCAATGAATCATATGCCCTAAGGTATGGAGAGAATCCCCACCAGAAAGGAGTATTTTTCGGCGATCCCGGCCAGGTCTTTGAAAAGCTTCATGGCAAGGAGATATCTTATAATAACCTCCTGGATATTGAATCTGCACTTAACCTGATTGATGAATTTACAGAAACATCAGTGGTAATCATCAAGCATAACAATGCATGCGGAGCAGCATCAAGAGACAACCTCACAGAAGCATGGAATGATGCTCTTGCCTGTGATCCGGTTTCAGCATATGGCGGGGTCATAGCACTGAACAGGCCGGTTGATGAATCAACTGCTGCTGAGATGGACAAGATATTCTTTGAGATTGTCATAGCACCGGGTTATTCTGACAAAGCACTTGAGATACTTCAGCAGAAGAAGAACAGGATCATTCTGAAGATCAGGGATTATAGAAAGAACAGTTATACTTTCAGATCGCTTCTTAATGGTGTTTTATGGCAGGAGAAAGATAACAGCACCCAGGCTGCAGGGGATATGAAACCGGTCACACCCAGGGTACCGGAACCATCAGAATTTGCCGACCTTGTTTTTGCCAATAAGCTGGTAAAGCACAGCAAGTCAAATACAATAGTTCTTGCCAGGAACAACCAGTTATGCGCCAGCGGCGTGGGTCAGACTTCACGTGTGGATGCACTTAAGCAGGCAATTGAAAAGGCAAAGGCTTTCGGGTTTGATCTGAACGGCGCCGTGATGGCTTCCGATGCATTCTTTCCTTTTCCCGATTGCGTCGGGATAGCTCACAAAGCAGGTATAACAGCAGTTGTACAGCCGGGAGGATCGGTGCGCGACAAAGACTCCGTGGACTATTGTTCAGCAAACAATATTGCTATGGTATTTACAGGAATAAGACATTTTAAACACTAGATGATTATATGGGACTTTTTTCATTTCTGACACAGGAGATTGCTATTGATCTCGGGACAGCGAATACTATTATTATTAATAATGACAAGATTGTTGTTGATGAACCTTCAATAGTAGCATTAGACAAAAATACAGGCAGCCTGATTGCAATAGGAGAAGCTGCGAGGCAGATGCACGGCAAAACACATGAGAACATAAAGGTAATAAGACCTATGAAGGACGGGGTTATTGCTGACTTCAATGCTGCTGAGCTTATGATCAGGGGAATGATAAAGATGATCAATAAGGGACCACGCCTTTTTTCCCCTTCTCTAAAAATGGTCGTCTGCATTCCCTCAGGAAGTACCGAGGTTGAAATACGTGCAGTGCGCGATTCATCCGAACATGCAGGCGGCAGGGATGTATACATGATCTATGAACCCATGGCAGCAGCCATTGGAATTGGTCTCGATGTTGAGGCACCTGAAGGATTTATGGTCATAGATATCGGAGGCGGTACTACCGAGATAGCTGTTATAGCGCTGGGAGGAATAGTATGCAATAAATCCATAAGGATAGCCGGCGACGGCTTTACGTCTGATATCCAGGCATATATGCGACACCAGCATAATATCAAGATAGGTGAAAGGACAGCAGAAGACATAAAGATAGGTGTTGGAGCCGCACTGCCCGATATAGATAATCCGCCGCCTGATTATATAGTCAGGGGCCCCAATATTATGACGGCACTTCCCATAGAAATTCCCATCTCTTATCAGGAAATTGCATATTGCCTCGATAAATCATTATCAAAAATTGAAGCTGCCCTTCTTAATGTGCTTGAACAAACACCCCCGGAGCTCTATGCCGATGTTGTAAACAAAGGGATTTATATGGTTGGCGGCGGAGCACTGCTGAGAGGCCTTGATAAAAGATTCTCCGACAAGATTAACATTAAATTCAATGTTGTGGAAGATCCTCTCCATGCGGTTGCAAGAGGCACTGGTGTTGCACTCAAGAATGTAGATAAATTTCCGTTCCTTATGAGATAAATCTGTAAGGGTTAATGAGAAACCTGCTCAATTTTCTTGCAAAGTACAATAACCTTATAATCTTTCTTATACTTGAAGGAATAGCATTTTATCTGCTTGCCTCTGCCAATGAGTATCACAACACAGCAATGGTAAAGGGTGTGAAGGGGATCTCAAACAAAATGGAGGAGAAAATAACCAACACCAGGTCTTACTTCAGGCTTAGTGAGATAAATCAGGCTCTGACATCTGAAAATACACGTCTGAAAAATGCTGTTGAACTGCTTACTCCGAAAGAGAATCAGGTTTTTTTTTCAATTTCAGATTCGGTTTACAGGCAGCAGTTCATCTATACTTCTGCAAAAATCATAGATAACTCTGTAAACAGGCAGAAGAACTTTTTTACACTTAATAAAGGCACAAACCAGGGTGTGTCCGTAAATATGGCAGTTACTTCGGGAGAAGGAGTTGCAGGGGTAATTGTGGGATGTTCAGATAATTTCTCAATTGCCATGTCTCTGTTAAATATCGATTTCAGGCTGAGTTCACGCATCAGGTCCAACGGTTATTACGGATCGCTCAGCTGGGATGGCCGAAGCAACACGCATGCCATATTGAGTGAGATACCGCAGCATGTTCCGGTAAGCACAGGCGATACAATTGAAACTACTGGATTCTCCTCCGTTTTTCCCGAAGGCATTATGGTAGGCACTGTTAGCGGAGTTGAAAAACCGGGAGGCGATTTTTATATTATAGAAGTAGCCCTGAAGACTGATTTCAGGAAGCTTTATTATGTTGAAGTGATCGGGGATCTTATGAAATCAGAGCAGTCTCAACTGGAAAACTCATTTCAATGATCAACTCAATACTAAGATTCAGCCTGATATTTGTCCTGCTGATACTTCTGCAGGTTCTTCTATTCAATAATATTGAATTCAGCGGATATATAAATCCGTATGTCTATATCATGTTCATTCTTTTACTGCCATTCGAAATACCTGCATGGCTGTTACTTGTCATTTCATTTTTCACGGGACTTATAATTGATTTCTTCTGCGGCTCACCGGGAATGCACACATCTGCATCCGTTCTGGCCGGATTTGTCCGCCCTTATATACTCAGACTGATATCGCCAAGGGACGGTTATGAGCCCGGATCAGATCCTTCAATGCTCATATACGGATTCAGCTGGTTCCTTATTTATACAGTTCTGATTGTTGTGATACATCATTTTGTACTTTTTTATCTTGAAGTGTTCAGGTTTGCTGACTTCTTCAGGACACTTTTAAGGGTGTTACTCAGCTCGTTTTTCTCTGTAAGTTTCATCCTGCTTCTCGAATACGCAAGAAGAGGGAAATAGATGAACAGGCTATGAAGGATTTATTCTCAGGCAGGAAATATTTTATAATCAGCCTTTTAATCATTGCAACACTGCTTCTGATCATTAAACTGTTCATAATACAGGTTGTTGAAGACACTTACAGGCTGTCAGCCGACAATAACGTTCTGAGGTATGTTACACAGTATCCTGCCAGAGGATTGATATTTGACAGGAATGGCAAGCCAATCGTTACCAACCAGGCTGCGTATGACCTTATGGTTGTTCCTGCACAGACAGGAAAGATGGATACACTTCTATTCTGCAGCGAGCTTGGGATAACCAGGGAGGTATTAGTCGAAAGGCTGAAGGCAGCAATAAGCTATTCACGCAGGGCGCCCTCTGTCTTCCTTAAGCAGATATCAGCTGAGACATACGCAAAGTTCCAGGAGAAGATGTTCATGTACCCGGGATTTTATGTTCAGCCCAGGACACTCAGAAAATATTCACGACCTGTCGCAGCACATCTGCTTGGGTATGTCAGCGAAGTGGATGAAGCCCTTATCAAACAGAATCCCTATTACAAGCCCGGTGATTATATTGGTAAACTTGGAATTGAAGAGGCTTATGAGAAAGAACTAAGAGGCTCAAGGGGCGTAAAGATCTATATGGTTGATGTATACAGCCGCATAAAGGGTTCGTATGCTGACGGTACGCTGGATACGATTGCAGTGCAGGGCAGTGATGTAACATCGACAATTGACCTTGACCTTCAGGAATATGGCGAAAAGCTCATGAAGCATAAGACGGGAAGCATAGTTGCCATCGAACCGGCCACAGGTGAAATTCTGGCTCTTGTATCATCACCTGACTATGACCCGTCACTGCTGGTCGGCCGTGTCAGATCGGAAAATTTCTCAATGCTTCAGGCTGACACACTGCTTCCTCTTTTTAACAGGGCTTTTATGGCATCATACCCACCGGGATCGACATTCAAGCCTCTTAATGCACTTATCGCCCTGCAGGAAAAGGTTATTTATCCCGGAACGAAATTCGGCTGCAATAACGGCTATCTTTTTGTCAGGTGCCATTCTCATTCATCTCCCCTGGATCTTGAGGGCGCCATCATGAATTCATGTAATTCTTATTTCTGCCAGACCTTCAGAAGAATACTTGAGAACCAGTCATATCTGTCAGTATCAGATGCATATGAAAAATGGAAGAAGTATGTTAATGAGTTCGGATTCGGCAGGAAGCTGGGAAGTGAGTTTGTGAATGAGCTTAATGGAATTATACCATCATCAGCATATTACGACAGGTATTACGGTAAAGGCAGATGGAAGGCTCTGAATGTGATCTCGCTCGCAATAGGCCAGGGCGAGATCGGAACAACACCTTTACAGATGGCTAACATGACTGCCGCAATTGCAAACAGGGGATTCTTTTACACACCTCATATCGTGAAAACAATTGCCGGGAACAACAGGATTGACTCTGCCTATACAACCAGGCACGACATAAGTATCGATTCGGCAAATTTCGAACCAGTCATTCTGGGGATGGAAGCAGCAGTGAATGGAGGAGCCGGGGCAACAGCCCGGAGTGCTGCCCTTACGGATATAACAGTATGCGGAAAGACAGGAACCGCTGAGAATCCTCACGGCGCAGATCACTCTGTCTTTATAGCGTTTGCACCAAAGGAACATCCCCGTATCGCTATAGCGGTTTATGTCGAGAATGCAGGATTCGGGGCAACACATGCAGCTCCTGTTGCCAGCCTCATGATTGAAAAATATCTCAGGGGAGAGGTGTCAGAGGCAAGCAGATGGAAGGAACAAAGAATACTTGAACTGGATCTTATTAAAAATCCACTGCCTGATGAAACGGACAATTAATATATGGCAGGACATTGACAAGGTCACTCTTTTTCTTTTTCTCATCCTGGTTACGCTTGGGTGGTTTAATATCTATGCAGCGGTTTATAATGAGGAGCATACACGAATACTTGACCTCTCACAAAGATACGGGAAGCAGTTCGTGTGGATAATTGCAACACTTGTTCTTGCGGTTTTTATTATGATCATTGATGCAAGGTTTTATTTCTTCTTTTCATGGTTCATTTATGGCGGGATTGTATTGTTGCTTTTACTGGTTCTGGTCCTGGGGAAAGAAATAAACGGTGCCAGGTCATGGTTTGAATTCGGACAGATAAGCTTCCAGCCATCAGAATTCGCAAAATTCGGAACAGCTCTTGTACTTGCCGACTTCCTGAGTAAACGAAGACAGGACCTGACAAAATTTAATGTGATCATCCCGGCAGTGGCGATAATCCTTTTTCCGGTACTGCTGATTGCATTTCAGCCCGACCTGGGATCAACTGTTGTATTTTTCTCTTTCTTCCTGGTGCTTTTCAGGGAGGGGATGAGCCCTTATATCTTCGTATCCGGATTACTGATGCTGATACTCTTTTTCTTCACACTTCTATTCAATGATATATATCTTGAACTAGGAATGACTGCCATTGCTTTCTTTCTGGCATGGCTTGCCACCAGGAAACTAAAGGTTTGCCTTACAGGCCTGGGAATATTCATTGTAGTTACAGCTCTTTTATATGCGCTTGACCATTATGTAATGGACGTACTGGGAGGCAAGATGATAATATTGATATCGGTAATTATTTCAGGACTTGCTTTCGCATATTATATATATCAGAAAAAGGCATATACAGTTCTTATTATCTATCTCTTCCTTTTTGGCAGCATTATTTATATCGACTCAGTAGATTACGTTTACAGCCATCTTCTTAAACCTCATCAGCAGGAAAGGATCGAGATCATGCTGGGCTTTAAATCCGATCCGCATGGTACCGGGTATAATGTGAATCAGTCACTTATCTCAATCGGATCCGGGGGATGGAGTGGCAAAGGATATCTCCAGGGTACACAAACAAAATTTAAATTTGTGCCTGCTCAGAGCACAGATTTTATTTTTTGCACTATAGGAGAGGAGTGGGGTTTCCTGGGATCCTTAGCAGTAATCGGGTTATATCTTTTCCTTCTGCTGAGGCTTATAATTCTCGCGGAGCGGCAGCGATCTGTATTCTGCAGGATCTACGGTTATGGAGTGGCGGCGGTCTTTTTCACACATTTCTTCATTAATATCGGCATGGCAATCGGGCTGGTCCCGGTAATCGGGATCCCTTTGCCATTCCTCAGCTATGGCGGCAGTTCTCTCTGGGGATTTACAATATTACTGTTTATATTTCTGCGTCTTGATGCCAGCAGGACCGAATACCTGATCTGATCAGAACGGGATTGTGATCCTGTGTGATATCTCAATACCGAAATCCTTCTCAACATACTCAATAAGCTGAGGGAAGAATTCCATGAAATCATCCTGCAGGGAGTAATAATTTTTCTTCAGTGCTCTTACAGCAAATCTTGTTTCATGCGGAAGGGTGGTTCGCTTACTTAATGTTCTCAGTACGTTCCTTATGCCGCTTATTGTCTGGTACGACTCTATCCAGTTGTTGATTATAAAGAATGGCATCATATTCTTTACTTCAGGCGGAAGAATATCATAATTGTTTACCAGGGCTCTGTAGAAGTTATATGTCACACTTTCAAGCGGCCTGCGTGAGAAAAAATTCCATTCTGTTGTCAGAAAATGATCATATATGATATCGGTCACAACGCCTGCATAACGGTGATATTTTCTTGAGAAAAAGATCTTACTGCGGTGAACAACAGGATGCCTGTCAGTGAATCCGTCGATATGACGGTGCAGAATAATACCTCTCCTGATCATATCGGGATAGTTGAGATAATCACGCCCCTTCACATAGTCACCTATGTAATTCCCGATAATTATTTTCTCAGAATCACCGGATAAGTATATGTGGGCGAGCACATTCATATCGTGATATAATAGTACAAAGAATTTACCATTTCACTTATGAATTAAAATACAATTTTGCTGCAACCCTCTTCAGTTATCCGCAATATGGTGTTATAAATCAGGAACACAGGTCATTGCAATGTGTAAACAGTGTCTGTAAAATTCCCTG
>Ga0172364_10000143_pt1 | contig 42405 bp, 37 predicted proteins | sample LakKivSesite10cm_FD_114545 | JGI IMG/M metagenome (GOLD analysis project Ga0172364, IMG submission 114545) | Sediment microbial communities from Lake Kivu, Rwanda - Sediment site 10cm | ecosystem: Environmental > Aquatic > Freshwater > Lake > Sediment | place: Rwanda: Western Province, Lake...
CCATCCCGGCTGGCTTCGTTGCTCGTCGTCGCAATACGTCGAGTATTCCTCCTCCTCGCGCCTCGCCAGCCGGGCGCCTCGACCGCCCAAATTCACACATCTATCTTCTCGCGGGTCCTAAGTTCCTGGCGGCCAAGATGCCGCGATGGAGGTAGATTCCAGCCCGCCATGAAGCAGGAAGCCACCCCCAAGAAAGCCCATCGTCAACTCGCCGAGCGCATCCTGCGCGGCGGACAACAGGCCGCGGAGCCGGTTCTTTCCGGTCCCTTGCCCTCGCCGGACGAAGTCGCCGCCGTCGTCAACGACGCGCTTTCGGTCGTCTTGCCCGGCACGCGGCGCACCCGGCTTGCCGGGGGCACTTCACGAGGGGACGCACGCGAGCGTCTGGCCGAGGTCTTGGCGGACCTGGAGATGCGCCTGGGCGAGGCGCTCTTTCTTACCGCGCATCGGGGGCACACGGGCAAGGCCGCGGCCGAGGACGGGTGCAGACGCAAGGCCCGCGCCGTCACCGCCCGCCTGCTCGCAAGCCTGCCCGAGCTGCGCGCCGCCCTGGCCGCCGACGTGCGCATCGCTGTCGAGGCGGACCCGGCGGCCACCGGCACCGACGAGGTCATCGCCTGCTATCCCGGCCTCTACGCCATCGCCATCTATCGCGTCGCCCACCGCCTTCTGCAGGCAGGCGGCGAGCTGCTCCCGCGCATGATGACGGAATACGCCCACGGCCGCACCGGCATCGACATCCATCCCGGGGCCACCATCGGATCGCCCTTCTTCATCGATCACGGAACCGGCATCGTCATCGGCGAGACGGCCCGCATCGGCAATGGCGTGCGCATCTACCAGGGCGTGACCCTGGGCGCGCTCTCCATCAAGCGCAAGCAGGCCAGCGAGCCCGGCAAGCACAAGGTGCCGCAGCGCCATCCCACCATCGAGGACGACGTGGTCATCTACGCCAACGCCACCATCCTCGGTGGCGATACGGTGATCGGCAAGGGCGCGGTGGTGGGCGCCAACGCGTGGATCACCTACTCCGTGCCGGCCGGGCGCCGGGTTGGCGGCGGGTAGCATTCGGGAAGCTCGTAGAGCGGCCTGCAAAGGCAGTTCTTGAGGAGCTTCATCTCGAAGCTGTTCCGCCGACTCATTCAGTTTCAGCTCTGCGTCCTCTGCGGTCTCTGCGGTGAGTCGTCACCGTATTTCGGGGACCTGCACTAAGGGCCGGGGCCCTCTTCGGTTGCGGGCGAAGCTCGCGCCGACAGGTGGGCACGATGGCGCTCGACCAGGGCGCGCTGGCTGCCGGCATGGTAGCTCGAGCGCACGAGCGGGCCTGACTCGACGTGGGCGAAGCCCAGGGCCAGGCCCTCGACCTTGAGATCTTCGAATTCCTCGGGCGTGACGTAGCGCTCGACCGCGAGGTGCAGGCGCGAGGGCCGCAGGTACTGGCCCAAAGTCAAAATCTCGACACCGGCTCCGCGCAAGTCCCGCATCACGGCGCGCACCTCGTCGAGCGTCTCACCCAGGCCGAGCATGAGCCCGCTCTTGGTCAGAAAGCCCCGCCGCTTCGCGTGCACGAGAATCGCCAGGGAGCGCTCCACGGCAGCCTGCACGCGCACCTGCCGGGCCAGGCGCGGCACGGTCTCGAGGTTGTGCGCGAAAACATCCGGGCCGGCAGCGAGCACCACGTCCGCGGCTTGGGTGTCACCCTTGAAGTCGCTCACCAAAGCCTCAAGAGTCATGTCCGGGCAGCGCGCTTTGACGGCGCGAATCGTGGCTGCCCAGTGGGCCGCGCCGCCGTCGGCGAGATCGTCGCGCGTCACGCAGGTGATTACGGTGTGGAGAAGGCCGAGATCGGCCAGCATGGTGGCCACGCGCTCCGGCTCCTCGGGGTCGGGCGGCAGGGGCCGGCCGGTGGGAACGTCGCAGAACTTGCACGAGCGGGTGCAGCGGTCGCCCAGGATCATGACGGTGAGCGAGCGGGCGTTCCAGCACTCGCCCAGGTTGGGACACGACGCGCTCTCGCACACGGTGAAAAGGCCCAAGGCATGCACGCGCTGGCGCAGATCGAAGTAGGTTTGGCCCGAGGGCAGGCGGGCGCGAATCCACGCCGGATGACGCGGCTCGGGTGAAGGCTCAGAGGCCTCGGCCTGGCCAAGGACGCGCAGCCTGCGCGAGCGGGTATCGACGGCGGGTCTCACCCCCTCAATGTGATCGATCTTCGTCTCGCTGTCGACGGCGATTCTTGGCCTTGGCGCAGATGGGCCGGGCCAGCAACGGGCTGCTATGATGATTCGGTTCATGCAGAGGACGATCATCGTCGGCGACGTTCACGGCTGCGCCGAGGAACTCCAACTTCTGCTGCAGAAGTGCGGCTACCAGAAGGGCGATCGCCTCGTCCTCGCCGGGGATCTCGTGGCCAAGGGCCCGGATTCCCAGGCGGTGGTGCAGTTTGCGCGCGAGAACGGGGTGCTGGCCGTGATCGGCAACCACGATGCCTTCGCCTTGGCGCAGCGGAAGGAGGCGGACAAGGAGCGCCTGCATCGCCGGCGCAGCCACCTGCGCGGCTTGCACGACGAGGACTGGGCCCACCTCGAAAGCCTGCCCCTGTTCCTGCGCCTCGGGGTCGCGCAGCCGGGCGGCCCCGAGATCGTCGTGCTCCACGCGGGCGCGGTTCCGGGCCTGGCCATCGAGAAACAGAAGCGCGAGCACCTGCTCAACCTGCGCAGCATCACCGACTGCGGCGAGCCCACGAGCCGCCTCCTGCTCCACCATCCCTGGGCGGCGAGGTGGCAGGGGCCGGAGCGCATCGTGTTCGGGCACGATGCCGTGCGCGGCTTGCAGCAGTACCCCATGGCCACGGGGCTCGATACCGGCTGCGTGTACGGCCGGCAGCTTTCGGCCCTGGTCTTCCCCGAGGAAGAGCTGGTTCAGGTTTCCGCGCTCCGGTGCTACGCCGGGCGGTAGTTGTGCTTGCGTGCTAGAGTAACCCCGTCGTGCTGGCTGAACTCAGGAAGCTCTACCTCTTCGAAGCGGCTCACCACCTGCCCCGGGTGCCGCCGGGTCACAAGTGCTCGCGCATGCACGGGCACAGCTACCGGGTCGAAATCACCCTGCGCGGGCCGGTCAATCCCGCGACCGGGTGGCTGGTCGACTTCGCCGAGATCGACGAGGCGTGGGCCGATCTCTACCGCCAGTTCGACCACCGCATTCTCAACGACGTGCAGGGCCTCGACAACCCGACCTGCGAGAACCTGTGCGCCTTCATCTGGAACGTCATCCACAAGAAGCTTCCCTATCTGGCGGCGGTGACGGTCTGGGAAACCGCTGACTCCTGTTGCACGTACCGCGGCGATGCGGGCTAAGACCCTGCGCTGCCTGACCTTCAACCTGTGGGGGGCCGAGCCCCCCCTCGAGCGGCGCATGGCCATCGTGGCCGACGGGCTGCGCGCGCTCATGCCGGACGTCGTGGCCTTGCAGGAGGTGCGGGAGGTGCCCGGCCAGCTCGCAAACCAGGCTGAGACCCTCGCTTCCCGCTTGGGTTTTGCCCATGTGTTCGCGCCCGCCATGCCATTCGGCGGCGGCCATGAAGGCCTGGCCATTCTCGCGCGCGAGCCGATCGAAGAATACGCAGCCCTCGAGCTGCCGCATGCCGATGTGAACGAGCGGCGCATCCTGCTCTCGGCGCGGATTGGCAAAGGGCAGGGCGGGGTGTGGGTCCACACCACCCACCTCAACTATCGCCTGGCGCATGGCAAGGAGCGCGAGGATCAAGTCGCGGCCATCGCCGCGAGCCTGGCCGGGCGGACGAGCGAGGCGCCCCAGGTCCTCATGGGCGATTTCAACGCGCGGCCGGAATCCGACGAGATCCGCTTCTTGCGCGGGCTTTGCACCCTGGACGGCCGGCGCATCTACCTGCAGGATGCGTGGGAGCGGCTGCACCCGGGCGAGGCGGGCTTTACCTGGGCCGCCGCCAATCCCTACACCGCGAAGCTCGCCTTCCTCGAACCCGACCGCCGCCTCGACTACATCTTCGTCACGCCCATGCGCAAGGACGGGCGCGCGATCGTGCACGCGTGCCGGATGGTGTTTGACAAGCCGAACCCGGACGGCGTGTTCGCCTCCGACCACTTCGGCCTTCTGGCGGAAATCCAAGTCGAGCCCACCTGATGTTTCGCCTTGCCCAAGTCAGCGACCCGCATTTCCAGAGCCTGCGCGGGATCAAGTTGCGCGATTTTTGGGGCAAGCGCGTCCTGGGCGGGCTCAACCTGCTTTTGCGCCGATGGCGCAAGCACCGGATGGGCTTGCTTCTGGCGATGGCGGCAGACCTGCGCGCGCGCAAGGTCGACCATCTCGCTCTCACCGGCGATTTGGGCAATATCGCGCTCGTCTCCGAGTGGGAGGCGAGCCTGCGCTGGATCGAGGCGGTGGGGTTGCCCAAAGAGGCCGTGACCGTGATTCCCGGCAACCACGACGCCTACGTCCCGAGCGTGGTGGCCGGCGGGGTCTTCGAGCGCATGTTCGCCGACTACCAGACCGCCGAGCTGCGCGTGGACGCGGCCACCTACCCCTTCGCGCGCCTGCGCGGGGAGGTGGCGCTTCTGTGCGCCAGCACGGGCGTGCCCACCGGCGACATGGGGGCGTGGGGGCGGCTCGGCGATGCGCAGTTGCAGCGGCTCGAAGCCCTGCTTTCTGCGCCGGAGGTGAAGGCGCGTCGGCGCGTGCTCCTCATCCACCATCCGCCGCTCGTGCACCGGCCGGGCGAGGATCGCAACCTGCGCGACCGCCAGGCCCTGCAGGCCGTGCTCGCGCGCACCGGGGCCGACCTGGTTCTGCACGGGCACGATCACCGCGACTTCTTCGCCAACCTGCCCGGCCCGGGCGGCGAGCGCATCCCGGTCGTGGGCGTGGGCTCGGCCTCCTACGCCGGCGGGCGGGTCCGCCGCAGCCGCTACCACGTGGTGGAGATCGAGGCGCAAAGCATCCTGGTCATCACCTACGTCCACGACAAGGCGAGCGGCCGGTTTGTGGAATACCGCCTGCGGGCGGTGTGAAAACACAGAGGGCGCAGAGGAGACGGAGGGCACAGAGAGGCACGGAAAAAACCACAGAGGGCACAGAGGACACAGAGCCCGGAAAAGGAAGGGTGGGGATCTGAAGTTCTTCTTCCTCCGTCTCTGCGTCCTCTGTGTCCTCTGTGGTGAAGAGAAAAGGCAAAGACACCGGGGCTTTGCCAAGCGACGCGCTCTTGGTGAACGGACTGGAAAGCTAGAACCTGCCCACCAGCGCCGGCAGCAAGGCCACGCTGCCGTCGGCCTGCTCTACCACCGTCACCGCGACCGAGCGCTTGCGGTAGCCCTCGACGAAGCCGACCCCCATGCCCAGGCAGGCGCCGGAGAGCACGCCGATCGAGCCGCCGAGCAGGATGTGCTCGGCCTTCTTCGACGAGATCGCCGCCAGCGCCCCCGCGATGCCGCCCAAGACAGCGCCCAGCCCGGCGCCGTACATGCCGTCGCGCATGACGTAGCCGTTGCGGCCGGGTCTACGCTGGGCCATGTCCACGATCCCCAGGGTCAGCCCCAAGGTGGCGCCGGCAAGGGCGCCGATGCCGGCGCCGTACACCAGCGGCTTCCAGTCCGTGCTCTGCCAGCCGTCGCTGCGCGCGAAGAGATAGCCGATGGCCGCCCCGGCCGTGGCGCCGACGAGCAGACCCTGGTAGGCCCCGTCGAAGACGGTGGGCGGCGGGGCATCCGCGGCGCGTGCGCTCGGGGCGAGGGTGAGAGACAGAATCGCCAGAGACAGAGCGAGAAGTGGTCGGGTCATGTTGGCCTTAAGAGGTTGGTTGCCGCGCGAACGATATGCTCCGCGGTGAAACCGAACTGCTTGATGAGCACCGGGCCCGGGCCCGAGGCGCCGAAGCGGTCGAGCGTGATGGTGAGGCCGCGTTCGCCCACCCAGCGGTGCCAGCCCAGGCTGATACCGGCTTCGATGGAAATGCGCAAAGGCAGGTCCGGCGGCAACACGGAGTTACGATACTCCGGGCTCTGCTGGCAGAAAAGCTCCCAGCACGGCATGGACACCACGCGGGCGCGGATGCCCTGTTCGCCCAGCTTCTCTTGCGCGGCCAGGGTGATGCTGACCTCGCTCCCGGTGGCGATGAGCACGACCTGGGGCGGGCCGCCCGCGCTTTCGCAGATGACGTAGGCGCCCTTGGCCAGTCCGGCGGCCGGGGCGAGCTTGCCGCGATCCAAGGCCGGCACCTTCTGGCGGGTCAGGACGATGGCCACCGGGCCATCGTTGCGCTTCATGGCCACGCGATAGGCGAAGGCGACCTCGTCCGCGTCCGCGGGCCTGATGACCCACAGGTTCGGGATGCTGCGCAGGGCGGCCAGGTGCTCCACCGGCTGGTGGGTGGGGCCGTCCTCGCCCACGCCGATGGAATCGTGGCTGAAGAGGAAGAGGACGGGCAGCTTGCTCAGGGCCGCCATGCGCAGGGCCGGCCGCTCGTAGTCGGAGAAGGCGAAGAAGGTGGCGGTGAACGGGCGCACCTGGCCGTGGTAGGCGAGGCCGTTGGCGATGGCGCCCATGGCGTGCTCGCGCACGCCGAAGTGGATGTTGCGGCCAGAGCCGGTCTCGCCCGAAAAATCGCCCTGGTCGGGCAGGGCGGTCATGGTCGAGCACGACAGGTCGCCGTCGCCGCCCAAGAACCAGGGAACCTTGCTCGCGACGGCGGCCAGCACCTTGCTGCTCGCGGCGCGCGTGGCCTGGGCTTCGTGGTTCGTGAAGCTGGGAAAGGCTCCATCCCAGTCGGGGGGCAGGACGTTTCTCAGGGCGAGCTTCCACTCGGCCGCCAGCTCGGGATTGGCCGCGGCCCAAGCCGCGAAGGTCTTCTGCCACTTTGCCTCGGCTTGTGCGCCCCGTTCGAGGGCGGTGGCGAAATGGGCGCGCACTTCCTCGGGGACCTGGAAGTGTCTGTCGGGATCCCAGCCCAAGGCGATCTTGGTCAGGCGCGCTTCCTCGGCGCCCAAGGGCGCGCCGTGCGCCTCGGAGGTGCCGGCTTTGTTGGGCGACCCGAATCCGATGGTGGTGCGAACCACGATGAGCGACGGCCGGGGATCGGCCTTGGCCGCCGCGAGGGCGCGGTCGATGCCGTCAAGGTCGTGGTCGCCGTCGGTGATCCTCTGGACGTACCAGCCGCAGGCTTCGAAGCGCCGGCCCACGTCCTCGGAGAAGGCGAGCGAGGTCGGCCCGTCGAGGGAAACCTGGTTGTCGTCGTAGAGCCAGACGAGCTTGCCCAGCTTGAGGTGGCCGGCGAGGGAGGCGGCCTCGTGGCTGATGCCCTCCATCATGTCGCCGTCGCCGAGCAAGGCGTAGGTTGTGTGGTCCACGACGGTCTGGCCGGGCCGGTTGTAGCGGCTGGCGAGAAAGCGCTCGGCGATGGCCATGCCCACGCTGTTGGCGGCGCCTTGCCCGAGCGGCCCGGTGCTGGCCTCGACTCCGGGGGTGGTGAAGGTCTCGGGGTGGCCAGGGGTGCGCGAGCCCCACTGCCGGAAAGCCTTGATGTCCTCCATGTCGAGGTCGTAGCCGGTCAGGTGCTGCAACGAGTAGAGCAGCACCGACCCGTGGCCGGCAGAGAGCACGAAGCGGTCGCGATTCGGCCACGAGGGGTTCTTGGGGTTGTGACGCAGGTACCTATGCCACAGCACGTATGCCATGGGCGCGGCACCCAGGGGAAGGCCGGGGTGGCCGGAATTGGCCTTCTCGACGGCGTCGACGGACAGAAAACGGATGGTGTTGATCGCAAGTTGGGACAGGGGATCCATCAAGTCGGTGCTCCTCCACGAACTTCTCTGGCGTGCAGTTTGCTAGCACGATGGCGCGAGAATTCCCAGCTGCTTCGTAGGGGAATTGCGTCGCGAGCCGCGGGTTTGCTCTACGCGGCCAGCCAGGCGTGGTTGCCGGCCTGGACTTGGGCCAGGTCTGCGGCTCCGATCTGGGGAGGACGTTCGGGAGAGCGCAAGGCGCGATAGATGGCCAAGGCCAGGTCGTCCGTGCTGCGGCGCAGGCCGCGAATCGACTGCACCGTGAGGGCGATGGCAAAATCCAGGCCCTGCTCGCGATCGGTGGCCAAGATGGCGAGCAGATCCGCGCGCGTGACCTCGATGACCGTCGCCTCCTGCACGGCGCGCACGGAAACCGTGCAGGGGTCCTCGTCGAGGGCCGGCATGAGGCAGAGCACGCTGCCCGGACCGCAGATCTGCAAAGACACGGGCTCACCCAGGATGGTCTTGCCGATTTCGACCATACCCGCGGCGAGGACGAAGAACCGATCCGTGACGTCGCCCTCGCGGCAGAGCAGGGTCTGAGCGGGAACTGGGCGCTTCCTGCCCACACGAACCAGGGCTGCGGCTTCTCGAATCGAGAAGCCGCGAGGCTCTGACTCCGACTCAGGATCGCTCACGCCGACCCTCGCGAGCGCGTCAGGGCGAAGGCGCCAAAGGCGTCTTTCCAGGGTGGAGGCACGACTGCGTCCGGGAGATGAGCCGGAGCTACTCTGCCGTGGCGAAGAGGAGCAGGGGTATCGGCCGGGTCGTGCTCAGACACAAGCTCGCGCTCGACCCGATCGTCGACGCTGCGCAGGCGATGCAAGACCTCGTGCAGAACGGCATTGACCAGGGCGGCGGCCGCGCGCGGCGACTCTTGCCGCATCTTCGTCAGGTCATCGCGACACAACTCGAGGGCGAGGGTGGGCTCGCTCGCCTTGACCTTGACCGGGCGGGGAGCAGGATCGATGCAATACATCTCGCCCAGCACCGCACCATGGGTGAGCCTGGCCACCGCGTGCTCGACGCCATCCTTTCCCGGCACGACGGCGGCGAGCTCTCCTTGCACGACGACCAGCATGGTGTTACCGTATTCACCGCACGCGAATACGGTCTCGCCCGATGCATACCGTTTCTCGTGCATGAAGCGCGCAAGGTCTGCGCGCTCCAGGTCCGACAGCATTCCGAACAAGCGCACGTCTTTCGGTAGGTAGGTCATTTCCCCCTCATTCACTTCATCGGCAGAGAATCGGAAAACTAGAGCCCCCCGTTTCCCTTCGTCGCCGAACACCGACAAAGGCATCCCGTCGGAGAAAGCTGTCCGTTCAAGAGAGGACGAGAAACTGCCGTTGCGAGAGTGTCATGGCGAGTAGCGTCAAGCCGGATGCCTCGGCTTTCCGGGCCGAGGAGGGGGGACTCTCGCGCGTGCGCGGACGGGTCTTGCTTGTGGATGACAGCCCCCTCGTGCGTGACTTCGTGGGCGGGCTGATCTCCGACTGGGGCTTCGACGTGGAGAAGGTCGGCAGTGCGCAAGCGGCCCTGGCGTCGCTGGCCAAGGAGTGCTTCGACGTCGTCGTCGCCGAGCTGAACATGCCCGAAATGACCGGCACGGAGATGCTGACCACCCTGCGCATGCGCTCGGTGGACACGCCCGTCATCGTGCTCTCGTCGGTGTCACGCACCACCGAGATCCTGCGCGCCATCCACCAGGGCGCCTTCGACTACGTGGTCAAGGACGAGGCCATCGAGCCTTTGCGCCTGGCCATCCTGCGCGCCATCCAGCACATGCGCCTGGTCAGGGAGAACACGCGGCTGTCACGGGATGTGGAGCGCCTCGGCGGCGAACTGGAGGAGCGGGTGCGCGAGCGGACCTGGGAGCTGGAGAAGGCCAACGCCCGCCTGCTCGCCGAGCGCGGCGAGCTGGAGGCGGGCCTCCAGCTCGTCAAGGAGACCCGCGAACAGCTCGTGCAGATGGAGAAGATGGCGAGCATCGGCATCCTGACCGCGGGGGTGGCACACGAGATCAACAACCCCCTCGCCTTCATCCTGCCTAACTTCGAGTTGGTGGAGTCGTGGCTCGATGCCGCGCGCGCGGGCAGAAAGCACGGGCAAGTGCAAAGCCTCGACGATTTGGCCAAGATCGTGACCGAGTGCCGCCGCGGCCTGGATCGTATCGCCCGCCTGGTCCGCCAGTTGCGCATCTTCTCCCACCCCGGGCGGGAGGAGGTCGGCGCCGTCGATATCGATGCCGTGATTCGTTCCGTGGTCTCGCTGGTGGAGCGGGAAATCGCCGGGCGCGCCACCCTGACGTTGCATTCGAGCCAGCCCTGCCTCGCGCTCGGCAACGAAGACCAGCTGCGCCAGGTCCTGCTCAACTTGATCATCAACAGCGCCCAGAGCTTTTCCGCGCGATCGAGCGCCGGACGCATCGACATCTTCGTCGAGCAGCGCGGGGACGAGGTCGTGATTCGGGTCATCGACAACGGTTGCGGCATTGCGCTCGAGAACCTGCGCCGGGTCTTCGACCCCTTCTTCACCACCAAGCCCGTGGGCCACGGAACCGGGCTGGGTCTGCCCATCTCGCGCGACCTGGTGAAGAAGATGCACGGCAACATCACGGTTGAGAGCCAGGTCGGGCGCGGTACTACGGTCACCATCACGCTCAGGCGGTGGTCGGAAGCGCTGGCCGACCAGATACCGGTTGCCCCGAAGACGCCCACGCCGGAAATGCTGGCGCCGCCCGCGGGCCGGCGCTTGAGCATCATCATCGTCGAGGACGAGACCGCGCTGCTTCTGCCCTTGCGCCGCATGCTGGCCGATCAGCACGATGTGCTGACCTTCAGCGACCCGCGCGACGGGATGCGCTGCCTGGTCGAACGCGAGCCCCCCGACGTGATCATCTGTGACATCAACATGCCCGAGGTGAACGGGCTGGACCTGTACCGAGAGGTGACGCGGGTTCGGCCGTTCCTTGCCGAGCGCTTCGTTTTCTTGACCGGTGGTGATTCCGACGAGCTGGCCACCCTGGCTGCCGAGGCCCCGCAGCGGGTGCTGGAGAAACCCGTGCACCGCAAAGACCTGATGGCCGTCATCAACGTCATTACCGCGGCGCATAACTCTGCGCGCGAGGGCTAGCCGCAGTCGTTTTTCTGGGTTGACGGGTGGGAATAGTGCGTATATAACTCATACGTTCACGTAAGAGTTAGGGTGCGGTCTTGCAACGAGAAACAGGGAAGCTAAGCCTCATCAAGGTCGGCGATTTAGCGCGACGCACAGGAAAGACTGTGCGCGCCATACACCTCTACGAGGAGCTTGGACTGCTCTCCCCGTCGGTACGTTCCAAGGGTGGTTTCCGCATGTACACCGGGGATGGGATAAGGCGCATCGAGTGGATTCAGAAGCTTCAGGACATGGGCTTCTCCCTCACCGAAATCAAAGCATTTCTGAGGGCTTGGGAGGAAAGCGCGACGGCCCCGGAGGCCATGGCCACAGTGCGCGAGAGCTTCTCTGACAAACTGCACGAAACGCGCGAGACCATCGCCCGTCTGTCGCGCTTGGCCGACGAGCTGACCGAGAGTCTGGCCTACCTCGAGCACTGCCGTTCGTGCAGCCCGACCCAGGGGCAGAGCGAGTGCTGTTCCTGCGAGAAACACGGCGCCGACCACGAGGTTCCCTTGCTGGTCGACGGCATTGCCAAACACACGAGCCAATGACCTTGAAGCTGCCCATCTACATGGACTACCACGCGACCACGCCTGTGGACCCGCGGGTCCTCGACGCCATGCTCCCCTACTTCCGCGAGGACTTCGGCAACGCCGCCAGCCGGTCGCATTCCTTTGGCTGGCACGCCGAGGAGGCGGTGGAGAAGGCGCGCGAGGAGGTGGCCAAGCTCATCGGCGCCTCGGGCAAGGAGATCGTCTGGACCTCGGGCGCGACCGAGTCCGACAACCTGGCCATCAAGGGCGCGGCCGAGTTCTACAAGGATCGCGGCAACCACATCATCACCGCGGCGACCGAGCACAAGGCCGTGCTTGACACCTGCAAGCGGCTGGAGAAGCAGGGCTTTGTCGTGACCTACCTGCCGGTGGAGCGGGACGGCCGGGTCAATCCGAAGGCCCTGACCGCGGCCATGACCGACAAGACCATCGTGGTCTCGATCATGCTCGCCAACAACGAGATCGGCACTCTCAATCCCGTCGAGGAAATCGGCGAAGTGGTCAAGGCGCGCGGAGCCATCTTCCACATCGACGCCGTACAGGGCGCAGGCAAGATCCCCTTTGACGTGAATCGCAGCCGGGCCGACCTGGTGTCGCTCTCGGCCCACAAGATGTACGGCCCCAAAGGCATCGGCGCCCTCTACGTACGGCGCAAGCCGCGCGTGCGCCTCACCCCCATCATCGACGGCGGCGGCCATGAGCGCGGTATGCGCTCGGGCACCCTCAACGTGCCGGGCATCGTGGGCTTCGCCAAGGCCGCCGAGCTTTGCCGCCTGGAGATGGAAGAAGAGGGCCGCCGCGTGCTCGCCCTGCGCGAGCGCCTGCGCAAGGGCATCGAGGCGCGGGTGCGGAACGTTAGCGTCAACGGCTCGCTCGAACATCGGCTGCCCGGCAACCTCAACATCAGCTTCGCCTTCGTCGAGGGCGAGGCCATGATGATGGCGCTCAAGGATGTGGCCGTGTCATCGGGCTCGGCCTGCACCTCGGCCTCGCTCGAGCCGTCGTACGTGCTGCGCGCCCTGGGGGTGGGCGAGGAGATGGCCCACTCGTCGATTCGCTTCGGGCTCGGCCGCTTCACCACAGAGGAGGAAGTGGACTACGTCGTCGGCCTGGTCGCGGACAAGGTGAAAAAGCTGCGCGACATGTCTCCCTTGTGGGAGCTGGCCCAATCCGGAGTCGACCTCAAGCAGATCCAGTGGCAACCGCACTAAAGGAAGCACCTCATGGCATACAGCGACAAGGTCATCGATCACTACGAAAACCCGCGCAACGTCGGCAGCCTCGACCCGAGCGAGCCCGACGTGGGCACCGCCCTGGTCGGTGCTCCTGCCTGCGGGGACGTCATGAAGTTGCAGATCAAGGTGAATCCATCCGGAGTGATCGAGGACGCCAAGTTCAAGACCTTCGGCTGCGGCTCGGCCATCGCCTCGTCGTCGCTGGCCACGGAGTGGATCAAGGGCATGACCATCGACCAGGCGATGTCGGTGAAGAACACCCATATCGTCGAGGAGCTGAGCCTGCCGCCGGTGAAGATCCACTGCTCCGTGTTGGCCGAGGACGCCATCAAGGGCGCCATCGCCGACTATCGCAAGAAGCAGGAGCAGAAGGCGTAAGATGCGGCCTAGGCAGAAGGGAGAGGTGCATGGCGATTGAGGTGAGCGAGAAAGCGATTGCGGCCATCAAGGCCGCGGCGGCCAAGCGCCCAAAGCCGCCCAAGGGTTTGCGCGTGGGCATTCGCGGCGGCGGCTGCACCGGGTTCTCCTACCTCTTCGAGTGGTCGGACGCGGAGCCGCGGCCCGAGGATCGCGTGCTTTCCTTCGGCAACGGCGCCGTCAACGTCTTCATCGACCCCAAGAGCTTCACCTTTCTCGACGGCTCGACCCTCGACTACGCCAGCACCCTTATGGCCAGCGGCTTTCGCTGGACGAACCCCAACGTCAAGTCCACCTGCAGTTGCGGCGAGAGCGTCCAGTTCTAGGGCCGACATGATCTGCTGGTCCTGCCAGAAGAACGCGGGTGGCGACGTCCTTTGCGTCGCCTGCGGCGCCGTGCAGCCGCCCGATGCCAAGGCGGACTTCTTTCGCGTGCTGGGCGTGCCGGTCGCCTTCGACTTGGACCCGGCCGCGCTCGAGCGGCGCTACAAGGAGCTGACCAAGATCCTGCACCCGGATCGCTTCGCGCGCGCCGACCCGCGGGCGCGGCGGGCTTCGCTCGAGCGCTCGGTACAGCTCAACCGGGCCTGGCGTTGCCTCAAGGATCCGATTCGCCGGGCAGAGTACCTGCTTTCCCTGCACGGCATCGAGATCGGCGAGATGGCCGGCTCGAACCGGCAGTCCGGGGAGCGGGTTACGTTACCGGTTCCGCAGGCCACGCTGGTTGAAATGATGGATCTGCGCGAGGCCTTGGCCGAGGCCCACGCGGCCAAGGACCTGCAGAAGACCCGGACCTTGGTGGCCAGGGTCCGCGCCCGGCTGGAAGATGCGATGACCGACGTGGCCAAGGGATTTGCCGCCTCGCCGCCCGAACTCAACGCCAACGCGACTCGCCTGGTGGCGGTGCGCTACTACCGGCGCTTCCTCGACGAGGCGCGCCTCTTGTGGGAAGAGAGCGGCGCCGACCTGGGAGTGGACCATGCCGGTTGAGGCGCTCTTCAGCATCTCCGAGCCGGGGGAGTCGAAAAGCAAGGAAGTCTGCAAGGGGCGCGCCGTCGGCATCGACCTCGGTACCACCAATTCCCTGGTCGCGGTGGTGCAGGCCGGGCAGCCGACTTGCCTGCGCGACGGCAGCTCCGCGCTCTTGCCGTCGGTGGTTCACTACGCCGCCGACGGCTCGGTCGTGGTGGGCGAGAAGGCGCGGGCCTTGGCCGTGGAGTCCCCACGCGACACCATCGCCTCGGTGAAGCGCTTCATGGGGCGCGGGCCGGCGGACGCCGAGGCGACGCTCAAGCTCAGCCCCTACCGATTTGCGCCCGCGAGCGAGAACGATTCCGTGGTGCGCTTTGCCGTCGCGGGCGGCACCCGGGCGGTGACGCCCATCGAGGTTTCGGCCGAGATCTTGCGCGTGCTCAAAGCGCGCGCCGAAGCCGCCCTGGGGGGGGAGCTCGACGGCGCGGTCATCACCGTGCCGGCCTATTTCGACGACGGCCAGCGCCAGGCCACGCGCGACGCCGGCCGTCTGGCGGGGCTCGAGGTGATGCGGCTGCTCAACGAGCCGACCGCGGCGGCCTTGGCCTACGGGCTCGACAAGCAGGCCGAAGGCACTTTCGCGGTTTTCGACCTGGGCGGCGGCACCTTCGACATTTCCATCCTCAAGCTCGAAAACGGCGTCTTCGAAGTGAAGGCCACGGGCGGCGATTCCGCCCTCGGCGGTGACGACTTCGACCGGGCCGTGGCCGCGCACTTCCTGCGCGAGATGGGCCTGCCCGAGGATGCGGGCGGAAATCCTAGGGTGGCGCGGGCCGTGCTCGATGCCGCCCGCGCGGCCAAGGAGGCGCTCACCCAAGAGACGGAGACCGCGGTCGCCGTCAGGCTGCCCACCGGCAACACCCGGAAAGGGCGCCTTGCGCGTGCCGATCTCGACGACCTGGTCCGTCCCGTCCTCGCCCGCTGCGGTCCGCCCGCAAGGCGCGCCCTGCGCGACGCGGGTGTCGAAGCGAGACGGCTTTCGGGCGTGATTCTCGTCGGGGGCGCCACACGCATGCCCATCGTTCGCGGCTTCGTCGCGGATCTCTTTGCTCGCGAGCCGCTCGCGGACATCGATCCCGACGAGGTCGTCGCCCTCGGCGCCGCGATCCAGGCCGACCTCCTCGCTCGGGGTGGACGCAACGACGTGGTGCTCATGGACGTGGTGCCGCTGTCGTTGGGCTTGGAGATGATGGGCGGGGTGGCGGAAAGGCTCATCTACCGCAACACCACCGTGCCGTGCGGGGCGGTGCAGACCTTCACCACCTACGCCGACAACCAGACCGGCTTCGACCTGCATGTGGTGCAGGGCGAGCGCGAGCTGGTGGCGGATTGTCGTTCGCTTGCCCGCTTCAAACTGGGCGGGATCCCCCCCATGACCGCGGGCATGGCCCGCCTCAAAGTGACCTTCACCGTCGACGCTGACGGCATCTTGAGCGTCTCGGCGCGCGAGGAGCACACCGGCAAGGAGGCGTCGATCCGGGTCAAGCCGAGCTATGGTTTGGGCGACGACGAGGTCGAGCGCATGATTCGCGATTCCTTCGAACACGCCGAGGCGGATATGGGCGCGCGCATGCTCTCGATGGAACGCGTGGAGGCGGAGCGCATCTTGAACGCCACCCGCACCGCGCTCGCGTCCGCAGCCGAGCTGCTCGTCCCTGGCGAACGCGAGGCCATCGAGGCCGGCATGGCCGCGCTTGAGACCGCCAAAGCGGGCAAGAATCATCTGGCCATTCGGGCGGCGATTGTCGCTCTCGACGAGGCGAGCAAGGAATTCGCGCGCCGGCGCATGAACGCGGCGCTCGACGAGAACGTGCGCGGCCAGGCTCTCGACGCCGTCGAGAAGAAGGTGAGGACGCCATGAGCGCGCGCATCCGCTTCGAGCCTGACGGAATCGAGGTCGAGGTGCCGGTGGGCACCACGATTCTTGAGGCGGCCGGGAAGTGCGGGGCCAAGGAGGGCTCGTCCTGCGGCGGAGTATGCGCGTGCTCGACCTGCCACGTCTACGTGAAGGATGGCTTCGGCGACCTTTCGCCCATGGAGCTTGGCGAGGAAGACCGCCTCGACAGCGCCTTCGACGTGCGCCCCAATTCGCGCTTGGGCTGCCAGACGCAGCTCCTCAAGGATCGGCTTTACGTCGTGGAGATCAGCCGGGAGAGCCGCCAGGCTTTCTTCGACGAGCACCCCGAGCTGCGGCCGAAGGCCTGACTTGGTTCGAGGGATCTGCTAGTTGTTCACCACAGAGGACACAGAGAACACAGAGACGGAGGAGGGAAGGGAGGAGGGAAGAAGAGTTCGGGTCTAGAGCCGAGCCCCGGTCTTCTTCCGGGCTCCGTGTCCATAGCGCGGGCTTCGCCCGCAGCCCAAGATGGCTGCAGGTTGCAGGTTGCAGGTTGCAGGTTGCAGGTTGCAGGTTGCAGGTTGATCGGTGGGTGGCAGCGATCGCGTTTGCCGCGGCCCTGCACTTCAGCCTCGACGGTTTCGCCGATGCGGTGTGCCCTGTGGCGATCGCGCAGCGAGCGCACCGAAAGGGGAGGGGAAGCTCGATTCCCCTCGTTTCGCACGAAGTGCGAAACCCAGGTCCAATGGGACCGGCGGGTGCTGGTCGTGGTCGTCTCCGTAGACGTCTTCGTCGTCGTGGCCGTGGCCGTGGCCGACGGAAACAACTCCGGCCACGGGCACGGGTACGGCCACGACCTTCCGCGGCTGGCGCGGGATTGCGGTTCCATCGTGACGCTTGACACGGTTGCCCAGAGTGATAGGTTCGCGAAAAGCGTTGAGTCAACTAACGTGTCCGTAAACAAAGGAAGTCAGGAGGGAATACGCATGCGTGCAAGAACTTGTCAGATCTTTTCGACGGTTGTCGTTTCCGTCGCCTTTTGGGCCGGCCCCGCGACGGCGGATGAGCCCCATTCTTGGTGCGTCACGGGGGGGCCGCTGAACTATCCCTCGGTCGCCTCGGACCCCCTGGCGGCCGCCGCGATCAACCACGTGTGCGCCCGGAACGGCTTCTTCCGGTGTTGCACCAAGAACCCGGGCGGCCGGTGGGATCTCGGGTGCGTTCAGGAAGGCCATCGCTTCGCGAAAGAACACAACCTGGGCGACCTTTGCGGGCGGGATGCGTGGGTGCAGGGTCCCATAGCAGGAACGCAACAGCACTATCCGCGCGACTTCAACATGTTCGTGTTGGGCAATGTCGGTGTGTTCCGGGACTCGGAAGGGGCGATCGCCGCGCAGGGAGACATCTCCTCCACCAGTTTCAATCTGAACTGGAGCAAGCGCGAACCGATCGCGGTGGTGGCGCAGGGTGCTCTGACGCTCAACTACGGCACAGTCAATGGAGCTGCCCATTATGGCACCTCCTACCAAGGCGCAGGTGTCACCTTCGTCAACGCCACGCCACCCTCGGCGCCGAGTCAGCCCATCGACTTCGCCGGCGCGGCCCCCAAGTTGCAGCAGATGTCCCAGACTCTGAAGAACTACACGGCGACATCTCCGAACAAGTCGTACAGTACCGTGACCTTCCAGGCTTCAGATCCGGAGTTGAATGTTTTCTCGACAGACGCCGGTGTTCTTTCCGGGGTGTACAGCTACGTCTTCAAGGTGCCCGGGAATTCCAGCGTCATCATCAACGTGACGGGTTCATTCCCCCTCATCCAGTATGCCGGGTTCGATCGTACGACCGGGCCAAGTCCGGCCAAGATTCTCTGGAACTTCCCCGATGCGAACCGGCTCCAGATGGTTGGGTTGGCTTTTCCGGGCTCGATGCTGGCGCCGAACGCCGACGCGGCGCTGTTCTATGGCAACGTGGATGGGACGGTGGTCGTGAAGTCGGCGGTCGCCAGTGCATCGTGGTTCGAGCTTCACCGGGCGCCGTTTCAACCCCCCTCCTACACCTGCAGCGCGCCTTCGTATGATCCGAGCATCTGGAAGCACCCTGGCAACATCGGGACCAACAACTGCTACAGCTATGCCACCAACGTCCTTACTCGCAACTACCCGGAACCTGGCAAGGCGTCGGGCGAGTTCTGCCATCCCCACCAAGCCTCGACCTGCATGAAACCGGAGATCATCGCCCAGTACGCCATGAACGATGGCCTTCTTCCCACCACAGCCACCGCAGTCTGTCCGGACAACCGAAGCAAGGTGGCACTGTTCACCGTCCCGGCGACTTCGCCGATCACCCCGGACTACCACTGGGTCAGGCAGGATAGAAACGGCACTTGGTCGCACAAGCTCGGCTCGGCTCCTCCCTCGAACACGGTGGATGGGACGCCGGGCGGGCCGCCCATCACGAGTCCCTTCCAGGTCGTCGGGAGTTGGACATTCGGGGGCTACTTCTGCGCCTGCTCCAGCAGCGTACAGGGCGGAGGGCACACCGTCATCGAGTAGCTTCGGGGCCCGAGCCCGGTCCAGGCCTGCACGGCTATTCGAGCCGCCGGGCGACTTCCACCAGCTCGTCCATGGTCGCGTCGAAGGCCGCGTCCACGACCTGGCGAATGGGGTCGGCGTCGTGGTAGGCCATGATCTCCTCGGCCCCGCGGGAAAAGGGGATCCGGGCTTCCCAGCCGGGCACCAGGCGCTTCACCTTGCTGTTGTCGAAGATCATGCTGTGGGTCTTGTCGCCGAGGAGGCTATCGCCCCAATCGCGGTCGTGCTTGGCGATGATCTCCGAGGGCACATGCACGAGCTTGGCGGTGGTGCCGGCGGCGCCGGCCATCAGGTGGTGGATCTGATTCCACGACAGCCACTCGTCCGAGGTGATGTGGAAGAAGTCGCCGATGGCGCGGCTGTGGCCCATAAGGCCCACGAAGGCACGGGCGAAGTCTTCGTGGTGGGTCAGGGTCCAGAGCGAAGTGCCGTCGCCGTGGACCACCACCGGCTTGCCCTGGCGCATGCGGTGGACCACGGTGTAGCCGCCGTGGAAGGGGAAGAGGGTGCGGTCGTAGGTGTGCGAAGGCCGCACCACGGTGAAGGGGAACTTGTCGCGCCGGTATGCGGCGAGTAGGGCCTCTTCGCAGGCGATCTTGTTGCGCGAGTACTCCCAGAAGGGATTGTCGAGGGGCGTGGACTCGGTGACCGGCAGGCTTTGGGGCGGGGTCTGGTAGGCCGAGGCCGAGCTGATGAACACGAATTGGCCGGTGCGGCCGCGAAAGAGCTCGAGGTCGAAGGCGATGTGCTGGGGCGTGAACGCGATGAAGTCGGCGACCACGTCGAACTTCTGGTTGCCGAGGGCCGCTCTTGCCGACGCGGGATCGCGGATGTCGCCTAGAAGCACTTTGATGCCGAGCGGAACCGGCCGCCCGGTCTTGCCCCGGCGCAGGTGGAAAAGCTGGATCCCGGCCTCGACCGCGACCCGCGAGCAGGCCGAGCTGATGATCCCCGTACCGCCTATGAATAGTACCTTCATTGGTCCTCCGCGGGCTGTTCCGGATGTTCACCACGGAGAACACAGAGGACGCAGAGACGGAAGGAAGAAAGTTTCCGGATCTTGGAGCGCAGTCCTGTTTCTCCTCCTTCTGTCTCTGTGTCCTCTGTGTCCTCTGTGGTTTCTTCCTAATCTTCTTCCTCGGCCGCCATCTTGGATTCGGCCACGACCTTCTCCATGAGGTGGCCGGGCAACTCGTCGTAGTGCGAGAACTCGATGGAGAAGGAACCGCGGCCGCCGGTGATCGAGCGCAGGTCGGACGCGTATTTCAAGGTTTCCGACATCGGCACCACGGCGCGAATCACCTCGCCCTTGGGGGTCGAATCCATGCCCTCGACGCGGCCGCGCCGATGGTTGAGGTCACCGATGACGTCGCCCATGCAGTCGCTCGGGCACATGACCTGGATTCTCATGATGGGTTCGAGCAGGTAGGGCCTGGCCTGCTTGAACGCCGCTTGGAAGCCCTTGGAGGCCGCGATCTCGAACGATCGCGAGTCGGAGTCCACGTCGTGGTACTTGCCGTCGAACAGCCTCACCTTCACGTCGGTCACGGGGTACCCGGCGACAACCCCCCTGGCCATGCGGTTGCGCGTGCCTTTTTCCACCGCCGGGATGAACTGGCGCGGCACCGAGCCGCCCACGATGTCGTCGACGAACTCGAAGCCGCTGCCGTGGGGCAGGGGCTCGATGTCGATGTAGATCACGCCGAACTGGCCGCGACCGCCGGTCTGCTTCTTGTGCTTGCCCTCGACGTTCTGGGCTTTGCCTTTGATGGTTTCGAGGTAGGGCACCTTGGGCGGCAAGAGATCGACCTCGACGCCCAGGCGTCGCAGACGATCCACAACCACCTCGACATGTACTTGGCCGGTGCCGCCGAGGAGGATCTCCTTCGACTGCGGGTCGTGGCTGACCTTGACCGCTACGTCCGAGTCGAGGATTTCGTTCAGCTTGACCGCAACCTTGTCCTCATCGCCCTTGCTCTTGGGGTGCAAAGCGTACGTGATGAGCGGCGCCGGAATCGCCGGACGGGGCAGGGCGAAGGGCGCCTTGTCATCCGCCAGGGTGTCGCCGGTCTTGGTCACCTTGAGCTTGGCCACGGCCACGATGTCGCCGGGGAAGGCCTCCGCCACCGCGATGCGGGTCTTGCCCTGCAAGGCATAGAGCTGACCGAAGCGCTCCTTGTTGTCACTGTTGACCGAGAGGAGCGTGGCGTCGCTTTGCAGCTTGCCGGTCAGCACGCGCAACACGGACAGGCGGCCGATGTCCGACGACGCTGTCTTCCACACGTAGGCCGCGACCGGCGCGTTGGGGTCAGGCGCGCGCTCGCCCTGGGTGCCCTTCCAAGGCGGCCGCTCGGCGGGCGAGGGCAGGGTGTCGACCACGAAGTCGAGCAAGGTCTGGATGCCGACGCACAGAGAGCCGGAGGCGGCGAGCACGGGCACGATGGCACGGCTGCGCACACCCTGGGCCAGCCCCTGGCGCGCCTCCTCGTCGGTGAGAGAGCCGGCTTCGAGGTACTTCTCGATCAAGGTGTCGTCGGCGGAGGCGATGGCCTCGTAGAGGGCCTCGCGCGCCTTCTTGGCGTCCGCTTGCAGGTCGGCGGGCACCTCGCCCACGCTGACGTCGCGCCCCTCGTTGGGGAAGCGCACGGCCTTCATGCTCATGAGGTCTACCACGCCCTCGAAATCGGACTCACGGCCGATGGGGAGCTGCATGGCCACCGCTTTGTTGGTGAGGGTGCTGCGCACGTTGTCGAGGGCGCTCTGGAAGTCGGCATGGTCGCGATCCAGGCGAGATATGACGATGGAGCAGGGCAGCCCGACCTCCTCGGCCATGTCCCAGGTGCGCTCGGTGTAGACCTGCACTCCGTCATTGGCGGAGACCAGCAGCACCGCGCTGTCCGCGACGTCGAGGGCGATGCGGGTTTCGACCAGGAAGCTGCCGTTGCCCGAGGTGTCGATGATATTGATCTTGTTCTTCTTCCACTCCACGTGGCCGACCGCGGCGGAGATGCTGGTCTTGCGCTTCTGCTCCTCGGGCTCGAAGTCGAAGGTCGAGGTGTCGTCATCCACGCGGCCGAGCCGCTGGTTCGTCTTCGTGCAGAAGAGGATGGCCTCGGCCAGGGTGGTCTTGCCCGCGCCACCATGGCCGATGAGGGCAATGTTTCGGATTTCGTTCGCCGCGTAGATCTTCATGTTCGCCTTTCGTCCGGTGCACTTCTCAAGGTCGCCCCCGACCCGCCCACGTTTCGGAAGCCCATTCTTCTAGAACACCTACGCTCCGAAGTCGAGACGGACGTAGCCAAGCGATCGGATGAACCACAGAGTACACAGAGGACACAAAGACGGAGGGAGAGAAGAAGGGTTCCGGATCCGGATCCGAAAACCTTCCCTTTCCGGCTCTGTGCCCTCTGTGTCCTCTGTGGCGAAAAAACTCTCAAGACCGAGCCTGTTCCCGGGCCTGCGGATGAATCATGAATCGTCTAGACCGTCCTGGAGAAGACGGGATCCTTCGCAGACAGCTTGGCCTCGAGATGGGCATCGAAGCACATGGCCAGGTTGCGCACGAAGACCTGACCCAGGCCCACGGCGCGCACGGCTTTTTCATCGATTTGACACATGCCGTCGGCCAGGAAGGGCGCCAGCTTGGCGAGCGAGTCGGCGAGGTACTCGCCGAACACGATGCCGTGCTTGGACTCGATGGCTTCCCGCTCGACCACGAAGTTGCACATCAGGTTGTGGATGACCTCGCGTCGGATCTCGTCGTCGGCCGTGCGCTGGTACCCGCGCGCTACCGGCAGCCCCCCCTCGTCGAGCATGCGGTAGTAGTGGACCAGCTTCTTCTCGTTCTGTACCAGGGCGCCGCGCACGTCGCCGATAGCCGACACGCCGAAGCCGATGGTGTCGGCGCCCGCCATCACGGTGTAGCCCATGAAGTTGCGCATGAGGCGCCCCTGCCGCTGCGCCACCGCCAGCTCGTCGCCGGGCAGGGCGAAATGGTCCATGCCGATGGCTTGGTAGCCGGCCGCCATGAAACCCTCGCGCGCGGCCGCGAGAAGGGCGAATTTCTCGTCGCGGCCGGGCAGATCGAGGACCGGGATTTGGCGCTGGTGGCCGCGTTGGCTCGGCAGATAGGCAAAGGAATAGACCGCCACGCGGTCGGGCCCAAGCGCGATGGCCTCGGCGATGGTGCGCGCGAAGCTCTCCTCGGTCTGCCTGGGCAGGCCGTAGATGAGGTCCAGGTTGACGCCGGAAAAGCCATGCTTGCGCGCGCTTTCCACGAGGCGCGTGGTGGCTTCCCGGGGCTGCGCGCGGCCGATGGCCTTTTGCACCTCGGGGTCGAAATCCTGCACCCCCATGGAAATGCGGTTGAACCCGACGCTGGCCAGGGCCTCGAGGTGCGCCGTGGTGGTCACGCGCGGGTCGGTCTCGATGGCGCGCTCGGCATCGGGCAGGAACTGGAAATGGCGCTGGAAGGCGGCAACGAGCCGGAGCAGCTCCTCGGGCAGAAGGTACGTGGGCGTGCCGCCGCCCAAGTGGTACTGGGCCACCCTGCGTCGGTCGGGCAGAAGCGCGGCCACGCGCTCCATCTCGGTTTCGAGGTGGGCGAGATAGGGGAGCGCCACCTCGTGGTGGGTGGTGGCGAAAGTGTGGCAGCCGCAGAACCGGCAGCGCTTAACGCAGAAGGGGATGTGGGTGTAGACCGAGAGCGGCGCTTCGCCGAGGAGATTGGCCGCGGCGAGCGACTTGCGATACTCCGCTTCGCGGTAGCCGGTGTGAAAGTCGACCGCGGTGGGATACGAGGTGTAGCGCGGTCCCACGGAATCGTGGCGCGCCAGAAGCTCGGGGGAGACCTGCTCTTTCATTCACGCCTTCTCGACGACCACCAGGACTTCCTCGGCCACGAGGTCGTCGTCGGGCAGAAGCTCGCGCGGCATGCCTTCGACCAGGGCATAGCCGGACACGATGCGCACCCCGCTCGACTCCGCCCAGTCCAAGAGGTCGCGCAGGGTGAGGAGGTGGATGTTGGCGGATTCGTACCAGTCGTAGGGCAGGCGTTCGGTCACGGGCATGCGTCCGCGCGCGACCAGGTCGACCGCGACGCGGTAGTGGGCGAAGTTAGGGAACGACACGATGCCGCGTTTGCCGACGCGCAACATCTCTTCGAGGAGCGCGCGCGGGTTGTGCAGGGTCTGCAAAGTCTCTTCGAGGACCACCACGTCAAAGGCCTGGTCCGGACACCAGCGCAGGCCGGTGTCGAGGTCGGCCTGAATCACCGGCATGCCGCGCTCGACGCACAAGAAGACCTGTTCGGGATCGATTTCCACGCCTTGCCCGCGCACCTTGCGCTCGCGCACCAGGCGTTCGAGCAAGAAGCCGTCGCCGCACCCGAGGTCAAGCACGCAGGCGCCCACCGGGATCTCGCGCGAGATGATGTCCTCCTGCCAGCGATGATTGACGGCCTCGCCGGCCGGCCGATGGGGGGTGGCCTTCAAGAGGGCCGCGATCTCGGCCGCGCGTCTCTCGAACGCGCCCTCGGGCAAATGGGCCAGCCCGCGGTCAGCGACAAGCTTTTCGTCTGGGCGAGGTTGCGACATGGTTCCTTCTAGTGGGCGAGAAAGCTGCGCAAGAGCCGCCCGACCTTCTGGGTCTCGACCAAGAATGAGTCGTGCCCGTAGCGCGAGGGCACGTCGGCGTAGGTGACACGCACCCCGGTGCGGGCCAGGGCCAGCGCCAGGTCCTTGCAGTCTTCCGGCGGGTAGAGCCAATCCGAGGCGAAGGAAACCACCAGCGCGCTGGCGCGCACGCGGCGACAGGCCTCGACAAGGCTCCCGCCACCCCAGGCCGCGGCGGCGTCGTAGTAGTCCATGGCGCGCGTGATGTAGAGGTAGCTGTTGGCGTCGAAGCGCTCGACGAAGGCGCGGCCTTGGTGGTCGAGGTAGCTCTCGACCGCGAACTCGATGCCGAAGCCGGCCTTCTGCTCGTTCTTGTCGTGCAGGCGGCGGCCGAACTTCTCGTGCATGCCTTCGTCGGACAGGTAGGTGATGTGGGCGAGCATGCGCGCGGCGGCGAGGCCTCGGTCCGGGCCGCCTTCCTGGCCGTAGTAGTCGCCGCCCGCGAAGTTGGGGTCGTTCAAGATGCAGTAGCGGGCCACCGCGTTGAAGGCCAGGCCCTGCGCGGAAAGGCGGGCGCTCGCCGCCAACACCACCGCGCGCTCGACCCGCTCCGGGTGGGCAAGGGCCATTTCCAGGGCCTGCTGGCCGCCCAGGGAGCCGCCCACCACGGCGTGCACGCGGCCGATCCCGAGGGCGTCGAGCAGCTTGAGGTGCAGGCTCACCCAGTCGCCCACCGTGACCATAGGGAAGCTGAGGCCGTACGGCTTGCCCGTCTTGGGGTCGGTCGATCCCGGCCCCGTGGTGCCGTAGCAGCTTCCGAGCACATTGGGGCAGATGACGAAAAAGCGGTTGGTGTCGATGGCCTTGCCCGGCCCGACCATGGCGTCCCACCAGCCCGGCTTGCGCTGGCGCCAAATGCGGCCGTTCTTGGCGGTGTCCTGGTCCCAGCCCGCCACGTGCGCGTCGCCCGAAAGGGCGTGGGTGATGAACACCGCGTTGTCCTTGCGGCTTGAAAGCGTCCCGTAAGTCTCGTACTCCACGTCGACGGGGCCGAGACGCCCGCCCAACTCCAGCTCCACGGGCGCATCCGCAGCCACGAGGCGGATGGTCCTGGCGCTGGTCCATCCGACTGAATCGGGCGCCTCAGGGCCGCTCCTCTCCGGGGCTTGCTTCTTGTCGGGAGTCATCGGCCCCGTCCACTTGCGCAATCCTGCGCTTGAGGCTCAGATCGAGTAATCAGGGGCATGGCTCCCCAAGACGGTCCGATAGCGTTCGACGAGAACCTGGAAGTTGGCGGCGTCGTACACGGCGCTGGCCGCGCCGACCGCGGTTTCCCATATGGGCGCGAACACCGACTGCGCCGGCTGCGGGTCGGCTGGATGGCCGCGGCCGAGGGTGTCGGGGTCGGCCAGCGGGCCTTGCACGACGCGCAGGACGTCGCCCACAGAGATTCGCGCCGGCGGTCGTGAGAGAATATAGCCTCCCTCGTTGCCGCGCCGAGATTCCACCAGCCTCGCCCGCTTGAGCTGGGCCAAGATGGCCTCCAGGAAGCGCGCCGGGATGGCCTGGGCCTTGGCGATCTCGCCGATGGACACCGGCCCATGCCCGTAGCGCATCGCAAGCTCGAGCGTGGCGCGCAGGGCGTACTTGCTTTTCTGGGTGATGGGCATCGCTGCTAATTCCGACTGATTCCGTCGAGTTTGGACCACAGAGAGCGCAGAGGCAAGATAGGACACAAAGAGAAGATGAGTTCCCTCGTCCCGTCCCCCGACTTTCCTTCTCCGCGTCCTCCGTTCTCTCGGTGCTCTCTGTGGTTAAGAAACCACTCACCCGAGCGTGGCGTGCCGCGCCTGGATGGTCTCGGCCAGCTTGTCGACCGCGGCCAGATCCTCGGCCGTGGGCAGGCCCTTGCTCATGAGCGGCTCGAAGAGCTCGGTCTTGAGGCCCGCGAGCAGGCCCTTGAGTATGTCGACCGTCTTGCCGCCCCAGGCTTGCGAGCCGACGATGGCCGCGTGGCGGAGCTTGGGCTTGATGGCGGTTTGGGGGAGGGACAGAGTGCCCCATGCCATATCACAAAGTCACCCCTTCGCGGGCGGCCGGATGGACCGACGCGCAAAAGGCGGGAATGGCAGGCGGGGGGGGCGATGCGATCGCCGGGGGAGCCGCGCCACAGATTTCTGAGGGCAGGGGGACGACCTCTCCCAGAATGCAGAGCAATTCCTCAGGAAATCCCGAGCGATTTCATCTCGTTCGCGCCGGTCCAGTGATGGCACGGCGGTTGCTTTGAAACACCAGCGGAGGAACCCCATGCGTCCAACCGGCTTGCGAATTCTCTCTATCGTCTTCCCCTGCGCCGCCTTCGTGGCGTGCAGCTCCGACACGGGGTCGAGTCCGTCTCCCACGTCTCCCACGGATGAAACCCCGACCTACACCAGCCAGGCGCCGGCCAGTTCTCACGGCAGCCGCGGGGAGGGCGTCACCATTGACGGGACATCTGCGCCGGCGCCCCAGAGCGCGGGCGGGGGTTTTGGGGCAAAGAGCGCGACCGCTCCGGCTCCCGGCGCCCCCGGCGGCCGGGTGGCCGACGTCGAGGAGGCGGACGTCTATCGTATCCGGGACGGGAAACTCTACCTGCTCAACACCTACCGCGGTTTCCTCATCTACGACATCAGCAACAGCAAGCAGCCGACGCGTCTTTCCCATCTGCCGGTGTACGGGTACCCGGTGGAGATGTTCGTCGAGGGCACCACCATCTACGCCCTGCTGAGTGATGTCCTCGACCTCAAGCAGATAGGCGGCAAGCTGCAATTCGAGCGGCGCCAAAGCTCGCAGATCGTCACCGTCGATATCGGAGATCCCGCGAACCCCAAGCTGCTGCAAGCCTACGACCTGGCCGGCCAACTGCGCGAGGGCGTGTCGCGCAAGATCGAGAACTCGATCTACGTGGTGTCGTACCAGCCGAAGAATTACTGGTACTTCGGTTGGGGACCTCGGACCGTCCAGGAACCCAACGAACAGGCGTGGGTGTACTCGTTCGACGCCTCGACGCCTTCGAACCTGAAGCAGGTGGGGAAGCTCAAGGTCTTCGAGGGGGGCTCCACGAACAGCTACGATCCCACCACGGGAGAAAGCCACAGTCGGTACTCGAACGGCGTGACCCTGTCCGCCACCTCCAACGCCATCATGGTCGTGCAGAACTGGTATACCTCCGACTACGTGCCTACCATCGTCAAGGATCCGAGCGGTGGCGCGTCGTCCTACGGTTGCAGCGACTCGCGCAGCGACCAGGATTCGGTGGTCTCGGTCGTGGATGTAAGCGATCCCTCGGGGACCATTCGCGTGGCCGCGACCTTCGCGACGCCCGGTGCGCTGACGGATCAGTTCAAGCAGACCTATGTCTATGACGCCGCCGCCAAGACCGGCACTTACCTCGGCATCTTCGCGCGCAACATGTGGAGCGGCAGCGACTGCAACTGGACGCAGTCCACCCGGAACACCCTTCTGGCCTGGGACATCACCGGCAATGGCAGCGCGACCCGGCTTTCCTCCGTGGATTTCGGCAAACCCGACGAGACCGTGCGTGGCTCCTACTTCGACGTGGATCGCAAGGTGGCCTTCGCCATCACCGCGCGCACGATGGACCCCATGTACGCCATCAGCTTCGCGGATCGGAACAACCTCAAGATCCTTTCCGCCATCGACGGATTGTCGGGCGACATGGACCTCTTCCGGCCGGTGGAGAACGGGCAGTACCTCCTGGCCGTGGGCCGTGATACCGGCGAGGCCTGCGCAGGTTATGTGGGGGGAACGGGCGGCAAAGATGCCGGCGACGGCAGGACGCGTGCGTGGACGTCGGAGATCTCGGTCAGTCTGATCGACGTGCGCGACCTGGCCAAGATCCGTCTGGTCCAGCGCAAGTGCCTGGACATCGCCAACGCGGGTTGGGTCAGCTCGCAGGTCACGTGGAATCTCGACCAGGCCCACAAGATGATCGGCCTTCACACGAACGGGACCAGCAGCGTTCTCACCGTGCCGGTCTCGTACTCGGTCGAGGATACGAGCAACGGGAACGACTGGTACTGGTATCGCTACGAGACCGCGGTCGGCATCATGTCGTGGGATATCGCGCGCTACGACAGCAGCCTGCCGCCCGAGCGACAGGATGTGATCAGCACCCACGGCCACTTCGTCCATCCGAGCGGCGAGGTGAATCGCTCCGCGCTGTTCGGGCAGGGGGCGGATCAGCATCGCGAGATGCTCAACATCTCCGATACCCACCTCTCGTTCGCCAACCTTCAGGACCTCGACCACCCTGTCCTCGATTCCGTGGTCGAGATCGCCAAGATGCAGAGCGCGGTCTACCGCTTCGGCGACTACGTGGTCGAGCAGGCCATGCTTCCGAGCGCGGACTACTCGCAGACCGCCTATAAGTTCCAGGTGAAGAAGTCGGGCGGCGATCTCGAAGGCACTCCCGTGGCTGCGTCGTTCATCGTCGGACAGGTGCAGCAGGTCCTTCGCCATGGCGACAGGATGGTGTTCTTCCGCCTGCTGCGGCGCCAGACCTCGGGTGCCCCCGGCGGCTACCCGGGCTACGAGTACGTGCCCCGGGTCTCGATCTACGATTTGTCGGTTCCGACGGCGCCCAAGCCGCTTGCGACGGTCGATCTACCGGACTACGTGAGCCCGTACGGCCACTACTACCGCTACTACTGGGGCGGCATGGGCTACTTCGGCGGGTACTACTTCGGCTACGACCAGACCGTGGCCACGGTCGATGAAGGCATCGCCTTCCTGATCCAGACCGGCGCGTACGTTTCGCAGCAAGTGCCGAACGGCGATCGCGGCACCATCACCCAGTCGGTCTGGGTGCCGCAGATGAACCTCGTGTTCCTGGATCTGCGCCATCCCGCCCAACCGACCTTCTCCAAGACCGCGGTCGATCTTCCCACCATCAAAGGAGGCGTCGTGGAGAGCGCCACCCTGGTGCCCGATGGCATGGCTTCCTCCGGCTTCTACATCAGCTACCGCGTGCGCATCGGCACGAGCGTCGATCCGGAGACCCAGGCGACGCTGTCCACCTATGCCAACTACGCGCAGCGATGGCAACGCCAGGGCGGCGCATGGCAGACCGATGCGGCCGTCAACATCCCCGGCACCCTGACGCGAACCTGGGCCGGGGCTGACGGCACCCGGTTGCTGCTCACGCGCGACGACGTCTACGGCAGCAGGAAGGTGGACAACCACTGGCAGTGGACCGACACGGTCACCCTGAAGCTTCTGCGCGCCACCAGCGTGGGCGACAGGCCCGTGGCCCAGATGCTCGACAGCAAGACCTTCGCCGATGCCTGGCCGAAGTCGCTGGTCTACGACGGCCATCGCATCTACGCGGCAGTCTCGGATTCGCCGCAGTGGTACGGCTACTACGTGATGGACGGGCCGGTCGGGGGCGTCGTCACGAGCAGCGGGAGTTCCAGGGACGGGACCTCCGGCAGCGCTGGCGCAGGGACAACCACACCCGAGGACACCTCGGATCGCCTGGTCATCATCGATACCTCGGCCTTGACGTTGGCGGCGTCTTACGACCAACCCACCAAGCTCGACAATCTCGACCTGATGGGGGTTGCGCAGAACAAGCTGTTCGTGAACCTGGAAGGGGACGGCGTCTTGGTCGTCGACGTGACCCTTGCGGCCGCGCCCAAGGGCGTGTCGTTCAGCCGCACCCTGGGATGGACATCCGGCATCGAATTCGCCGGAACCAGCGCCTACGTTTCCGCCGGCTACTACGGGGTGTATCGGCTCGACCTGAGCGCCGCCGGCAACCTGTAGTCGTCGACGAGAGTGAGCAGGGGGCGCCGCTCGACGGGTGCCTCAAGCGATGGCTGTGTCCTCTGCGGTGAAGAACCCGAAAGGACTTGGTCCTCCGACCGTCCGGTGCGCTACGAGCCCTGCCGCGAGAATGCCGCTTGCACGCGCTCGGCGATGTCGAGGAACTCCCGGCGAGTCAGGAGGCGGTTGATTTGCGTGAGCACCGCTCCCGCAGGATCGGCGATGCGAACCGCGGGCAGGGTTTCGACGTGGTAGCGGGCCTTGATCTCGGCCAGGCTCTCGTCGTCTTGGCTCAGATCGACCCGCAGCAGGATGAAGCGGTCTAAAAGGGGAGCAACCTCGGGATGGCCAAAGACCTTCGCATCCATCTCCTGGCAGGGCAGGCACCAATCGGCCGTGAAGTCCACGAGCAAGGGCTTGTGGGCGGCCCGCGCCGCGGTCAGGGCATCGGACTCGGAGGTGAACCACCGGATGTGGACCGCCGGGGTCAGGATGTAGTCGATGGAGGTGAAGAGCCCGCCAACCACCAGCACAACCCCGACGGCCTTGCGCACGGCCTGGCGGACGCCGGCGGAGAACGAAAGGTGGACTGCGCCCAGCATCAGGCCGGCGCAAGTCATGACCAGGGCGCCGATCAGAAAGGCGCTTCTGTGGGCCGTGAAGCGCGAAAGCGCAGGAACGATGGGGCGCAAGTAGTAAAGGCCGGCCACCACGAGGGCGATGCCGAACACGCTCTTGACCGCGTCCATCCAGGGCCCGGATTTCGGAAGCTGCATCGAGAAGCCGGCGATGGCCCAGAAGGGAACCCCGATGCCCGCGGCGTAGGTGGAGAGGAGCAAGAAGCCATGGCCGGCGTCGCGGGTCGTGGCGACGTAGGCCAGGATCCCGGCCAGGGGAGGGCCGGTGCAGGGCGCGGCAATGAGTCCCCCCACGAGGCCCATCAAGAAGGCCCCCAGAAAGCCGCGGCCCCCCACGCGCGAGAGGCGCCCTTGCAGGGATGCCGGCAAGGCCAGGTTGAAGGCGCCGAACATCGAGGCTGCCATGGCGAAGAAGAAGAGAACCAGCGGCACCACGACCCAAGGATTGGCCAGAAAGGTCCCGAAGGCCTTGCCAAGCAAGGCGAAGCTCGTGCCCAGGGTGCCGAAGGTGGCGGCGATACCGGCGACGTAGGCCGTGGCCAGCAAGAAGGCCCGGCTGCGCGACGAGGCGGCGCGGCCGCCGAAGATGCTCACGGTGATGGGAATCATGGGGTACACGCACGGGGTGAGCGAGGTGAGAAACCCGGCCGTGAACGCGAAAAGGAAGGCGTGCAAGGTTCCCCGGCTCACCGCGGTCGCGAAGTCGCCCGCGTGTACCGCGGCGGGAATGAGAAGGCCGGCGGCAACAACCCATGCGGCCCACGACAAAGGACGGCGAGGCTGCACGGGGCAACTCTACCACACGCCGGAGCCGACGATCGCCAAGCCGAGTCCGTCCAGGAAGAAGAGCCCTTTTTACGCAGCGAAAGAAAGTCCTTGTCGCCCTGGGCCGTATTCATGGCATACTCGGGCACCATGCGAATCATCAGACGGTACTCGAACCGGAAGTTGTATGACACGCAGGAGAGCCATTATGTGACTCTCTCCCAAGTCGCCGCACTCATTCGCAGCGGCGAAGAGATCCGGGTGATTGCCAAGGACACCAATAGCGATCTGACCGCGGCGACTTTAGCCCTCATCATCTTCGAGGAAGAGAAGCGCGGGCCGCGCCTTCCGGTGTCTGGATTGCGCCGGATCATCCAGACCGGTCAAATCTAGGCTTCGCTCGGCTTCTGTGCCGTGCCGTGTGCCCCGGGCGCTCCGGCGGCAGAAGCCAAACTCTACCTTGACCGACGCGGTTCCTACGCGCCGTGCATAGAAGCGGGCGCCGAAGCTTGGGCCAAGCATCGACGGTGAGAAGGATGATGTCGCAGGCTTCCCGGCCGAGCCCTTTCATCTCTTCTTGCGACCTTTGGAGGAAAGGCGCCGGGCCCAAGCGCTTGGCCCGGTGCTCGCGACGCGAAAACAGCGTGTGCCGCAGGTGCGCGGGTGACACGATCGGCCAACGCGGCGGGCAGTCTGTCGACAGAAACCCGGCAAGGGCGCCCGGATGGAGGCACAGCCGCCTTGGCGTGTCATTGCAAGGACTTGCGCTTTCCGCGTGCTATGGTTCGGTTCTCGAACACGCACGGTCTGACGCGAGGTGCATCATGAAACGCGAACTGCTTCTGTTCTCGATACTGATTCTCTCTTTCGCCGCATGCGGCGGCAGCAGCGGCGCCGGCGATGCCGGCGAAGAGGCGGCCGACGGGGGATCCGGCGGCAAGGGCCCGGGACGCGGTGGCAGCAGTCTGGACACGGGTGGTATCCCGGAACAGGACTCCGGAGGTGTGGAGGTGGCAGGCGGTCCGGTCGACGCCGGCGGCGTTGAGCAGGATGCCGCGAGCGATGGGGAGTTGGAGGCTGCGCCTCTCGATGCCGCCCGAGTCGACGGGCCGATCATCGACGGCTCCGCCCCAGACGGGACCGCATCCGCCACGTCGACCCTGACCTCGACCGGGACCGCGACCACAACCCTGACCATTCCTCCGACCTTCACCTTCACCGGCACGGGCACCGCTACCACGACGACCACGGCAACCTTCCCGACGGTGACTTCGACGAGTACCGGCACGATCACCCCCACCGTGACCTCGACCGGCACCCTGACCACTGTCCCCACCTTCACGTTCACCGGAACCGGGACCGGCAGCCTGACCGGCACCAGGACCTCGACCGTGCTGCCGACGGCCACCCTGACCACGATTCCGACCCTCACCTTGACCGGCACGGCCATCGGTCTCTAGAGCACCGAACGGTCGGATAGTCCATGTTAACCGCAGAGGACACCCACAGAGACGGATGGAGAGGAAAGGGTCCAGATAGAAGCCCCACAACGCCTTTCTTCTCAGGCCTCTGTGTTCTCTGTGCTCTCTGTGGTTGGTCCCCTAGAGCGTCAGGTTTTCTCAGAACGACGCGTTCTGCTCAGTTTCACGACGGATTCAACCCGTTCGGTGCTCGTGCGGCGCTTCCGGGTATGGGTGCCGTCCAAGGCCGAGCCTGGTTTCGGACCCGGGGCGCGGAGCCTGCTCCGGGCGCACCCCGTGCGCAGATTCCGATCGACATTCTTTGGCTCGAAGGGGTACGATTCTGCGGTTCTTCATCCCCCGGCACGGAGCAAATCATGGACCACCGACTACTGCATCAGACAAACCCGAACTTGACGTTGGCACTCCTCTGCGCGGCCATGCTCGCAGGGCTGGCGTGCGCCTCGGAACCCAAGCGACAGACCGTCAGCGGGGCCGGAGGCGCGGGCGGCGCTGGAGGTTCGGGCGCGGGCGGAACCGCCAGTGGAGGCGCGCCTGAAGGCGGGAGTGGAGGCAGCGGCGGAGTCACAAGTGAAACGGGTGGCGGCGGCCAGGGGGGAACAGCCCCCGGCGGTTCGGGGGGCACGATTCCTGTCATCGCTTGCACGAGCGACGGCGAATGCGCGGCGAGCGGCCTTTTTTGCGAGCCCGCGCTCAAGCGTTGCGTCCGCTGTGTCACCACCTCCAACTGCCAAGAAGGCGCGCACTGCCGGGGCAACGAATGCGTCACGCCAACCGCCTGCGAGAGCGGCGCCGACTGCGCCACCAAGAACCTGGTGTGCGACCCCACCCGCGGATTCTGCGTGGAGTGCGTCAGCGCCGGAGACTGCGCCGCCGAGCAGACCTGCGTGGGGAACCGCTGCGTGGCGGTCTGCAAGAGTGCGAGTGATTGTCCCGCCGAAAAGAAGGTATGTGACACGGCCAGCGGCAAGTGCGTGGGCTGTACCGGCGATGCCGACTGCACGAACAGCCAGCGCTGCGTTCAGAGCGTCTGCCGGACCGCTTGTACGTCGGCCGAGCAATGTGCCGCCCAGGGGCTGCTCTGTGACACCAGCACTTCGGCGTGCGTGCAGTGCGCTGCGCCCGCCGACTGCCCCGCCTCGTCGTACTGCATTGCCGGCGCCTGCGTGCCTGATATCTGCGATGCGACGGAATCCATGTGCACGGGAACAGGCTTCGTCTCCTGCAATGCCGCCGGCAGCGGCTGGACCAACCTCACCCCGTGCCCTTCGGGTGTGACCTGCGTCGCCAAAGCCGGCGTGGCAAGCTGCAGCGGCGGTCCTCCTATCGACGGCGGCTCTGTTGACAGCCCCTCCCAGGTTTGCAGCACGGCGACGGTTGATCCTTGCACCAGCATCGCCCAGTTCACCGGGACCCAGGTGCTGGACGGAAACGGCGATGACCTGTGTACCGTGCCTTCCTTCCAATTCGGCTTCCAGAGCTATCCGAGCGCCGGGCGACTGATCAACATCAACGGCGCCCCCCAGGATCGCAAGGAAATCGTCACGGGCCGGGTGGGGTGGGGCACCGACGGTTTGCACCTCTTCTTCGACGTCACGGACCCGAGCGTGCAGACCACGAGCATGAAGGATCCCAACCGGGCCATCACCGACGCCTACCGAGGCGACTCGCTCGAGATCTACTTCTCCTCGAACAACAACAACCTCACCGGACTGACGGGCACCGACACCAACACCATGTACGTCATCATCCCGGCGACCGGGCCGGCGGTTTCCGTGAAGGTCAACAACAACAACGGCGCCAGCACCGCCACGCCCACCGAGCTCAACAAGTCCTACTACGTCCAGAAGTCCACCAGCACCGGCTATGCCATCGAGGCGCTTCTGCCCTGGCCATCCGGCGGACCACCCGCCAGCGGCTCCACGATTCGCTTCGACCTCATCCTCAACAGCGCCGACAGCAACACCTACAGCGTCGACGACATGAGGGACGGACAGCTCATCTACCACATCGAGACGCTGACCACCGGCAGCTCCTGCCAGGGCAGCAACGACGGCCCCGTGCCCTACTGTGACAACCGCACCTGGTGTGCGACGACGTTGCAGTAGTCGGCGGACTCCGAGGCCGGTCTCCGCTACGGCGATTCATACACCCGCGCGAACAGCTCTTCCGCCGCCTCCAACATGGCCAGCCCGGGCTCGTCGAGGAGATCGCCCGGCAGCTCCACGATGCGGCCCTGGCCCCGGCAGGGCGGCAGGAGGTCCATGCCGGGGTAGGCGCAGATTCTGGCTGTGTGGTTCTCCCGGGTGACGACGATCTCCGGAGCCATGGCCAACACCGCCTCGGCCGAATAGGCCGGCCAGCCCCGATAGCGCGATGAGGCGATGTCGACCAGCCCGGCCGCGACCAGGATGTCGTGGTACGAGGTGCCGGCCGTTCCACCCTGCAAATCCGGGCCGAGGATCGACAGAAACAAGGCGCGTTTCGCCTGGTCCGGTGCGCGGTGCGCGGCCACCTTGCGCATGCGGCGCGAGAAATCGTGCAGGAGGTGCTGGGCTCGTTCCGGGGCACCCAGAAGCTCGCCCAGGCTGAGCGCCACGTAGGAAAGGCTGGCTTCCCCGTGCAGCTCGCCGAGATTGAAGACCTCGATGCCGGCGCTGCGCATGCGTTCGGCCGATCCGGGTGAGCCGAAGCTGTTCGTGAGCACCAGGTCGGGCTTGAGGGCCACGATGCCCTCGACTGGCCCGAACCCGTCGACCAAGCCCATGCCCTGGTAGCGAAAGCCGTCGCGCTTGCGCTCGCGCGCCGCGCGGCTGACCGCGAGAATGCGCGTGGGCTCGCACAGCTCGACCAGCAGGCGGTCGGTCAGGAGGTTGGTCGAGACGATGCGCGCGTAGGGGCGCAAGGGAACCGGGTGGCCCCAGGCATCGGCCACGGCCCAGGTGCCGTCCGCGAGAGCGATGCGGGGCGGTGCCATGGCCGCCGGTGACGGGGGGGCGACCGCGCGGTGGACGGGGGGTGCGGCATTAGGCCAAGCCACGGCCAAAGTTCCCGCCAGGGCCAGGGCGAGCGCCCCGCTGTTCGCGGCGAGGGTCCGGTTCACGGCGCCTTCTCCTCGACCGCGCGATAGCCGAAGTGCGCGCCGGGAACCAGGTCCACACGAAACACCTCGCGTACGGGCGCGGCGGCGACGACATCGGCCACCGGCCCGGCACACACCACGCGGCCCTCGCGCAAGAGCACGGCCCGGTGGCAGAACTCGGCCGCTTCCTCGAGCTGGTGCAAGGCCATGATGATGGCGTGTCCGCGCTCGGCCAGGCCGCGCAAGACACGCAGCAGGGAGAGGGCGTGGGCGACATCCAGGGCCGCCGTGGGCTCGTCGAGCAGCAGGACGGGTGCCCCCGTGGCCAGGGCGCGAGCCAGCAACACCAGGCGGCGTTCGCCGTAGGAAAGCTGCGTGAACGGTCGGTGCTCCAGACCAAGCACGTCGGTGGCTGCGAGCGCCTGCGCGACGGCGCGGTCATCATCCGGGCTCTTGCGGCCCCAGGCATCGCGGTGGGCAAACCGACCCTGGGCCACGACCTCGGCTACGCTGACGGCAGCATCGAGGGCGGAGTGCTGAGGGACATAGGCCAGGCGGCGGGCGCGCTCGCGATGGGACAGGCCGGCTGCGGAGGTGCCCGCCAAGGTGATCTCGCCCTGGCAGGGAAGGATCCCGGCCAGGGCTTTGAGAAGGGTGCTCTTGCCTGCGCCGTTGGGACCGATGAGGGCCAAGATCTCGCCGGGTGCGAGCAGCAGCGACACATCATCGAGCAGCCTGCGCTTGCCTCGCACCACCCCGAGGGCTCGCGTCTCAAGCAAGGGACGACTGGCCCGCATCATTCACCACCATTCCTTTTCCGGCGGAGCACCTGGAACATCCTGTGGCCGGCTGCGAGCCCGCCACGGCGCTCGATGCGCATCGCGGCTGATGAATCGTGCGGGCTAGCCATGCTCGACCTCGCGATAGGAGCGAGCCAGGAGCACGAGGAAGACCGGCGCCCCGATGATGCCGGTGATGACCCCCAGGGGCAGCTCGCTTCTGCTGGGAAAGATGCGCGCCAGGACATCGCAGCTCACGAGGAAAGCGCCGCCCAAGAGGGCTGCGGCGGGAATCAGACGGCTGTGGCGAACCCCCACCAGGGGACGCAAGACGTGGGGGACCACGAGGCCCACGAAGGCGACGTTGCCGCCCACGGCGATGGCGGCCGAGGTGAGCACCGCGACCCACACCACGGACCAGCGCCGGGCCTGCCCGACCTCCACACCCAGGGTGCGAGCCTCCTCTTCCCCCGACAGCAGAACGTCGAGGGTCGGGTTCCAGGCCCAGCATGCGCCAAGGCCCACGAGCACGAAGGGCAGGGCGGCCGCGACTTGGCGCGGACTCGTACCGCCCACCCCGCCCAACGTGAAGGCGACCACGGCCCGGCTCAGATCCCATTGGTCCTGCGCCAGACTGGTCACGAAGCTGCCCAGCGCAAGGAAGAGCGACGACAGGATGAAGCCGGTCAGGATGAGCACCAGGGTGCCGGTGCGGTCGCGGCAGAAGAGAAGCAGAATGGCGAGGGACAGGGTGGCGCCGGCCAGGCAGCCGAGGGGCAGCACGAGTACGGTGGGGACACCTGCGAACATGGCACCCGAGGCCAAGGCGAGCAGTGAAAGCTGGCCGCCCAGGCTCGCGCCCGCGGTGGTGCCGAGAATGGAGGGGCTGACCAGGGGATTGCGAAACACGGCCTGAACCACCACCCCTCCCACCGCCAGGCTGGCGCCGGCCAACAAGGCGGCGGCGACGCGCGTGGCGCGCAGCTCGATGAGCGTGCTGCACAGGGCAGGATCCCGCAGACTGCCAGGTCCCGTGGCCAGGGCCACGGCCGAAGCGGCGGCCAGCAATGCGAGCAAGACCGCGTAGACGAGAACGATTCTCATGATCGGAGAAGAGGGCATAGTCGCTTGTCCCTCAAGGTGTCAAGGCAAGGGCCGCCGTGCAGATTGCGGGGGAAGGGAAGGGGAAGCCGGCGGACAACGATCGATGAGCCTTTTCTAAGCTTTTTCACCGGGTTCTGCTAGTGTGGGCGTGATGAGTTCGGAGGGCGAAGGCAGAAGGTCAGTGGCTGGTCAGGAGATCCCGGACGTTCTTCCCCTGCTTCCGGTGCGGGATCTGGTGGTTTTTCCCTACATGATCGCGCCCTTACGTGTGTCGCGGCCGATCTCGCGCGAGGCCGTGAACCACGCCCTGGCGAGCGAGGAGCGCATGTGTTTCATCGTCGCCCAGCGCGAGGCCGCCGAGGAGGATCCCAAGCCCACCTCCCTCTATCGCACGGGAACCGTCGGCATCATCATGCGCATGCGCAAGCTGTCCGACGGCGGCATCAAGATCCTGATGCAAGGCCTGTGCCGGGCGCGCATCCAGCGCTTCATCAGCGACGTGCCCCATTACAAAGTCCGGCTTGATGTGCTCGAAGAGGCACCTACCCCGGCCAGCATCGAGGTCGAGGCGCTGGTACGCACGGTCAAGCAGAACGTCGAGCGCGTGGCGGAGCTGGGGCGCACGGTGCAGCCGGAGCTGGCGCTCGTGCTGCAGAACGTGGATGAGCCAGGCCGTATGTCGGACCTGGTGGCCTCCAACCTGACCCTCAAGCTGGCGGAGGCGCAGGCGATTCTCGAGACCGAGGATCCGGTCCTGCGCCTGACCAGGGTGAACCAGGCCTTGGAGAACGAGATCGGCATCCTGGAGATGCAGACCCGCATCCAGAACCGCGCCAAGGAGGAGATGTCGAAGACCCAGCGCGACTACTACCTGCGCGAGCAACTGCGCCAGATTCGCCATGAGCTGGGCGACGACACCTCCTTGCGCGACGAGATCGAGGACATGCGCCAGAAGATCGAGAACGCGGGGCTGTCGGCCGAGGCGCGCACGGAAGCGGACAAGCAGCTCCGTCGCCTCGAGCAGATGAGCTCGGAGAGCGCGGAAGCCGCGGTGGTGCGCAGCTATCTCGACTTGGTGGTCGAGCTGCCCTGGAAGGAGCCCGAGCCGACCGAGGTCGACTTGGCGGCGGCGCGCAAGGTGCTCGACGAGGACCACTACGACCTGGAGCACATCAAGGATCGTATCCTCGACTACCTGGCGGTCTACAAGCTGCGCCGGGACGGGCATGGGCCGATCTTGTGTTTCATGGGGCCGCCCGGGGTGGGCAAGACCTCCCTCGGCCGCTCCATCGCGCGCGCCACGGGGCGCAAGTTCGTGCGCATTTCCCTGGGCGGGGTGCGCGACGAGGCCGAGATCCGCGGGCACCGCCGCACCTACGTGGGGGCGCTGCCCGGACGCATCCTGCAGGGGCTCAAGACGGTGGGCGTACGCAACCCGGTCTTCATGCTCGACGAGGTGGACAAGCTGGGCTCGGACTACCGCGGGGACCCCTCGGCGGCTCTGCTCGAGGTGCTGGATCCCGAGCAGAACCACGCCTTCCGCGACCACTACCTGGGCGTGCCCTTCGATCTGTCCAAGGTGCTTTTCATCGCCACCGCCAATTTGGCGGACACGATTCCTCCGCCGTTGCGCGACCGCATGGAGACCCTGCGCCTCGCCGGGTACAGCGAGGAAGAGAAGCTCGCCATCGCCGAACGCTACCTTCTGCCCAAGCAGATCCGCGAGGCCGGGCTTGCCGACAAGGTGCTCATGCTCGGGCGGCCGCTTCTGCGCAAGGTGATTTCCGAATACACACGTGAGGCCGGACTGCGCGAGTTGGAGCGGCAGATCGCGCAGGTTGCGCGCAAGGTGGCGCGCCGGATCGTCGAGAGCGGCGACCGCGGAGCGGCGAAGGGAGCGAAGGTCAGGCGCAACGGTCCTTTGACCCTCGACGACCTGGCCAAGTTCCTGGGGCCGCCCAAGTTCATCCCCGATGAGCGCCAGCGCACCGACGAGGTCGGGATCGCGAACGGGCTCGCCTGGACCCAGGCCGGGGGCGAAGTCCTGTACATCGAGGCCCAGATCATGGCCGGCAAGGGGACCCTGATTCTCACCGGCCAGCTCGGCGACGTGATGAAGGAATCGGCACAGGCCGCGCTTTCCTACGCGCGCGTGCAAGCCAACAGCTTGGGCATGGAAGGCGATTTCTTCGCCGACCGGCAGATCCACATCCACGTGCCCGCCGGGGCGGTGCCGAAGGACGGGCCGTCGGCAGGCATCACCATGGCCTGCGTCCTGGTGTCGCTCGCGAGCGGCATCCCCCTTCGTCGGGACGTGGCCATGACGGGCGAGCTGACCTTGCGGGGGAAGGTCCTGCCCGTGGGCGGACTCAAGGAGAAGCTGCTGGCGGCCGCGCGCGCGGGCATTCGCGTGGCCATCGTGCCCGCGGGCAACTTGGCCGAGCTCGGCGAGATCCCGAAGTACCTCCTGCAGCGGATCAGGCTGGTGCCGGTCCACTCGATGGCCGAGGTCCTGCCCGTCGCCCTCAGTCGTCCCCTTCCGCAAGGCAAGTGGCAGGGCCTGAACCACGCGGCGGCGACCCGCAAGGTTCAAGGCAAGCTCGTCACCCACCATCGCAGCGGCGGCGCGGCGTAGGACCTGCGCGGGTGCCCGAAAGGGGCTGGACCGCATCCCCGCGTGCGGGCAAGATGGGGCGCATGCGTCGGCCCATGCTGCGATTCGGATTGCCCGTCGTCTTGAGTCTCATCGGCGGTGGGGGATGTGGTTTCGGCATCGACAAGGCGGCCAAAATGGACATCGACCGGCGCCTTTCGGCGATGGCGCCCTCGGGACAGGTTTTTCCCGCACCCGCGATGCTCGCGCCCAAGCCCCTGGCGATCGGACAGTGGACGCAGTACCGGCTCATCAACGAGAAGGGAGAGCCTGCGCTCGTCACCTACAAGGTCGTAGGCGAGGACGGTGGCGCCTTTTGGACCGAAATCGCGAACGAGAGCTACTACGGCAAGACGGTGACCAAGATCCTGCTCGCCATCCCCGACCGCGCCAACCCGAGTACCATGGAAGTCCGCGCCCTGAAGATGAAGGACAGAAAGGGGAAGGTGTCGGAACCGCAAGGGCCCGGGATCGAGATCGCGAGGCCGTCGTACCAGGGCGCGATCAACATGCTCGCGGTGTCGTGGCAAGGGTTGCCGCGCGAAAGCGTGAAGGTCATCGCCGGGACCTTCAAGGACAGCTTCAAGGCGCGAACCGACGCAAGCTGGGGGGTGTGGCGAGCGACGTCGAGCACGTGGATGCATCCGCTCGTCCCCCTCAGCGGCCTGGTCAGGAGCCTGGGCATCGACCGCCCGACCAGCATGGAGCTGGTCGGTTTCGGCGACGTGGGCGCAACGAGCGAGATTCCCTAGAACACCGAGCGGTTGGGAACCCAGGTCTTTTCAGTATGTTGACCTGAGAATTGCTCGGCTTCCAAACCATTCGGCGTTCCAGAGCACCGATCGGTCGAAAGCGGCGTTGAGCTTGCTCACGGCACCAAGGGCGTCACCGTGGCGCGCCTCGAGGGAGACCGCAGCTCGCACCCCAGCACTGCAGCCTGAAGCCTGAAGCCTGGAGCCTGCAGCCTGGAGCCTGCAGCCTGAAGCCTCACAACGTGGCTGCCGAGGAAATCCTCGCACCGAGCGAAGCTCCTCGAAGGTAGCAGTTCGGGTTCCCGAGCGTTCGCCGCCCCAGGGCTCCGACGCCGACCTCGTGCGAGGCGAAGAGGAGTGCCGGTTCGACCCGGAAGTGGGCCGGGAGGAAGAGGGAAAGGCGGTTTCCCAGGTCTGAATTCGGGATGACCGATAAAGATAGAGGCCCGGGCGGCACACCTCGCAACGTGAGAATCTTCAGAGCGAGAGTGAGATCTGTGCTAGAAATAGGCGGTTGGTCTCCCCAGACCAGGAAGAGCGAGGGATGCAATGTCCGCAGTTCTGCAGCAGTCCGATTATGCGATTCGATGCCTCCTGTTTCTTGTCGAGCATCGTGGTCGGCTGGCCACCAAGTCCGAGATCGCCAAGGCGGTCGAGGCGCCGGATCTGTTCGTCGCCAAGATCCTGCAGCGGCTGGTGAAGGCCAACGTCCTCGTTTCCGTGCGCGGCATCCACGGAGGTTTCTCCCTGGCGCGCGAGCCGTCCGCCATCTCGCTGCTCGACGTGCTGGGCGCCTCCCAGACCTCGCTGGCGTTCCGGCCTTGTGTGCTCAATCCCAAGGCATGCTCTCTGCAACGGACGTGCCCTTCGCGACCGGTGTGGGTGAGGATCTACGAGAACACCATCAAGGAGCTGCGCCAGTCGACCTTCGACCGGTTGTCACGCGACCGCAAGGCGCGTCTCCGCTCCTGCGCCCGACACGCAGCCGCGCAGGGCTAGAGCACCGGACGGGTTGGAAACCAAGTCTTCTCACGATGTTGACCACAGCGCGGGCTTCGCCCGCAACCCAAG
>Ga0172364_10000144_pt1 | contig 42239 bp, 41 predicted proteins | sample LakKivSesite10cm_FD_114545 | JGI IMG/M metagenome (GOLD analysis project Ga0172364, IMG submission 114545) | Sediment microbial communities from Lake Kivu, Rwanda - Sediment site 10cm | ecosystem: Environmental > Aquatic > Freshwater > Lake > Sediment | place: Rwanda: Western Province, Lake...
CTTGTTCAATTTCTTCATTAATTGAACTATTTCCAATCCGGTCTTGGTGTCAAGGTTTCCTGTAGGTTCATCAGCTAAGATGATTTTTGGATTTGTTATGAAAGCTCTTGCTATGGCTACGCGTTGTTGTTCTCCGCCGCTCAATTCATAGGGTCTGTGATTCTCGCGTGTCTCCAGCCCCACGAGTTTCAGCATTTCTTTTGCCCTGTCGATTGTTTCGCCGTCAGACACGCCAGCAATCGTCAGTGGCAATTCTACATTCCCTAAGGCCGTCAATCTGGGCAACAGATTGAAAAATTGGAAGACGAAACCTATCTTGTTCAAACGAAGCTCAGCAAGATTGCTGTCATTTAACTTCAGGATGTTAGCTCCATCGACCAGAATCTCTCCCTCATCTGGACGGTCTAGGCCTCCCAACAGGTGAAGCAAGGTTGATTTTCCACTTCCAGAAGGGCCGAAAATTGTTAGAAATTCGCCTTCTTGAACATCAAAGCTTACTCCGGATAGTGCCGGAACAATAACTTTGCCCATCCGGTAGCTCTTTTTCACCTGTCGAACGTCAAGAATTGGCGCCATGTCGCTCACTGACATTTCGGAACAGAACTAGCATGTTTTCTTTTCTTATAAACTTGGTTGCCTTAGGGGCATTATCCGATTAGAAAGCTTTCAACCCATGTCGTAACAAAGTAAGCCACTACTCCCACAAGAACACTTTTAGCCCAGCTAAATTCGGCCAACATACGGATAGCGAGCGAACACAATGCGATAATCCAGATTGGCACAGCTATTTGAGTCAGCCTAATAATCTGAGAGAAGAGCCACGTCTGATCTGATATGGCGTTCAAAATGGTTTCATGTTCTCTCTCGGTGCCGAAATATTCAAGCGGAACTCGAACCGTTGGAGAGGTTATGTATACGACAGCGTTTACCACCGTTTGCACAAACAAGGTTACGAGAGCGAATCCAACAACAATTAACAAAGGCTTCCAGACGAGTTTACCCTTAAAACCCTTAACCATTATGAATATTACCCCACTTAGAAAAACCCATGTAATAACAAACTGCATGACAGCCACCACCGGAAATTGAAGCAGGTAAGTAGTCCCATACGCTTCCAGTTGGGATTTGAAGGGCCCGCGGAAAAAGAAATCATCAAAAAGTAAAGTTATGTTTGAACTGGCAAGCCATGTGAACTCCAACTTCAAACCCGAAATATTGCTCCAATCCGCAGCAGCACCCGTACTTGACCATCCATCAGAGCCAAGCGGAATCGTCAGATTGTTCCAGACATTGACCATAGGATTCGAAAAATCCTGTGCTAAACTACGATGAAAGTAGCTTGAAGGAGCTACTGAAAACAAGTAAATAGTCGCGTTATCAGGATTTCTTGCCGGACTGATTTCCTTTATTCTTAAGGACAAATTCTTGTAACCATCTGGTCCGAGGAGGTTTATCGGTCCTATACCAGTTAGCTGCATCCATATCTGCGCACTATTGTTGATTGAGAATTCCTTGCTCTTTTCCCCGTAAACTGAATAGGCTTCAGTTCCGTTTATGAAATCATTGTAATTGTCAACAATAGCCGCCCCTGGCGTTGCCACCCACAGAGTACTGTTTTCTGTCCATTCATCTTTGTTTAAACCGTTGGGTAGTATTTGTTCAATGTAAGTCTTGGACATAAGAGCATAACCGAATCCCACGTTGGCTATAACAAGCAGAACTATTATGAGAAGAGGTCCAAAGTATTTAGGGTTCTGGACTATTTCTTGGAATGCTTTCTTTGGTGAGTACAGGACTTTTAATATGTCAGAGGCAAACAATGGCTATTGCTCCGTTCATAAGTTGTTTATGGCTTATTAATGGTTTTCTACATTCCTAGTTTTAGTCGCCTGTAGGTTGTGTAATCCACATATTGCAGGAAGGGATTTTCAGCTTGATATTTGACTGTAAGTTTTTGATTTTGCCGTTTGTCCGATATCTGTTTTGTTGTCACAAAGGAATAAGCATCGCTTCCGGCTCCTGAACCGTAGCCAGCAACCAGAATGCGGTCACTTGGTTTGGCTATGTCCAACACTGCTGCTAGACCGACTGGCGAAGCGCCTGAGTATGTGTTGCCAAACTTGGCTACCTGAAGCGTGGGCAAATATTGTTCCTCTTTGAATCCGAGCTCCTTTGCAATTCTGATTGGAAACTGAACGTTTGGCTGGTGGGCGACGAAATAGTTTACGTCACTGACTTTCAAGTTGAGCCGTTCCATCAGCCTTTTAGATGACATTCTAACGTGTTTGAAATAGGCTGGGTCTCCAGTGAATCGTCCGCCATGCATTGGGTACGGTTCACCATCTCTCCGCCAGAAGTCAGGCGTGTCGGAAGTGCATGAGTACCACCCTTCGATTTCGGCGATTACGTCATGTTTTCCGAAGATGAAGGCTGCTGCGCCATATCCAACGAACAAGTCTAACTCCCCTCCTGGGCAGTCTCTTGGAGCTGCTTGTGAATTGTCAGTTCCTATCACCATGGCGTATGTAATGTTTGATTTTGGATAGTTAACTAGCGATGCTGCGTCCTTGAACATACTTGTGGCTGCTTTGCATGCGAATTCTGTGTCTACGGCATCAACTCCTTGTACATCTTCATCTTCCTCGCCGAGCTTCAGAACTTGCGCAACCTTTGAAGCTATTGGCTTAACAGCGTAGGGATTTGACTCTGAACCTACGTAAATCTTGCCGATGCATGAACTGTCAACTCCGGAATGGATTAGGGCGAGCTTTCCAGCTTCAACCGCCGCAGTTATTGAGTCCTCATCAATGAATGGAACTGAACGTTCAAGATTTCCTTCCTTTATCCTGAACCTTGAAGTGTAGACTCCGTAGCCGACAATACCTGGGAAATCATACTCTTTCTTTGGTTTGCCAACCTTGTATTCTTGGTGCAGGTAATACTCGTCTGCAAAAGTGAACGCCAAGGAGATTGTGGGAATCATGTCGCTCTTGTTCACAGAGTAACGCCTTCGAAATCTTGGAACAACATTTCTTCCTTCAAGGTCTCCGAAGTCAACTTCTTCGTTGCAGAATGCCGTTCGATCTGTGAGTCTTCCTGGGACACGGATTTTTCCGTTGTGGAATGATACTATTCCGTAGATGTAGCTTCCAAGTTTAGTGAACTTGTTTGTCGGTTCATTTACAAGTGTGCATACTTCCAGTCTGCCTTTTTCATAGAAAAGGTCCGTGCTAACCATTTTTCCGAAGCTCTTTCTTCCACATTTTCCGCAATAATCTCTGATTTCGAAATATTCTTTACCACATATCAGGCAGCGGTTGCTCCTCAGCCTGTCACCGAGATAGGAGACTCTTCTTTCTATCGGTTCGCTGCTCATTCTTTAATCTCTCCCCAAAATGTAGACGTAGCCTTTGGTTCCGAAACCCTCAAGCTCAAGCACACATCCATTTTTAAGCTCTTTATCGTCTCTGGCTTGGCGTTCACCAGCTTCGCCTCTCAACTGTTTAACAACTTCGAAGATCTGAGCTCCGCCAGTGGCTCCTAAGGGGTTTCCACCAGCTTTCAACCCGCCGCTCATATTTACGAAAAGCTTGTTTCCGTTTATCTCATAGTAGCCCTCGTAGTTCCGGCAGCTTTCGTATATGCTGTTCCACGCCGTTCCGCGATCACAAAAACCTAAATCCTCAAGCGAAATCATTTCCATTACGGTAGACTGATCGTAAAGTTCAACAAGCCCTATTTCCCACAGGCCTTTTCCTGCCTCTTTTAGAGCGTTTTTCATTGATATCTCGCTTACTAGAAAGTGTGTCATGTCCTCTCTTGCTGGAAAGGTTAGATAGTCTGTTGCCAAAGAGGAGCCTAGAATGTAGACTGGTTTGTCTGTAAGCTTTTTAGCAATTTCTTCGCTAGTTAGGATAAGGATTGCTGCGCCGTCAGAAATTGGTGCATAATCATAAAGGCCAAGCTGTTTCCGTGCTTCTTTCCTGGCGTTCAGAACCTGCTCAAGAGTTATTTTTCTCTGGTACTGTGCATACTCGTTTTTCATTGCATGTAAATGGTTCTTAACAGAGATTTGTGCCAGAGCAATGTTTAGTTTTTCAAGATTTTCTCCTGTTAATCCGTATTTCTTAATGTAGGCTCGAAGCATAAGTTCATGGTTTGCCTCTGGCGTGCATCCTGCGTAATAACTCCATGGATCTTCTAGAAGCATTAAGTCATCGCGGATCTTGTCCCATCTATCAGTCATTTTTTCTATTCCGCCCACCAGAACCACGTTATATCTTCCTGCTTGAATCGCGTTGCATGCGTTTGAAAGAGCTGAACTGAATGAGCGTGTCACTTCCATTGGAACATGGAGTTCCGTAAGTTCAGAAAGAAATCCTTCCTCCAGTCCAAGCTTGTTTGTGATGGGAAGGAAGTAGTCAGAAAGGTAGCATGCTTCTAGGTCTCTGCGTTCCAGGTTTGCCTCTATTGAAGCCTTGAGCCACGCTTCTTCAATCAGTTTTTCCGGTTCCTTCTCATAATGCTCTCCGAACTTGGTTCTTCCAACAGCAACTATAGCTGGGCGAATTGGCATTCAATTACACCTAATTCATCAAATCAGCAAATATCCCTTTCATTAATGACTTTTAAGTGTTTGGCATAGTTAAGTTAATGCTTGTCATCACTTCTGCTTTCAGAAAAGACAATGCAGCTAAGAAATTAGCACGCATCTCAATTTGTGGCAAATCGATGTTTAAGGTGCCACACAATCTTTGCCCTTTGTTACCCCTCTGTAAGATTATGAAGAAAGCGCGTCGCGCATGGAGAGACCAGAACTTTAAAGGTAGTTTGACCTGTCAAAGTCGGCTACCCCCGTTTATTTTTTCGATTATGGCTAGGAGATATAGGAAGACAGCTTAGCTTTGGCAGTTCTGTCTATCAACGGTGAAATATACGTTGATTACGTGTGCTTAGGGAAAATGTAAAATAAATGGTTCAACAGACAGTCTTTATGCTTAATCAGGAAAGTTACTATCTTAAACCAGCACGTTTGGCTTCAACGTTTTCCATAGTTGCATTTGATCCTTCGACCAAAAACCTGGGCGTAGCAGTTCAATCGCGATATTTTTCGGTGGGTCCTGTTGTTCCATGGGCAGAAGCCGGTGTTGGAGCGATTGCAACACAATCCTTCGTAAATGTTTCCTACGGTCCGAAAGGATTACAGCTTTTGAAAGAGGGTTTAACCATCCAAGAAGTCATTGATAAGCTTACAGGCGAGGACGAAGGACGAGAATATAGGCAGTTAGGAATAATAGACGCTAATGGCAAATCAGCGGCTTATACTGGAAAGAAATGTTTGGATTGGGCTGGAAGCAAAACTGGAAAGTACTATTCAGTACAGGGCAACATCCTAGCTGGCGAAGAAGTTGTAAAGAGCATGGGCAGAAAATTTGAGGTTACAAAGGGAGACCTTGCGGATAAGCTGATGGCTGCTTTAGAGGGCGGAGAGGAAGCTGGAGGAGATGCACGAGGTCGACAATCAGCAGCAATGCTTGTTGTTGGAAAGGGAAAGGGCCGAGGAGGTTACGGAGATCGGTTAATAGACCTTCGGGTGGAAGACCATGCTGACCCGATTGCTGAATTGAAGCGTATTCTAAAACTTCATCGTGTATACTATCTAATTGATGAAGCGGAAGAAATGCTTACCGCTGGAGATACGGAAAACGCAATTTCCACGTTAAGAAAGGCCATAGAGCTCAACTCGAGCAGCGACGACGCATATCTTGATCTAGGCATAATGTACCTGAAGATCGGAGAGGAAAGAAAGGCAATTGACGCATTTAGACAGGCCTTACAGATAAATCCTAGAATGAAAGTAGTCCTCGGCCAACTTTCCAAGCTTGCACAAGTCAAGATTTCTAAGGAATTCATCAAAAAGATCGAAACAAAATAACATGAACAAGTGCTTGTCCAAGTTTCTGGGCTATATTAGACGATTTTTGAGTTCGATAACGTTTAGAGGGTCAGGCAGCCTTCAATTGTTGAAATGGTGATTTTACATGGATTCTACTTATAGAGGACAGATTTGAAAGTCTTATATACTGCAATAACGATTGTACATCTGAGCATCATGGCTGAAATTTGTCCAACATGCGGGCTTCCCAAAGATTTGTGTGCTTGTGGTGAAATAGAGAAGGAGCAACAACGGATTCGCATACGGCTTGAAACACGCAAATTTGGCAAACCTACGACAATAGTGGATGGCATAGATGACAAAAACACGAATTTGGCAGGAATTGCCCAGAAACTGAAAGGCTTCTGTGCATGTGGAGGAACTGCAAAGAATGGTCAAATCATGCTTCAAGGAGACCATCGTGAAAAGGTTCGCCAGTTTTTGGTAAAGCTTGGATATCCTGATGAGAACATAGAGCTTCAGTAATTGCCACATGAAAGGTGCAGCATCAAATGGGACTCTTGCGAGACATGCGTGAAGTATTCAAGACGCTGAAACGTCGACAACCCTCAAAGATTTACTGCCCAAAATGTGGGAGCTCAGGTATTCATCTATCAAGTGGCCTGGACTACTGGTTAACCCCTAAGAAATATGTTTGCAGAGATTGCGGGTACAGGGGTCTTATTGTTATGGAGCTTGAAAAAGAGGAAGGTTAACCGTATTGAATTCCTTCGGTTAATCTGGGAGCTCCAGGCTCAGCTGTTTCTTCAAAGTCTTGTACCGGTTCCTAACTGTGACCTCTGTAACACCTGCTGCTTCAGCTATGTCTTTCTGTGTTTTTTTCTCGTTGTTCTGTAAGCAGGCAATGTACAATGCTGCGGCAGCTAACCCCATGGGGTCTTTTCCAGCAGCTGCCCTTTTCTTTCTGGCTTCTCGAAGAATCTGTATAGCGATTCCTTGAGTCTTGCCCGAAATTCCTGTTCTTTCAGCAATCTTTGAAACGTACGTAAGCGGATCAGCGATCGGCATGTGCACTTCAAGTTCGCGCAGCAAAAGCCGGTAGCAACGGGCAACGTCTTTTTTGTCAACTAAGCTTGCCTCTGCAATTTCGCGAAGTGTTCTCGGCGTTCCGCTTCCGCGGCAAGCTGCATAAAGCGCTGCGGCAGCGATAGCCGCGATGGATCTGCCGCGGACTAAGCCTTTGTCCAAGGCTTTGCGATAGGTAACTGCTGCTTTCTCTTTGATTGGTGGTGGGATGTACACTTTGTCTGATAGGCGGTCAAGTTCAGCCATTGCTTGGGCAAGGTTTCTGTCAATTGAAGAGTGTACTCTTGACCGTATCTGCCATTTTCTTAAGCGCCACATCTGTAAACGTGTGGATAATGGAAGTTTTCTTCCGAAGGCGTCACGGTCAACTTGGCTTATGGCTGTCGATAAGCCTTTATCATGAACAGAGTAAGATGTTGGTACTCCAACTCGGCTTCTTGATGCCTTTTCTTCTTGGGTAAAAGCACGCCATTCTGGTCCTTTATCCATCATCTGCTCGTATAGAACAAGTCCACAGTCACCGCAGACAGTTTCGCCAGTATCATAGTCATGAATAAGGTTTGAACTACCGCACTCTGGACATTTGTCCACCAAGCGCTGGCGAACACCGCTTTCTTTTTTACTCAACTCTTTTCGCCTCGACTGTTTTTACGTAGAACCGTCGTGATTCTTCATCATATTTCAGAAAACAGTACGTTCGGTTCCGCGTAGCTATCCACATGCGATGTCTTAATATATAAGCTTTACGGTTTGATCAAGAATATCCTGTTCACAAATTTTGAATACTTATAACGGCTATTAATCTCAGAAGGAAAAGTGGATTCACTTGATAACTCTTCCGGAAAAATTGCGAAGAACATTGGAGAGAATTGTTAAGGAGCTAAGAGTTAGAGACGATGTTTATGGTATAGGCCTTTTCGGAAGCTGGAGCAGAGGTGACGCCGCAGCATCAAGCGACGTTGACCTATTCATAGTTGACAAGGCTAGCTTCTCTTATGAGTATGTTGAAAGGATCCAGACTGGCGGCTTTTTCATAGATTTAGATCATGTTCCGAAACAATGGATTCACGGAGCAGTCCCTCCGGAGATAGACCAGAAACTGTATGAACTGCAGATCCTTTATGACAGAGACTGGTCGCTGACCAATACGAAGCTTTTAATGGCTAAGTCTTATCGTTCTCCTGAAAGAGTTGACATTCGAACAGAAACTCACGTTGTGGAATCAGACATATACCTAAGCCGCGCAACCTCAGCCTTCTCAAGGCAAGACTTTAGAAGTTCGTATCTTTTCGCGACCGTGGCTCTGGAAAACATTCTAAGGGTATTGATTGAAATTGCCTTGGAACCGTTTTCAAACAGTCGGTTCATAGAAATACTTGAGAGTTCGACGAAAAAGCTTGGAACGCATAGTCTTTTCAACGAGTATGTTAAGATCGCAGGATTAAGCGAAGTTGAGAATGTAACAGTTAAGGATAAGCTGGGGCTTTTTAAGACGATCTGGGACGAGATAAACGTAATAGCTAAACAGAATCTTTCACTGCTTGAATCTTCTCATTTCAAGGTCAGGTCAAAGCTGAATTATTGTCTGAATCCGGCTTTTCTGCAAGGCGCGTTGATACGTGCAACCTCTTTGATTGATTCTGAAAAGATTGTTGAAGCATCGCATTATTTGAAGTATATTCTACTTGACATTGTTGAAAACTATGCTTGGTTCAAATCTTCAATTGAAAAAATCAAGATAGACTATACTACATTGATACATTCTTTAGAAAACTTGGAAGAGAAAAACCGCAAGAACTACGAGGACATAGTAAAGTTTCTAGGTCTAAGCGATATGGACAAAACTGTTGCATCTCATGAGGTGGAGAAAGCCCGAGAAATGATACTTAGGATACGGAAAGACAGGAAAGTTTTGATCAAAAATCATGTTTTAGCCTAGGAGTGAGAGTGTTCATAGATGTCATTTTATAAGCACAATGTTTTCTGGTCTCGTATGTTTTGTAATCTTATTGTTTGTTGATATGTTCATTCTTTAGAAGGCATTGCTGATTTGACAGGTCGAAGGAAAAATCTTTTGAACTGTCAACTAAAATTGCCTACTATGACATGTCAACTATGTCTGACGAATGTTTCGAATGGAATGGTCAGATTTGAACTTGCACAAGAGGAACACACTTTTCTGAGTTTTTTGTTAGAAATCTTGGCTCGCCTAGTAACTTGTTTCAGTTTAGAAAATTTATTAGGGGCAGTGAAATACCTAGAACTCTGGCATCAAAGCGGACAACAGACAAAAGCAAGCCTATTGGTCACTCTTTAGGTGAGGCTAGAATTACCACAAGAATCTTCAAGAGCACGGTGGACAAGGAGCCCGGTGGTGTAGCGGACAAGCATAGCGGGCTTTGGACCCGCTGACGAGAGTTCGAATCTCTCCCGGGCTACCATTAACCCTAGGTCAGGGTAGCGTTCAAACTCTCGGTTCAGTGAAGGTGCGGGGAATGGGGGTTTGCATCCGTATTCTACTGAATACGCCTCCTGCAGCATCTCATTTTTCTATTTCTGCACTATATCCATAAACTTCTGTAAACCGAAATGGTGATATACGCACCTCTTGCATTAGTTTGGAACATGCAAGAAGCATGATGAGTGTTCAAAATGATTGTGAGTCGAGACTTATATGTTACTTATGGACGGAGTCAAGAACCTGTCCTAAAAGGAGTAAATGGAACCTTCGAAAATAAGTTTCTGATTCTAGGGCCTAACGGGTCAGGCAAAACGACTTTTTTCAGGGCGATCTGTGCCTTGATAAACATCGCATCAGGAGAAATCATGGTTGACGGAAAGAATATTGAAGATCTCTATGCCACCGCAGGCGTCCTTTCGACCAACTTTCAAGAGGTCTATACACTTCTAGGATCAAACGTCTATGATCTTGTTAGGCTCTACACAGACTTGTCTGATGGAGATCCCGAATTTGCTTTTAACATGATTAAAGATCTTGGGCTCACCCTAGAATTCTTGAGGAAGAGAAAGCTCAGTGAGCTTTCCTCAGGGCAATCGAAGATCGTTTGCACTGCGTTGGCACTTGCAATGAAGGCTAGGCATGTTCTCCTCGACGAGCCTTTTGAGGAGCTTGATCCAGCTAAGAAGGGGAAGATGGTCAAACATCTGAGTGAATATGATGGCGTAATCCTCGTAAACACACATGAGACTTGGTTGCTGAAAAATCTTCGAAACTGGGGAGTGTTTTTCATGTTTGAAGGGGTCCTCTATGGACCACTGTTGGTTGAAGAACTTCTGAACGCTGAAATATCACTGGCAGATGAAGCTGATTCCCTTTTACGGTTGAGTGTTTCGGACAAGACAGTGAATATCATTCGAGGAAAAGGCAAAGGCACATTGCTTACAAGTCTTGAAAATCTTGATAGGATATATCAACTCGCAGAGGGGGACTAGGTGACTAGGTATCTTCAGATGAATGCCAAATCTCTTTTGACTAATCCTTACATACTCTTTTGGTCTATACTTTTCATTGAGTTTTGGGTTTTGATGTGGGCCTACATTTTCGGCAATTATATACCGCAAGTCGAAGAGGCCGTAAGGATCTACACCGCTACAGCCTATGGAAATCTGCTGATGCTTTCTCTTTCGGGAGCATCTGTCACCATTGCTTCGTCACTTCTGTACTCATCGAAATCTATCCGTTATGTCACCAAATACACTAAGCTTTCTCCCTCTCGCTTTCTATTGGAGAATCTCGCATCTTCACTTATCGCTCTGTTGGCGATCTCTGCGGTGATGTTTATCTCTGTCACAGGCGTTTTCTTCGCCCGATTTGGGCTTGTCATCATGCCAGTCGATACGATTGGCTTGTCGTTCAGCATATTCCTAAGTACTCTATTCATCTATGCCCTGTCTCTTTTCTTGGACTTTCTAATCGTCATCCTTAGGGCGCCCAAATCTGCCTCTTTCATTTCCTTCCTTCCGCTCATACTTGCCTTCACTGCGTACGCATCACTCTGGGTAGACATCAAGAATGCCGTATACTTCTCGCCTTTCAACTGCATAGTATCGGTTTGCTATTACTATTTCTCAGGTCAAATTCCGCCTACAGGAAACTTCCTCATTCAAGGTGAGAAGATCCTTGTCAATGTAGGTTTAGCTATGGCCTCCTTGGTGGCATGGTCGTTGTTGCTGATGATACTAGATGTGATTTTGCTCAAAAAGATGAGGGGCGTTGGAGTAGAAGAAATAAGGACAACATAGAACTCACGGGCGCTGTTTCGAACTCTCGCCTGTATAGCGAAAATGCTATAGAAATCTCGTCTTTTCGATAGCGTTCCTATTATTATTTACCTGCAAGACGATGGTTTCAAAAGAATTTGAACGAGTGTTTGAAGCTATCGCGGGCTACTATGAAAACCTGATTAAGTAACCTCTCGAACTCTCGTCTTGCTTCTTTGTCTTTTCAAGTATGCAATCTTCTGTCCTTGCTCTCAGATGCGTAATTGTCATATTCAACCTATCTAAATCTGAGAGTGTACATTTGGGTACTTGCCGCTAACCACTCAGGGTATTTCTCACCAGCAATTCCACACACACCTACTTCATTTCCCATTTCCCATCTCGATTTCTTTTGTGACAATGCTTAGCGTGCGCCTCTTCTTGTGTTCCGTGCATTCCCATTTATGGCTCTCTGAGAGACTTTCCAAGTGAGCATTTAAGTGCTTTCAGCGCAAGGAGACGTGTTGAATCAATAATAGGTAAAGGTGAATTCTTTGAATTTACAATGAGGGGGATTTCGGTGCAACCTAAGATAACAGCATCGCAACCTGTTTCCTTTAATCTTTGAATAACTCCTATCAGGCCTTTTCTCGCAGATACTGTTATTTTTTCTGGAACCAGTTCGTTGAAGATAATTGAATTGACCATCTCTTGATCCTTCTTGTCGGGAACTACCATCTCAATCTCGAGTTTTGATAAAGCATCTCTATAGACTGGTCCCTGCATAGTATATTTAGTGCCAAGAACTCCCACTTTCTTGTATCCTCTAAATCGACATTCTTCAGCCACTGTTTCTATAATACTTATTAGCGGTATAGGAGACTGATTAGCGACTTTTTCAAAAGCCCTGTGAACCGTGTTATCTGGGCATATCCCAAAGTCTGCACCTGCCGCAGCCAGTTTTCTAGCGGAGGACACCATTAGATTTGCCACACCGTCCCAGTCATTTTTTTCGATGCAATCCATGTAACGACTTAAAGAGTGATTATGCATGCTTACCTCAGGATGAGCTAAATCGCCCATAATAGCAATAGCTTCTTGGCATATTATACGGTAACAGAGAGCAGCACCTTCAAAACTGACGGCAATAATTCCTATATGTTTAGCCATATTACATCATCTATCATTCTCTAATTACTTCATTTCTTAATCTTAAGCTCTTCAGCCTATCTTCTTAATCCTTTATTTCCCGATCTTTCACCAGCTCCTAAAGAAGACCTAGGTGTAACTAACCCTAGTTCTCTTCAGTCTATGAAAAAGGGAAAAATTTAAGAAAAACAAAGGTGAAACTTATTTTTATGCCAGAATTCGTTTTTGAGGGAGTTGCTAACTGGAAGAGTGGGACAGAATGCGATTTGACAGTAAAGGGTAAACATATTGCTACGGTCAGTCCTCCCCCAGAGTTTGGTGGAAAGGAAGGCTACTGTGTGCCAGAGGAAATTTTCGCTGCATCCTTGGCTTCATGCATTAATACACTGTTTCTTTTAATTGCAAGAAACTCCAACTTGAAACTCAAAAATCTTGAGACCAAAGCAACTGTAAAGATGAATGCAGAAGGACTCGACAAACTGATTTTCACAAACATACATTTCAACATGAAAGTTAAACTAGAGAAGGATGATGAGCGGGAACGGAAAAAGACCAATTCCGTCTTTCAAATCGCACAAAGAATATGTCCAATAAGACAATCATGGGGCGAAAAAGTTCCGATCTCCTTCGAACTAAACTTCCAATGAAACTCGCATATCCCATATTCTGTCTCTTTCTTATGATTTGTACTGGGTAGCATCTACTTTGAGTTGTTTTCCTGTTTCCTGCGGTGTCTTTTCTGCTTTGGGTGATTATTTATGGAATCTTCGCAGCTTATTGCGTTTGCAGTCATTACAGTAAGCACAGTTTGAACATGTTGCGGGTTCACAAAGCATTTCCTATAAGTGCACACTTCAGTCCATGTTTCGAATTGAATGGCTTTTTTCCTAGCCACCAAAAAGACAGCGAGCACGCTACCAAGCCTCTAGGAGAATTGTATTTCAAATCTTGATTGCAAGATCATAAGCTTTACTTCTAATGTTGAACATGGTTTTACTTGACTTTTAAACATAGTGTGGTAGCGATTGTCTTTCGAAGAATGGCTGTACAGAAAGGCAGAGCAGAATGCTCACAACGAGATCCTAGCCTTCTTAATGATGATTCTAGGTATGAACTTGTTGATCGGAGGCTTGCTTGTAACGGTTATCGTAGTCGGGGAACCGACCTTGTTTCCTTTTATAATACAGCAACCTCTAAGCCAATCTGCTACTCTAGGATTCATCTTGACAATCGTGGGTTTCGCGATACTTTCAGCTGGATTTATACTAGTCATTCACTATGACAGAGAAAGATCTTGGTACGTCGGTGAAACAGCAAAATCAACCATGTTCAGGAAGCGTAAGAATCCCGTCAGACCAATCAACGAAACTTTTGAAGAATTGGCTGAGGAAAGAAAAGGAAGTTAACACGTTTTCGCTTATAGATTTCTTTACGCTTCATACTTTGTTCCATATGAAAATCGAAATCCTTTAATGTTTTTGCCGTAGAACTATAGCGAGTGAAATTTATGAAAGCGTTTATTTCTGTTGACTTGGAGGGCATGCCCTATATTGTTACCCCAGGTCATCTAAGCCTGAAGGGTGCGCTTTATGATGAGGCAAGGAAAATTGCAACCAAAGTCACGTTAATAGTTGCGGATGAGCTGAATAAAAATGGTTTTGAAAAGGTTGTCATTGCAGATAGCCATGGGCCTATGGTTAGTGTTTTGGTCGATGATTTGCCTGAATACGTGGAGATTATCAGAGGTTTCCTTCGGCCGGTAAGCATGGTTTCTGGGGTAGAAGGATGTGATGTTGCTTTGTTCCTTGGGTATCACGCCAAGTTCGGAACGCCAAAGTCTTCATTTGATCACACTTACAGTGGAGGAAGCATCAATAAAGTGGAAGTGAATGGAATTGCGGCAAGTGAATTTCTCTTAAACGCCTATGTAGCAGGAGAATTGAAGGTGCCTGTTGTATTAGTTGCTGGTGAAGCTCAACTTCTGCAGGATGATGTTAAACAGTATGCGCCATGGGCTGAAAATGTAGTCTTGAAACATTCTCTAAGCAGAGTCTCAGCAAGAAGTTCAAGCATGGTAAAGATTGAGAAAGAACTGAGAGAGGCCGTTGGGAAAGCCGTCGTCAGGTCTAAAGATGATGCCAAACTACTCTTAGCCAAGAAACCAGTCAAAATGAGAATAACTTTTTTGATAAGCCACTTCGCAGATGTTGCAGAATTGCTGCCAATAATTAGAAGAATCGATGGATTGAATGTGGAGTATACAGCCCGCAATATGATTGAGGCATATAATACATTTGAACATTTAGTTCTTGCTGCAAGTGGCATGTCAGCTCATCTTGAAAGCCTAAGATAACAAAGTTGTGATTTTCAATTTTCTGAGATCATTGATGAATGAAGGGAAAAGTTCCTATTCTGCCCTCTTGTATGGGCTAAGTGCAATCAGAATAGGTATGATTTCGATTCTTCCGATTACGCCAAGATGGAGGTGACATCATGAAAAATCAGAAAGAGCATCATTATTGAACGGTGTGAGCTGTAACAATCTACTTTTCATCTAGGTCTCCTATGTATTTTAAAGAAAAAGGTTTAACAATCAACCCTCTCATACTGATAAGCAATGTGTCGTAGTCTTCTACGTCCTTTCCGTGTTCCATCATAAGGTTCGCAATAAAACTAGAATACTCTGAGTAATTCTTGTGCAAAGAAATGAACATGGCATTCTTTCCCATACCATCTGCCCTAGCTGCAAATATGATATTCGGGTTTGACATCGTCACTTTTATTGCTTTTTCCGTTAACTCCTCACTCGGTCTAGCTTTGACGCAGATAATTGCCATGATTTCAAAACCCAGTTTTGAGAGATTCGGTATTATAGTAAACTCTTGTATCAATCCCTCCTTTACGAGTTTGTTTCTGATCCCAGTCACGGTTGGCTGTGAAACTTTTAGAACTCTTGCCAATTCCCTGTCACTTCTGTGGGAATTCTTTATCAACTCAAACAAAAGCTTATAATCTGTAGATCTCAGTTTCTCCATGTTTCATCGCCCACCTTATCTTCTATTTCAAGTTTTTATGATTTGTGCAAGAATCTTCTATTGAATTGTATCTGACCATAGTATTAACATACGTGTTTGATGTTTTGTAGATACATACGTGCATGCGACAATGACGTTTGGATGGTTGAAAGATTTTATCATTTGCAAAACTCTGAGAACTGGCAAGAGAGATGAAAAGATAGTTTCACTTCTCAACTGTGGGTACACGCAGCATCTTGAATCCACTTAGCGTGCATCATGTTTTTCTTCTGATGTTCGTATTCTGTCTAGGACCTTTCTTGCTGGTTCATATACATTTAGAATATGTGAAAGTTTTTCACACACATAGTCTCCACAGTGAGCGCAGTTTTCTACATTTCTTTCCCTTGCACACTTCCTTACTTCACAAATGTTGCAATAACTGAAGACTCTCTGGCCTCGGCTTAAACAACCATCACAGTTGATGTCTTCTGTTCTAAAGTCTTTGCCATACTGGTGGGTCCACAGCTGTGCAATTCTTCTCCTTTCATTATCATCGTTCGTCTTGGTTGCTTTAAAAGTTGGGCAATTAGTACATATTATTCCGCAGTAAGCCACGACTCTCTTCATCTAACTCTATCCTCTCACAAAATTCTTGTATCATGTGATCTAAATCCTTTCCCGATTTCATATATTAGTACGCCTGCGTATTCATATATCGAATTTCGATATATGTCGCCCAGCGAAATAAAGTGTATATTAAGTAATACGATACAATATGTATGCAAGAACAACAACAAAACAGTTCAACAAAACTACAAGAAGAGGTGAAGTTGATGAAACGTGCTTTCACAACCAACTGGTACATATATCGAGTGTGTTTACCCGCAATAGAAGAGGCCAAGGCGCAATGCGATCTCAGCGAAGTTTCTACCCTAGAAGAATCATCGCCCTGCAAACGCTGTTTCGAGGAGCTTCTGCTAGAAGCAGTGGATGAAGAGCTGTCTTCGCTGGGAGAATCGGTCAAGCGGGCGGTCTATTATAGTCTGAAAAAGGCTTTCAAGATTGAGAAGCACACAATTCCGCACAGAATTGACGAGTTCGCTAACGCTATTGAAAAAATGTTCGGAGATGGAGCTAAACTTCTGGAGATTCAAATAATGAAGCGCCTCTATGAAAAAGTCGGCCACAATGTGGAATATTTCGCAGAGACAGATAACCTACTGTTCCTTCAATACGTGGAAGCGGCGAAGTTGTCAAGCCATCGTTAATGGCTCATAACTTCCCATCTTACCTATTCGTAGATTCACCCTAGACTCTGTGACCTCGTATGGAGAAGTTGCAGATTAAATCAGAGATTCTCAGAAAAATTTAAAAGTGAATGCAACCAATTGGTCACATTGAGAAGGATGGTAGAAAAATAATTTTGGGGAATGCTCTCCTTTCTCCCTTTCTCCCCTCTACCATTCTCCTCACGTACAAAACTTACCAAGAGGCTTCTAATTGCAGATTGCTTATGGAAGAATCTTATAGGATAATTTTCTATATGTAAATTATGGATAACAGCTCCCAATTTTAGATTTGCCGCGCGTAAGTTCTATTATTCAATGTTCTTTGACGAAAAATTCCTAACTGAGGCGCACACTGTGTAGTTTCGGATGCTACCATATTTCAGATTCTTCCGTTTCTTGTGAAAATGCAAGTTTCATTTGGCGTTGGGCATTGCATGGCTGGGTGGTATAAACACTTTTCTTCTTGACTGCACCTTTCTCTTGTTTATTAGGGTTCGGTTTTTCTTTGTTTGTTGTGCTCACATCCAATCACTCGCAACGGTGTGTGAAATTGTGCTTGGTTTCTTCTTATTTAAGTTGAAAGAATGAAGGAAGAGAGTTCATGGCTTTTCTTTTGATCTCTCTTTGTCCCAGCAGTTGAAGACTTCTTCACCAATTCGCGGTCTCAAATCAAAAATTTCTTCAGGTTTCCGCACATAGAGATAAACCATGTAAACTCTTTCAAACGCCCCTGATCGGGTCAACATGTAGCTGGGCTTTTTCGGAAGCATGTGCCTGTATCGCTCGAAGACCTGGTTGAATATCTCTGCAGTCTTTTCTGTGGAAACACCGTGGTCAAAGCCCATTTCAAAGGTATAACAATAAAGATTAGTGGCCTCCTCAGTTTCGTACAGGTAGTTGGTTATGTCTCTCTGCAGGATCTGAAGGTTGATGACTGAAACGACATTTTTTCCAATTGTTAGAATCTTCGTGTAGTTTATTGTGATTTCCTGCACAATCCCTTCAATAGTTCCCAAACGGACATAGTCCCCAACTTTGAATGGTCTTGTTGCAAGTAAATAGAGTCCTGCAATGAAGTTCCCGATGGTTTGGGTGGACGCAAAGCCTACAGCAGCGCCTCCGAGAGCAGAAAACGCCACAAACCATTGGGTATCCAATCCGCCCACTCTAATTACAGACACTACAGACCCGATGAGGATCAAGATTCGAAACGTTAGAATCAAATTGTTTGACACGCTTCGCTCCAAGCCTGCACGCTTGGCGAATCTTCTCAGATATCTTGTTGTCATTCTTTCCAGAAGGAAGGCTATGATGGCTATGATGGTTATGGATAGGATCTGTGTCAACGTCAGTCCTAACGGGGTCTGCTGGTTTAGCCATTCAGGAGCCTGTTGCATATCCACAGCCTGCTACACCTTTACTTCCTAAATGATCTACCAATGATTTTCATAAATTCTTTCACCATTAACATGACTAATTCTTACAGACGCATTTCACCTTGGCTTTTGCTCTTCAGTTTTGAACGGGCGTTGAGCAAAGAGACTGTTGCCGCTACTTGCATTATAAGAACGTAGAATACTACCACGATGAAGGCAGTCTATAATTCATCAATGAACCGTAGATTGCGCCGCTCATGAATAAACCGACGCCATAGGACATATTGAATATTCCGTACGCTGTGCCCCTTGAAGACAGTGGTGTCAGGTCTGAAACTGCTGCTCGGTAAATCGACTCTTGCATTCCAAGTACTAAACCGAAGATAATGGAAGCCATTACTATTGCGGAGAGGTCGGTGCCGAATATTGTAAGTATTGGTGGAAAGAATGAAAGCAGAAATGGCATGACTAAAACTGTTATTCCAAACTTGTCGTATGCGTACCCGGAGACCAAAGCCGCGGGCGCATCAACACCCTGAATAAGCAAGTAGATTAGCGGCACAACCCACTGCTCTTGGATAGATAGAATTGTTGAAGCTTTGAAAAGTATAAGTGTAGCCTGTGTAACCCCGGCTGTATTCAGCAAAACAGCTAACGCGTAAACGTAAAAGGGTCTTCCTAGTTTCGCTTTTTTCTCTTCAGCTTTCCGTGGTTCGACAATTGCCTTAGAGCCTATTCTATTATAGGTGTAGGCCAAAGCCACTAGAAGAATGAGAAACGGTATGATTAGCATGCTAAATGTGTAGCCATAATTGTTTTTTGCGTAAAACATCACGGCGGCTACGAGAAGTGGTCCGGCGACGGCGCCTACTTGATCTAGGAGTTCATGGATGCCGAAGGCTCTGCCTGCTCCTACGTCTTTGCCTATGACAGATAACACTGTGTCTCTGGCTGGTGCCCTTATGGCCTTTCCAAGCCTTTCAAGAGCGACTAAGAGCACGATAGTTCCTAGACCTGTAAATACTCCCAGCAACGGGATCGATGCGATTAAGGCGTAACCTAGGAATATGAGAGGCCAGTAGGCGTTGGTTTTGTCTGCAAGGAAACCGCTGATCAGTCTGAAAACGTTGGCCAAAATATCCAATCCGCCGACCAATCCGGCAATCAAGGCTGAGGCTCCTAGAATGTCGAGGTAGCTGGGAAGTATCCCTCTTGAACCTTCATAGACCGTATCGCCCATCAGGCTTACGATTCCAAGGAGCAGGATGGCCCTGTAGGCGCTTTTTCGTTTGTTCAAGCCTGATTCTTGGCGCATTTTACATCAACTTGGTTTATGAACGGCTACACTTGATCGGTTATTGAGCTTGAGTTTATTTGGTTTGCTGGGGTTAGCCCATGGGAAGTTGATAAAAGAATTCTTAAGAGAAAGCTTTTATTAAGGTTCAAAACTTACTGCCTTGAAAGATGATGTGTTATGAGTCTGCAGAAAGGCGACTTCATACTAATAGACTACGTTGCCAGAGTAAAGGAGACAAGCGAGGTTTTCGATACAACCAATGAAGATGTCGCAAAGAAGGAGCACTTGTACAAGGAAGGCGACATTTACGAATCCAAACTGGTAGTGATAGGCGAAGGATGGGTCATTAAGACGTTAGATGAGAGCTTAACAACGATGGAGGTTGCAAAGCCGGCTGTCGTTGAAATAACGCCGGACAAAGCTTTTGGAGATAGGGACCCCGAAAAAGTTAAGCGTGTTCCTTTAAGACAGTTGCTTGCTAAAGAAATCACTCCGAGCCTTGGGATGCGCGTTGAATACGGCGGCAAAATGGCTACGGTTCGAGCCGTTGGTGCCGGTCGTGTTCTACTGGATTTTAACCCTCCGTTAGCAGGCAAGACTCTGGTTTATGAGGTTACGGTGAAGAAGAAGCTTGAGACGAATGAAGAGAAGATACCGGCGCTCATTCATCGCAGAATACCTGCTGTTGATGAAAGTAAATTTGAATTTTCGGTTAAAGGAAAAACTGTCAACATTGAAATGCCTGAGGAAGCCTTCTACTTAGAGGGAATCCAAGTGGCGAAAAGAGGCATAGCACTGGACGTGCAAAAATTCTTCCAAGAAATAACTACTGTAAAATTCACTGAAACCTTTAAAGCTGAAAAGAAAATTGAGGTTGAGCCGGAGAAGGAAGCTAAGGTGGAAAAGGAAGCGAAGCCGGTGGAGCAAGCGGAAGCAAAGACCTAGCGTTGCATAGCCTGTTAACCATAGCTTATTCAATAAGATTCTTGAACTCAATTGACGGATTCTTCTCTAGATGACTTCTGTTACCTTTGCGAGGTGTTCGTAAGCTTCAGAGCGCAGGTTAAGCTTGTTTAGTATTGTGTATCTTTCAGGTCTTATGGTTGCGGCCATTTCCAACGCTCTTAACACATCTTGTTTTTCTACATCAAGTTCATGGGCGTTAGTTGGTGCTCCTAGCTTCTTCAGCGCATCTCTTATGCGTTTCCAGTCAGCTCCGTGTAGATAGGCCATCATTATCGTTCCGACACCGCATTGTTCACCGTGCATGGCATGGTTAGGTTTGACCACGTCAAGTGCGTGGCTGAAAAGGTGTTCTGAACCGCTGCATGGGCGGCTGCTTCCGGCGATGCTCATGGATACTCCGCAGCTTATTAGCGCCTCTATGAGCACTCGTAATCCCTCCTCGTTTTCGCTTTTTATCAGTTGAACGTTTTGCATGACGTGTTTAGCGCTCATCAAAGCTAGGCTTGCAGCATATCCTCCGTAATATTCATTTTTGTCTTCGTGCGCCAGCTTCCAGTCTTTGATGGCGGTGAATTTTGCGATTACGTCTTCGCATCCGCTCACGGTGAATCGCCAAGGAGCTTGCATTATGATGTTTGTGTCTGCTATGATGGCTAAAGGCGCTTGAGCCACGACTGAATATGGTTTTTCGAAGCCTTTGATAGAGGACACTGGGCTTGCAATTCCGTCATGCGAGGCTGTTGTTGGAACGCTTATGAACGGGATTTCCTGACGGGCTGAGCTGCATTTTGCAACATCTATTTTTGTTCCACCGCCTACTCCGAACACGATTTGCGGCTTCAAAGCCCTTATCTTCTCTTCAACTTCTTCAACATCTTTAACCGTGGCGGTTTTAACGAGGAAAGTATTCACTGTCATTCTTTCTTTCTCTTCAAGAAGCTCTTTAACCCTTTTTCCAGCAATGTCGTAAGTTTTTGAGCCTGCAATTATGAGTGCGGACTCTGTGAATCCTAATCGTCGGGAGACTTCAGCAACACGTTCAATTGCTCCGTGCCCAACGATTACTTCCCTTGGAAGCTGCATTCGATGATGTTTCAGAGGCAACAATAATCACTGCTAATTTTTGTGTTCTGTTTTTATAGCGATTTATGTTTAAACCTTAATAAATATGTCCATGTTTTGCTGACCAATCGCATATGGCGTGTGAGCTACGGATCTGCAATGGTGAAAAAGTTGCGTGACTAGTTGAGTGAATGTGCTGCTTTGAGTATTTGTAGTATAATCGGTACTATTCAGCTGGCGATAGTCGGGATTATGGATGTTAAACGATGCTGAAGACAGGGCTAACGGAGTCGGTGCTGATTTGTCTGGACAATTGGAAAAGTTATTGTCTGGACAATTTGGAGCTCTTATTCATAGATCGACGAGTACAGTAGTATAGATCGATCGAGTGTTTAAATTGTTCTTGATGTTGATTTGATTGTTGAATCCATGATTTTTCTTGATCTGTCAGATTGGTTGTACATGGGTGTTCTGGTTGAAGCCTTCAGCTTGGTTGTTGTTCTTGTTTTGAATTTCTGAAGCGTAATATTAATTAATGCCTTGGTTATGATTACATGATGCTACTTCCTTGCGAAGTATTTCAGTGATGCGTTTAGGTTTTGGGAGAGATCTGAAAATGGCAAATAATAATGATGTAGTAAATCGATTAGCGTTGAAAGGAACGACGACGGTCGGCGTCGTGTGTAAAGACGGAGTGATATTGGCTTCGGATACTCGTGTGACTATGGGTTTCTATGTGGCTCATAAGCATGGCAAAAAGGTGTACCAGATAGATGATCACTTGGCCATGACCATTGCGGGCAGTGTTGCCGACGCTCAAAGAGCTGTTGATATACTGACGACAAATGCGCATCTTTACAGGATAAACGTAGGCAGACCTTTGCCCGTGAGTTCGGCTGCAAGGCTTCTGTCAAATCTTCTGTTCTCAGCTAGGTATGTGCCTTTGCTAGCGCAGGTTCTTGTAGGTGGAATAGATGACACTGGATCGCATGTGTTCTCAGTAGACCCGTTTGGCAGTTTGACAGAGGAAAAATACGTTTCTACTGGTTCTGGTTCACCAGTTGCTTACGGCATATTGGAAGACAAGTATCAGGAGGGCGCGTCTGTGAGGGAGATGTTGCCGGTGATTGTCAAGGCTGTTAACGCTGCCATGAAACGTGATTCAGCGAGCGGAGACAGTTTTAATGTTGCAGTAATAGATGAGAAAGGTTATCGGGATCTGACTGAAAAGGAGAAGAAGCAGCTTCTGACAGATTGAGGAAGCATGAATCGTGCCGCAAAACTCTGACAGAGAAAAGATAGAGATCAGCCAGTACATTCTTCAGCACGTTCCGAAAGAAGCTGAAGTGACGAGAATAGAGTATGAAGGTTCAACCCTGGCCGTATATACTAAGAGGCCTGAGGTGCTCGTTGAACAGAGCAGTGTCGTCGCCAGCATAGTCAACATCATAAGAAAGCGGATAGTCATCCGTTCTGATCCCTCAGTGAGGGTTCAGGAAACAGAGGCTGAAAGGGTAGCAAGGGAGATAATTTCGCCTGAAGCAGAAGTGACTGACATAAATTTTGATCCAAGCTTAGGCGAGATAATCATTGATGCCAAAAAGCCTGGACTTGTCATCGGAAAGAGCGGCGCAGTTCTGCAGGAGATCATCAGAAGGACTAAGTGGCGTCCACATGTTTTGAGAAGCCCCCCGTTGAAGTCCAAGATAGTAACTCACATGCGCCATTATCTCCACTCGGAAAGCAAAGAGAGGGAACGGATACTGCGCACGATAGGCGAAAGGATTTTCAGGCCTAAGGCCTTCGAAGTTGGGGACGTTAGGATCACGGCGCTAGGAGGGGTTCAAGAAGTTGGAAGGTCTGCGCTTCTTGTTCAAACCCGGGAGAGCAACGTGCTATTGGACTGCGGTGTTAACCCAGGTTCTTCAAGGCCTTTTGAGGCTTTTCCTAGGCTTGACAATCCGGCTTTTGAACTTGAATCTCTAGACGCTGTCATCATAAGTCACGCTCACCTTGACCATTGCGGTTTATTGCCTTTTCTTTACAAGTACGGTTATGACGGTCCGGTTTACTGTTCGGCACCAACTTCAAACATGATGACCTTGCTACAACTGGATTATTTGGATGTGGCAAGCAAGCAAGGTGTAACCCCATATTATGATCAGAAAGATGTTCGTGAATGCGTTTTACACACGCTTCCTCTACGCTACGGCGTCGTCACCGACATAGCTCCAGACGTTCGTTTAACCCTGCATAACGCTGGGCACATCCTAGGCTCCTCCATGGTTCACCTCCACATAGGCGAAGGCTTACACAACGTTGTCTACACTGGGGATTACAAGTATTCAAGAACCATGCTTTTGGAAGCGGCGACGACCGAGTTTCCAAGGGTTGAAACAGTAATAACGGAAAGCACCTACGGCGGTCCAGATGACATTATGCCTTCAAGAGTTGAAGCTGAAGAACGGTTAACAGCCGTTGTAAATGAAACCTTGGAACGTAAGGGCAAGGTTCTGATCCCTGTTCCAGCCGTTGGCAGGGCACAGGAGATAATGCTTGTTCTCGACGGTTACATGCGGCGCGGATTGATGAAGGAGGCTCCTGTATTTATAGAGGGCATGATTTCAGAGGCCACAGCGATTCACACGGCTTACCCAGAGTATTTGGGCAGAGAGGTTCGCAACAGCATCCTCCACGACGGAGTTAATCCTTTCCAATCAGACTACTTCACTGTTGTGGAGCATCCGAGTGTTAGGCAGGAAATAGTTGAGGGCGAGCCTTGCATTGTCATGGCTACTTCTGGTATGCTTGAAGGTGGGCCAGTGATAGAGTACTTCAAAAGCTTAGCGGATAACGAGAATAGCACAATAATTTTTGTAAGCTATCAGATTGAAGGCACGATGGGAAGAAGGGTTCAGAAGGGTTTGAATGAAGTTGCCTTGATGACTTCTGAAGGTAAGATGGACGTGGTGAAGGTTAGGTTGCGCACGGAATCGATTGAAGGCTTCTCAGGTCACTCCGATAGGCGGCAGATATTCAATTACATAACGCATTTGCAGCCAAAGCCTGAAAGAGTCGTTGTGTGCCACGGTGAAAGGGCAAAGTGTCTAAGCATGGCCAACTTCATTGAAAGAAGATGTGAAGTCCTGACTCTTGTTCCGGCAGTGATGGAAACTTTTAGGCTGCTGTAGGTAGAGGCTCATTTGAGACTGATGCTTTTTCCCGCCAGATTTTCACGTTCGGAGGACAGATGACTACTCGTTCTTCACCCAGCCTTGCTATGTCTCCGCCCACGGATTCCGCGAACTCGGATAACTCGTTCACTGCACGTTTAACATCATCAATGCTTTTGTTTGCAAGGGGAGTTATTCTCAGAATCAGGATGTTCCCGGATTTCACTTCAGCCTTTACAGCGTCCAAGTTCGACAAGTCACGGAGAGGCATGGCTTTCAAATAAGTCTTGCCAGAAGCAACTTTAGCTTCAACTTTCTTCTCGTTCTTCTTGGACTTGCGGAGTATACCACTTAATCCTGGCAAGCTTCTCCTCTCTTAGACTGTTATTTACTTTCAAGAGTTTAAGTTTTTTCTTAATTCCCCATCTGAATTGATAATATGGATTGAACTATTAAAGTGTTTTATGAATCTAGGATTTAGATTTAGCCTTCATTAAGCTGATGCGCTGAGTTCCTTGATTAAATTCCATATCTTGTCCCCAACGAAATGCACGTTCGTAACAACAATGCCTTGCTTGACATTTTTTGCCTCTTCTGAATTGTATACGATTTCACCCAATGCTATCGGTTTGCCATGTTTCTCGTCGATAACAAAGATGAAATCCCCTTTCCTGAATTCTCCTTCAAAACGCCTGATCCCGGGTGCCATGATGTTTGCACCCTTGCAAACGTATGGAACTGCTCCCATGTCAACAACGACTTTGGCTGTTAGGTCGAAAAATTCCTTGAAGGTTAATGTTGGGTAAAAATTCTCTTCAGTCTTAACCATTACTGGCTTCCGGTTTATGAGAAAGATTTCAGCGAATTCTGTTTCAACTACTTCAACTTTGGCTTTAGCTTTGAAGATCTGCTCTAAATTGACTTTGAATCTCTCTGAGGCTTTGTTTAGAAGGTCTTTTGATTCTTTTGCTTTCAAGAAATGCCGTCTGTATCTTTCAGGCATTCTGCTTCTCTCTTAGATAAGGTTTAAATGTATAAGGTTTAAGTATAAAAGGCATGACACTATAGGTCGAGGGTGAAAAAATGAGCGAAATGACAACTGAAATCCTTGAGCAAAACCTTGGAAAAATTGTGCTCGTAAGACTGAAGGGTGGAAAAAGCCTGCGTGGAAGACTCAAGGGGTTTGATCAGCATCTAAACTTGGTTCTGGAAGAAACAGAAGACACCACTACTTCAGAAAACGTTAGGAAACTAGGATTAATAATTGTCCGCGGAGACAATGTAGTTCTCATCTCACCGCCTCCAAGGTGACATCATTGGGAAAGGGAACACCCTCATTTGGCAAACGTGCTGGAAAAACGGTTCACATCCGATGCAGGAGATGTGGAAGAAGGTCATATAACGTAACAAAAAAGCGGTGCGCAGCCTGCGGTTATGGTGGAACCTCAGTCACGAAGACCTATTCTTGGCGAACTAAAACCCTTCAAAGGGAAAGGACACGTTGAGAGGATTGTCTAGCTCATTATTGCGATTGATAGTAAGCCTTGTCAACCTTGACGAAGATTAACGGGCCGCTGCTTTGGGTTAGTTCTCTTGCTTTTCTCAAGGTGTTATTAACAACATTCAATACTTGTTCTTCATCGTTTGAGTATTCTTCCTTTTCCTCGCCCAGCTCCATTTTCAATAGGTTTTCCGCTAGAATCGATGTGCCACAGATTTCCCCGTTTTTGATAAGCGTGGATGCAATTAGATCTTCCATTTCTTGACGATTCGAAAGGGTTCCCCACATTGGTTCGGCATTGTTGAGAATCTTTGTAACACGGTTCCATCTCTTGGAATTCTCGTTGCCGATCAATAGTTTTACTCGTTCTTTCCATTTTCTAAGCCAAATTCCGGTCCAAACTTCCAGAAACTCTGACAGCTCGTTTGGACTTTCATTAAAGAACTTCTCAAGTTTTTCCACAACTTCACATTCATTTGCTTCCTTTCCGACAAGATCCCAATGAACTTTAAGATAATTCGTTAAGTCTTGGCAGGCTATCTGGAGCACCTTGCGGTCTGAACCCAAGATATTCAACAATGGATTTTTATCCTTAAGTTTCTCCGACAGCAATATCTCAATGAAGTTCATAGGTATCCCGTCTCGAAGCCTTCTCCAACCTAATCTAGACCTTCGCGCTTTTATTAAACTTTATTCGTAGTTGCTTCTATAACTCTTTTCAAGAGTTTTAAGCTATATTACCTTTCTAGAAATATTCTAAAAGCCAATTTCAGAAGCTATTCGAGAAATTCCGGGAGTTTATTGATATTTTCCAAAATCAAATCCGGATTTTCCCTCTCTAGTTCTTCGCGAGAGAAAATCCCAGACAAAACCCCAACCGTTTTGGCTCCAGCATTCTTTCCAGCTCTTATATCAACAACAGAATCTCCGACAACTAGGCATTCAAAAATTTTCACTTGCAACTGTCTTGAACACTTTATTAGTGCCTCTGGAGAAGGTTTCGGGTTTTGAGTATCCAGCGATGTTACTACATTGTGAAAATATCCTGCTAAGCCGAACTTTGCCAATTCCTCCATTACTTCCTTTTTAGGAACGTTGCGTCTAGTGGTTAATGCCAACCTTGCTTTTTCAGAAAGTCTTCTAAGCGTCTCCTCAACATTCGGGAAAGGTTTTGTTTTCACAGCTGTAGCTTGATAATATGCCTTGAGGTATACGACCAAAAATTTCTTTACATCAATCTCTGTAACCAAGTCGTCTATTGGAATGTCCTGTTCAAGCCTCTTAGGAATTTCCGTCACTAGTTTGATGTCAAATGCTTCTTGTCCCATTGCTGCAAAAGCAGTTCTTGCTGCTTCCCGATACGCGTCTCTTGAGTCCACTATTGTGTCGTCCAAGTCTAGTAGTATCCCTTTAACTTTCAACTTTCTGTTGGGCACATCTTATCCTCCCTTATGTTGTAGCTGCCACTACTATTTGTTTCGATAAGTTTTTATCTACGGCTAATTGTCTAAGGTAAATACCCGATAAATCTGTCTAGAGTCAGAAACTTTAGGGGTGATGGGCGATGGTTAGAAAAGCACGAATACGCTTAACAAGTACAGATTACAAAAAACTGGAGGAAGTATGTGAAGAACTGAAGGTCATCGCCCAGAAAACTGGAGTCAAAATCAACGGTCCGGTTCCATTGCCCACCAAGCGGCTAAAGGTTCCGGTTTTGAAGTCGCCATGTGGTGAAGGAACTGCGACATGGGACAGATGGGAGATGCGTATTCATAAGCGCCTCATTGATATTGACGCTGAAGAGCGTGTTATGCGGCGTATTATGCGGATTCGTGTCCCAGAAGAAGTTCATGTTACCATAGAACTTCTTTAATCATTTAGACGATTTTTATCTTTTCCTTTGTCCCATTTGAATAATGGGCATTCTTTGCATTTTTCCAGAAATTCCAATCCTTTTTCGGTCGTCTTAAAAATGTGTTTCTCGTCAGTTTTCAGCAGATTTTTTCGCAGCAATTCGCCTAGATACTGCTTTGATTGCAGGTATGACAGGCCAACATCTCTAATGATCTCTGTCTTTTTCTTTCCAGAAACTGTGTTCTTCAATATTTCGATTGTAATTTCGTGCCTATCTCGGTTAACCATTCAAGACCAACCGAAAAGCTCCTACCAGCATCTAGTGTTTCCACTCTGTTGGAATATATGTTTTCCTATATGCGTTTCATCATAGACGCTGATAAGAAACTATTGCAAGGGCTACACTCGTTGTGAAGGCCAATGTCCAAATCTTCTTGTCCCAAGTAAAAACTTTGAACCCGTCAAGTATTCCAAAAGGAATGAGGTTGAAAAGAGCTATCCAGGCATTAAAGTAGGCAATAGGTGCAAATATCGGATTATATTGTATGAAAAGAAACGCAGCCGCCAAGAACGTCGTTCCCAAAGCTATGTTTATAGCTGGGCCTGCAATGGATGTTTTTCCCATCGTTCTCCTGTCAGCAGATCCAGACACCATGACCGCGCCTGGGGCTATGACCTTGAAAAGAGGAGAGATCACAGAAAGTAAGGTCAATAGCGCGCCGACCAATATTAGTCTAAACTCTGCCCACAGTCCATGTCTTTGTGCAATTATTTTGTGAGCTATCTCATGTCCAAGGAAAGATGTTGTAAACATTGTTATGAACAGCACCAAGGCCAAGTAATCACTATAAACAAAACTCGAAAATCCCAGCAGGGACAGTCCTACACCAATGACAAGCAATGCGGCTATCGCTAAATGTTTGATTTCTTTGCTACTAAAGTAGAACTGACTTCTTGCTGGTCTAATGGAGGGATAGGTAAAAGTGTATTCGTACGATCCTTGTTTCTGGACAACCAATGGCCGCGTTTCCTCTTTGGGCAAGCGTGCCTGTTCCATCTGCGGGCATTCGTGGTTTTCGGGCAGCCGATGGTCATCACAGAAATAGCCCCCGCAATATTGGCATCTGAAAGGCAGAAAAGTGTCTTTCCCACATTTTTGACATTTCATGTCTGCACGCCTTGTTACGATTAAGATGCGGTTACCTGATCGTTTATATGTTTCCCCTCAAGTTCTAGCCAATGAAACATGCGTTTATCAGGTGCTAAAGCCTTAAAACGAACGATAACAAGCATAATCTAGCGTTGACAATCCACGGTGGAAAGGAGGCACATAAGGTTTGAAGGCTTTCAGTTTTGTTCATGCTGCAGATCTGCACTTAGGCTATTCCCAATACGGCTTGGAAGCCAGACGGGAAGACTTTGACCGAGCCTTTCAAGAGCTAGTCGACAAGACCATTGAGTTCAAACCGGATTTCATTATCATCGCTGGAGACTTGTTCCACCAAGCAAGGCCGTCGAATGCCACGTTAGAAAACGCAATCAAGAACTTCGGCCGACTGAGGGAAGCAGGTATTCCCGTCTTAACAGTTGATGGTTCACATGATTCAGCACCGAACGCTATAACAGGTACTATTCTGAATCCTCTAGATAGTGCAGGGCTGATTTATCATCTGCCAAAGCGCGAAGGTGCATGCTGGCGGAAGCAGGACTGCTGCTACGTGTATGGAGTGCCTAACTACAGGACGAGACATAAGACTGAGGAGTCGCTCCCTGCATTCATGGATCAAAACAAACCGACACCTGATCCTGCACTGTTCAATATCTTCGTTTTCCACATGGCTTTGGACCTTCCAACCGTTAAACCTCCATACATTGAGGCTGAAGCTCCACCTGAGCTGATACCTGAGGGTTTCCACTATTACGCCGCTGGACATGTGCACAAACCCTACAAAGAGAAATTTAAAACAGGGCTACTGGTTTACAGTGGGTGCACTGAGACTGCAGATTACCTTGAAGCCAAAATCAAAAAAGGCTTCTACCACGTTAAAGTGGACGAAAAAGGAGCAGTTCACCTAGAATTTGTAGAATTAGAGAATTGCCGAAAATTTGTTGTTATTGAGCAAGATTTCACAGGCATTACTCCCTCCAAAATTACTGAGCAAGCTATTCAAATGGTAAAGGGAGCAGATGAAGACGGCGTTATCATTATTCCACTCTTAAAAGGTGTCCTGCCTGCCGAGGCCAGCCGTGCAGAAGTAGACGTAGCCCGAATAAGAGCGGTTGCTGAAAGGGCCCTGCTCGTACATCCTGTTGTTTCGTTGCGTGAAAGTGAAGTTTCAGAGGAAATTGTTCGTTCAATCTTCGAAAGCGAAATCAAAGATTTGAAAACGAAGGCTTTCGAATACTTCTTGCAGATTTTTTCTGAACGTCACAGTCATGAAGAGGCCGAAAAAATAGCCCGCATAGCAGTCAGCCTGATTGAACCGTTATCTAAGAAGCAGGAGCAGAAAGTGAAAGAAACAATAGAGGAGCTTGTGCGATGAGGATTGAAATTGTACAACTGGAAAATATCCGTTCGCACGTGAAATCAACAGTGCCTTTTTCAAGAGGTTTCAACTGCCTCGTCGGCGGCTTGGGTTGCGGAAAATCCAGCGTACTTTACTCTATAGATTTCGCGTTGTTCGGAGACCCTGTTGGCAGAAGCTTCGACTATTTGCTTCGTGAAGGCACAGTCACTGGGAAAATCACTGTTCAATTTGTCCAGAACGGGAAAACTTACAAAATATCCCGTGCCCTGAAAAGGCGTGGAAAAGGCATAAGCCAAGATTTTGATGAGCTGAAGCTTTTCGCGGGTGAAGAATTGATATCTAGCGTGAAAAACGAAGCAGTTGCCGAACAACTGAAAGCGATAACCGGATTCGACAAAGAGCTTTTCCGTGAAATCGTGTGGGTCAAGCAGGAGCATCTTAAGGAACTCTTGAATGTTCAGCCGAGGGAAAGGCAAAAACGTCTAGACGAATTGTTCGGTCTGGCGGACTACGAAACAGCATGGAGTAGCCTTGCAGGTTACCAGCGAGAGTATGAAGGAGAAAAAAGAGCTTATGAAAAAGACCCTGATGTTGTGGGGTTGGAAAAACTCGCTGCAGAATATGACCGAACAGCTGAAGAATTCTCCCTTCTTGAAATTGAATTACAGGACGCAACCAAAAAGTTGAGCACAGCCAAAAAGGCCTTAGAAGACGCTGATTCGAAGCTTAAGAAACTGGAAGAAGTAAGAGCGCAAAATGAAGAACTCAAGCGAAAAGAAGCCAAACTGCATGCGAATCTGACAAACTTGCATGACGCCCTAGGCGGTCTAGATGAAAGGATCAAATCGAAGAAAAGTGCCGTTGAAAACCTGAAACAACGATTAAACACTATGGAAACTCAATTGGCGTCCTACAATGCTGAGCTAGAGGGAATTGGAATATTGACTGACCAGCCAATTGAAGCCCTCAGGAGACAGGTAGCCACGTTTGATGACCGAATCTCCAGTCTAAAAGGAGAACAGGAAGCAAGCCTCAGGAATATGCAAACCGATGAAAAAAGAACCTCCTCGCTTTCTACGGAAAACCGTTGCCCCCTTTGTCTACAAACGCTAACTGACGACTACAAGAACAGTCTGATGCAAAGAATTCAAGAGGAAAACCAAACGCGACAAAGAACAGTGAATGGAGTGGAACAAGAAATAGAGAAGTTGCAGCAGCTGAAAGCTAAGGCAAACGGTGCTTTTTCGAACCTGCAGATTCTTATACCCAGAATTGACGAGTTGAAGACACGAGTAAAGGAAGAAACTCAGGCTCTGGATGGACTTTCCAGCGAGCTTGAGAAGAAACAGAAACTGGAAGAAGAAACGAGCTTGCAGCTGGATGCCGTTTGCAGGGAGCTCAACAGATTTGACGTTGCCGAGCTTGAAGCTGCGAAAACAAGAAGGGAGCAAACCTTCAGGCAATATTATTTGACAGAATCCGAATTACACACAAAGAAAAACCGGAAAAAAGATTTGACCGGACGATTGGACGAAACAAAAGAAAGGATTGATCAAGCTCAACAGAAAATTGAACGCATGGAAAAGATAGTTAAAACTGTTGAAATCATCAGCGGCATACGTGATGCTTACAGGAGTATTCAGCCTAAACTGCGAAGCGAATTTGTGAAAGTTCTCAGAAACTTTGTGCAACAAGTTCTTGACAGCCTAGCAGAAGGAGAAGGTTCGTTGCTGAATCTTCTGATTGATGAGACTTACACGCCGTACGTGCTGAGTGAAGGCGGCGTTGAACGAGAAGTATCGAACCTTTCTGGCGGTGAACGAACATTGCTTGCTTTCGCATACCGTCTTGGACTAGGCCAGCTGATTATGCAGTCCAGAACAGGTCACGGTTTAAGCATGCTTTTGCTTGATGAACCAACTGAAAGCCTCGGAACTGAAGATGGCTCTATAGACCGTTTAGCCGGAGCGTTATCCCGATTCAAAGCCATAGAACAAACGATAGCAGTCACACATAGCGAAGCGTTTGCGGAAAGAGCTGAGCATGTGATTCGGCTTGAAAAGGAAACAGGCGAAAGCAAGGTTTCAATTGAAAAATAGTTCCTAGAACTGAGAAGCGACACATTTCGCCATTTTGTTTTTCTGAACTAGATTAAGCCGTTGACAAGGAAAGAAGATCAAACTTGTCGTGTTTCTTTCTCTGTGTAGCATTGTCATGGTAAACATTAGGGGTATCTCCATATCTTTCTGAATTCTTTAGCTGCTATTGCAATGTCTGCCGCATTTATCTCACCGTTTTCATCTATGTCAGCATGGGGGTTCCAGTTTTTGTCTCCAAGCTTTGTTCTAAGGGCTTTGGCAATTATGTGTATGTCAACAATATTCACCTTCGCGTCATGATTCACATCGCCTAACATGTATGGACTCATCAAGGGACAATTATCTGTGTTCTTTTCACAAAGAAAATGGGCGGAATCACCGATGCCATCTTTGTCCAAGTCTTCCCCAGCGTATCTGCTCCAATAGTTGCCTTCAATGCCGTTATCCCAAACATTCGCTGATTTACACATTAAAACTTCATTTGTGTCGTCTATTAGGTTGTTATGACAAATAAGATTGTACGAAGAGTCGGTGAAGTTGAAGCAGAAAAAGTTTTCCGCTATTATGTTTCTAACTATGCTGTTTTTTGAAGATCCATCAAGTTTGATGCCGCACTTGTTGTTTGCCATTATATTGTTTCCAGAAATGGTGCAGTTTGAAGAGCCATAGAGCCCAGCTGTCCCAGAGAGTACAACTCCGCATCCTTTGTTTGCCATTATACTGTTTCCAACTATGCTGTTACAGTTTGAACCATCCCAAAGCACAATGCCACACTTCTCATTTGCTGTTATGTTGTTCTCAGAAATGCTGTTGTTCAAAGAGGAATCGAGATGGATACCATCCCCGTTATTTGCTGTTATGTTGTTCTTGACAATGCTGTCATTTGAGGAACTGGCGACACAAATGCTATCGTGGTTGCTTGCCAAATTGTTTCCAGCAATGTTGCAGTTTGAGGACGTGAACAGAAGAATACCTTCTGAATTGTTTCTTACGTTGTTTCCAGCAATGGTGTTGTTTGAAGAATAATAAAGCCCGATGCCCTTTGCGTTGTTTATCAACTTGTTGCCAGAGATACTGTTGTTCGAAGATCCGTAAAGCCCGATGCCCTCTGAGTTACTTATTACATTGATCCCAACAATGCTGTTACTCGAAGAATTATAGAGACAGATGCCGTAGTAGAATGAATCAACCTTGATGTCTTTAATTGTCACATTGTTTCTTTCCGACAGGCGTATTCCTATGGGATAAGAGAATAGACTTGCTCCTTTAATTGTGTAGCCTGCTCCGTCGAAAGTCACATTGCTTCTTTCAATAATAATCCCATCACTATCAGGTCTCATTTTGATGTTGCCAGTCAAAGTGTACATGTCCCCGTTTCGTTGTATCAAAGGAGTTGGGGGGTCTACTGAGCGGTCAGCCCGAATGTAAATTGTCCAAGAACCTGGTTCGCTGAGTTGGATGTTAGGAGTCAAGGCAAGCATGTCGACCAGTATTAGTGCAAGCAATGTTCCGAAAACTGTTTTAATTGTCAAACATTTTCCTCTTTTAAAACCCTAGGTTTCTTCAAAGTTATATTTCACATTTTCCCAGAAGCATGCATTTCAAAAGAAGGCTCCGAAAGCTTAGGGAGTTACGAAAGATAGAAAAGAGTTGTGCTGAGGATACTTTCTTATATTTGAATTCGTGCTGGAAAGTGAAACGGGTCGTTCGGATGCAGGTTAGGACAAGAAAGCTTGCCTTGACAGAGGGTGTAGCTGCTGGGGTTCTCTTTGGAACAGCATCAATTTTCATAAGGTTTCTGCAGATCTCTGATGTGTTTTCAATAGCATTTTGGCGGCTGATAGTCGCTTGCCTAGCTTTGTCAATGATACTGCTCGTTCTTAGAAAACCGTTCGATCGATCGCAATGATTTTGATGGGGATCATTTTCATTGGGAAAAACAAGAGTTGAAAACTTAATTTGGCGAAACAAATAAAAAAGTTCAGATCGGTAATAAATTGCCGACTTGGGTTGAAACAATGCTTCATTATGAAAAGATAATGCAGTCCATCAAGTTATCTATAACTTATCTGGAAGCCTCAATTTCAGCACTGAACCAGAAAGATGGCGACTGCTTTGCTCACAACCTCTGGCGTTCTGCGGAAGAACTGGAATACGCGCTCTTTTTGTTCTCAATGAAGTTTCAGGATGAAAGTGACACGTTCAAATGGAAGCCAAAATCTGGCATCAATAAACGCGGATCTGGTCTAACATTGGAAGCCGCGAAAGAGTTGCTGAATGAATCTAGAAAGTCTATGACTAATGGAAATTGGCTGGACGCCTACAAGAGTGCTTACATTGCAAGATATTATCTGCTCGAGCTTCAAGAAGATTTGGCAAAAAAGAAGCGTGAGACTATTAAAAAGAAATAGAGCGGATTACTCTTCTTCAGCGATTTTTTTCTCTTTGATGGTTAAGATGTTCTCTTTGCCGCCGATCACTCTGAAGTAATCCTTTAGCTCCTTTTTATGTAGGAATTTCCTCAGAAGCAGCCGCAAGTATTGTCTTGAAACGGTTTCTTCCTCGTCATCTTCTCTCACAATTATTTCAGTCGTTCCCGCTTCAACCTTGGCGTTCGTCTTTTCTTTCAAGAACTCGGTCAGCTCTTTTATTACGTCGCTTCCTTCACTTTTTAGTTCTGATATGTCAATTTTTGTTTCCGTCATATTTTTCACCCTATTTTCTTACCATTATCACTCTGACTTGATCGCAGGCATCTTCACATGAGTCAGCTATCATTTCGATGGCCTCAAAAAGTTGGCTTGCCAGGATTGCCGCTCCAGCCTTCGGCAGATCTTCTTTTCCGATTAAGATCCTAGCTTTCTCGTGTATGCCATCAACTCTTTCTTCTTCCCGTTCCACCGCATCTGCTGCTTGAAGGGCTTCTTCAGGTTTAGTCATCATTTTGTTCACGCATTTTTGAACAGAAGCAGCACATTCTTTCACGCTCTTAACCATTTCTATAAATTCATCTTTGATTGAGTTTGGCACGTGTTCCATTGGTATTGCGCCAAGTATGCGTGTGGATTCCCTGCTCCAGTCAGCAACCATGTCTACTCTTTTTACAAGATCCATCAAGTCTTCTCTGTCTGTTGGTGAAAGCTCTCCTGTTGAAACCTGATCCATGACTTTTCTCCTTAATGCATCTGCCTCGTTCTCGCTCTTTGCCACTCTACTAATGCACATTTGCATTTCTTTGACGTCTCTCTTCACTGCTGCTCTTATCGCTTTTTCCAGGTCTTCAACTATTCCAGTTGTCAGTGCTAAATGGTGTTGTATGGATTCTAGAGCTTTTGTTTCCTTTCGTTTTGCAAACCACTTTATCAATTCACTCAACAGCTATTTCCTCCTTTAGTCCTGCCTCTGGATAGGGGAATAGATGGGCCTTTTCTGGTGGGAAGCTGACAGTTACTTTTTCGTCCAACTTAAACCATTCCCCAATCACCGAAGGCTTAACAATTACAATTAAATCCTGATTTTCAAGTCTTATCTCATATCGTATATTTGTTCCCTCAAAGGTCACTCTTTCTATCGTGCCCGCCATTGAGTTCTTGTCTTTTTTTCTTCCTTTTTCAATCATGAAAGTTTCGGGTCTTATGGCTAATATCACTCTTTCACCATTTTTCACGTTGTTTCTAACTGTGCGAACTTTTATTCCGCGTCGAAGTTCCGTTGTCGTTTCTTGGCCGTGTACATTTATGACGTATCCTTCTAGGAAGTTTGATTCTCCTATGAAGTTGGCCACAAAGATGTTTTCTGGAGCCATGTAAAGCTCGTCTGGGGCTCCAACCTGTTTAATCGTTCCTTTCTTCATAACGGCGATCCTGTCAGAGATTGCCATGGCCTCAGACTGGTCATGGGTTACATGTATCGCTGTCAGCCCTAAATCCTTAGTCATCCTTCTTATTTCATACCTCAATTCGTTTCTGACTTTTGCATCTAACTGTCCGAGGGGTTCATCTAGAAGTAGCAGCTTGGCGCCTGCCGCTAGGGCTCTTGCCACAGCTATCCTCTGCATCATTCCGCCGCTTAGTTCATTTGGAAAAGCATCTAACCGTTCATGCAGCCTAACCATTTCAAGCACTTCATGTCCTATTGTCCCTGCCTTCTTCATGTCGAAGCCTTTGACTCTTGGACCGTAAATCACATTATTCCAGGCGTTCATGTGTGGAAACAGAGCGAAAGTCTGGAAAACAAAACCTATGTCTCTGTCTTCAGGAGGAACATCGTTAACAAGCTTGTCTCCGATGTAAATTTTTCCTTCATCAGGTTGAATTAATCCTGCAATGAGCCTAAGCAGAGTCGTTTTTCCACATCCGCTAGGACCAAGCAACGCGAAATATTCCTTGTCATGAACGTGGAGGCTCACGTTGTTAACGGCGACAAGTTTTCCAAATCTCTTCGTAACGTTCTCTACCCGGACATCAGGCATCGAGTGAGTTTCCTCCACATTTTCCCTGCGATCGTGTGAAGATATTGATGGATTGAAGGTTGTTTATTAAGCATGTCAATATCTTCCTTTTCCTTTGACAATAAGTCGGAGTGTCAAGAGGATTATGAAAGAGAACAATATCAAGAAACCGCAGCCTAAGCCAATTTCCAATGATGTGGCGGGTACTTTCTGTTTGACCCAATCGACAATGACCACAGGCGCCGTTCGCAGCGTACTCACAACTGCAACCGTGGCGCCGGTCTCGCTGATGCTTCTGGTGAAAACCAGTATTGCGCCTGAAAGTATTGAGTATTTGGTTAATGGCAAAACTATTGTTCTGAAAACTCCTAATGGCTTAGCCCCAAGTGTTCTTGAGGCTTCTTCCAGATCCACACCTATTCTTTCCACTGCCGCTGACATTGACCTTACAAAATAGGGATACGTTATTGCCAGATGGGCGAAGATTAATAGCCACATTTCAGGTATGAATGTGAAGTTTTGTTTCCAGAAGATTGCAAGAGAGACGCCTAAGGCGATTGATGGAACGATTAGTGGAATGTTGACAAGCACATCCAATATTGCTGATGGCACGGTCCCAAGCTTTCTTCTCGCAACAATGATTGCCATCGGCAACCCTATTACAACGTTTAGAACCGTGACTACCGCTCCTAGAAAATATGATAATATGAGGCTTTGCCAGTATTCTCCCCAAATGCCACCACCTGACAGCGACTTGGATAACGAGTTCGTGAAAATGGCTTCAAACGCTGGAAGCGCCACGAAAAGGGACGGAATAAGAACAATCGCAAAGAAGATCAGAAGTGTGATGCTGTCTCTTGAAGATGTTGCTGTCGAGTAGCTTAGTTTTCTTTCAAAGGTCGGCCAGATTCTTTTCCCGGGCAATTTGAGTTTTGGGCCAAAGATGCGAATTATCATGAAAATCGCGACTGCAATTGCAATGAGTACAAAGCTTGCAAAAACTATCGAGCCATCATAGGTTGCTTGTGTGACTTTTCCATCTGCAAATTCGTTTTTCATTTGCTGTATGAACACCGGACCATTTTCAAAGGCTCCAGCAACTATGAAAGTTGCCCCTGTTTCCGAAATTGATCTTGAGAATGCAAGTATGAAGGCTGCTATTAGCGACGGTTTTATGATAGGAAACGTGACTGTTCTTGACGCTGTAAAAGGTGGTGCCCCCAGGGTTCTTGATGCATTCTCATATTCTTTTTTGTAATCAAGCAAGGCTCCTACAACCACCCTCACTACTACGGGATAGGAAAAGGCGAAGTGGAGTAATAGGACCAGAAGCCATCCGGGTGAAATAAGTGGGTTTCCGAAAAGCGAGGATACTCCTTCAGTGCGGTTCCAAAATAAGAGCAGTGAATATCCAAGCGCTGCGGTAGGCACGATGAATGGGATGTCCGACAATGTGTCTAGAATGTTTATCCATTTTGATTTTCTGCGTGCGATGAGCCATGCCATGGGGATTCCGGTTACGACATCTATAGTGGAGACAAGCAGACCTATGGCGAAGGAGTTTTCAACCGCGCTTAACGCACGTGAAGTAAGCTCTGGTTGGCCTAGGACTTGTTGTATAGTATTCCATTTTAACACTATTCCCAGTATTGGTGGCAGCAATATCAAAGCAAAGAATACTATTACCGCGATCACGTATACTCCGTACTTGATGCCTTTTCTTGAAGAAAGGGTATCCAAAACTTCTGTGACTTTGGGTTTGGGCAAGTTTAATCTTTCCGTCTATGCTTAGCTTCCACGGTTTTAACACAGCTTTCCCTTTTCCACTTGTGGCTTCTGTTCATAAGTTTTTCCGTATGAAAATGTGTCAGTTCGCCCGTCGAGTCATATCACTGCTCAAGCTCTATTGACTCTCGGTTTCATCATCCAGACAGAAGTGAGGCTATAATAAGACTTAAGGCTTTTGCATTGGGAATTATTTAGGTTAGAGTTGAAGGTGAAGTCATGGATGTTTTAGAAGCTATCAAGGGAAGGAGGAGCATAAGGGCCTTCAAAGGCGAGGATGTCTCGGAGGAAATTGTTGAAAAACTTGTTGATGCAGCACGCTGGGCGCCTTCGGCGGGAAACATTCAACCATGGGAATTCGTAATCGTTAGAAAGGCAAAGATTAAAAGAAGACTTGCCGAAGCAGCTCTTTGGCAATCCTTCATCGAGGACGCACCGGTTGTAATCGTTGTTTGCGCAAATGAAGCTCGTTCTTCTCAAGGTTATGGCGCGCGAGGTAAAACATTGTATTGCATACAGGATACGGCTGCTGCCATACAAAACATCCTTTTGGCAGCTTACTCACTTGGATTAGGTACGTGCTGGGTTGGCGCATTCAGAGAGGAAGAAACAAAAGGAATCTTGAAAATTCCGGATGGAATAAGACCAGTAGCCATTATTCCAGTGGGTCACTCTGCTGAATCTCCTTCGCCGCGGGACCAGCGGCCTATGACTCAGGTGGTTCATCATGAAACCTTTTAGAGGAGAGGAAGAAGAGTTGTCTAAGATCCAGAGGTCTAGATTGCTAATTTGGTAACAAGGCTTGCGTTGTGAAATTTTAATATCTGGAGCACCTTCATTTTATCTATGAGGCGCGGTTGTTGAGATACAGTGTGATTGCGGATGCTTACGAGAGAATAGAAGCTACGACTAAAAGATTGGAAATGACCGACTTGCTAGTTGAGCTTCTTAAAAATACGCCGAAAGAGGTCATAGATAAGGTTGCATATTTGACTCAAGGCAGAATATTTCCTGATTTTGTTGGCATTGAAATTGGTGTTGCCGAAAAACTCGCGATCAAAGCCCTTGCAAGGGCGTCCGGAAGAAAAGACAGTGAAATCGAGGAAGATCTGAAGAGGACTGGAGACGTAGGTGAAACAGCTCAGAAGTTCATAGCTAACAAGAGACAGGTGACCTTTTTCCAGCAGCCTTTAACAGTTGAAAAAGTCTATGAAACGCTCGAAAAGATGGCGAAAACTTCAGGGTCAGGTGCAGTTGACCTTAAACTGGCACTCTTGGCTGGACTTTTGGCTGCTGCAACTCCGAAAGAAGCGAAATATACCATGAGAACTGTGACTGGGAATCTGCGGTTAGGCATTGCTGACATGACAGTTCTTGACGCTTTAGCAATAGCTTATGCTGGTGGAAAAGATTCTCGCGAATATATTGAACGGGCCTATAACATCTGTTCAGACCTTGGAAGGGTGGCGAAAACTGTCGCTGAGCAGGGACTTGAGGGAATTAAAGAGTTTCAAGTTTCCATTAATGAACCTATAAGGCCCATGTTGGCTGAGAGACTTTCATCTCCTGAAGAAATTCTTGAAAAACTTGGCGGAAAATGCATAGCCGAATACAAGTACGATGGGGAACGCCTTCAAGCGCACAAGCAGGGCGACAGTGTGACAATTTATTCTAGACGCTTGGAAAACATTTCAAGTCAATACCCAGACGCTGTTGAACTTTTCAGGAGATACGTTAGGGCGAAAGAGGCGATTCTTGAATGTGAATGTGTTGCAGTTGATTCTGATACTGGCGAGATGCGTCCCTTCCAAGAGCTTATGCATCGCAGACGTAAGTATGAAATTGAGAAAGCCATTGAAGACTACCCGGTTTCGCTCTTTATGTTTGAAGCACTTTACGTGGATCGAAAAGATCTGACGTTGGAACCTTATCTTGTGAGAAGGAAGATGCTTATGAAAACTGTTAAGGAAAGTGACCGGGTGAAACTAGCTAATTACATAATCACCGACAATGTGGCTGAGCTTGAAAAATTCTTCTTAGAGGCTATAGAAAATGGTTGTGAAGGATTAGTCTGCAAGTCAATCGCCAAAGATTCCGTATACCAAGCTGGAGCCCGTGGTTGGTTGTGGATAAAGTACAAACGTGACTATAAAAGCGAGATGACCGATACCGTTGATTTGGTTGTGGTCGGAGCCTTTCATGGAAGAGGGAAAAGAGCTGGAACTTACGGTGCTCTTCTACTTGCGGCCTACAATCCTGAAAATGACACTTTTGAAACTGTTACGAAATGCGGGACAGGCTTTACGGATGAAGACTTGGCGAAACTTCCGAAAATGCTGCAGAAGCACATCTTGTCACATAAACATCCGAGAGTCAACTCGCTGTTTGAAGCTGATGTCTGGTTTGAGCCTGTTGTGGCAATTGAAATATTGGGTGCAGAAATCACGTTAAGCCCGATCCACACATGTGCCATGGGATCTGTTCGCAAGGGGAGCGGCCTTGCAATTCGTTTTCCACGCTTTACTGGAAATTATAGAATTGACAAGGCAGCAGAGGATGCGACGACTGCAAGTGAGATTGTGGAAATGTATCAAAAACAGCTAAAGAGAATTGCTGAAAGCTGATTTTAAGAACATGTTTCTTTGTTCTTCTTTTTTTAGGAGTCTGATCAACAGCATGCAACTTCCACAAAGCTTATCGAAACCCAGGACCATATTAAAAATTGGAGATATATGAGAAGTAGAAGCTTTATCTTTGTGTTCTCTATCTTGATTTTACCTGTTATATTATTTGCTTTCATAAACTCCTCAGATTTGATGCCATCACCGAATGGTGAGGGAGCCCGTGGCGCTTATTTCAGTAAAGTCAAACATCCTGCAATCACTTATCAAGGTGATAGTACTACTTGGAGTTTAATCATATACAACAAAAACTGTTCAGCAAGTGTTGGAGGCAACTCTACCTTCTTTCTCAAGATTTATGTTGACGGAGATCTTTGGTGGAATGAATACAATGACACAAACTATAGAACTTGGCAGCTTAAGATTGGAAAGTCCGTCACACGTGATTATCGTCTTTCACAATGGGAGACCTTGAAACCAGTTGTTCATAATCTGAAGATCGAGTTATACTGGTATTCCGGAAACGAGTCTCAGCTTCAAGATGTCACCTATTTTCCTGTGGCAGTTGTGATAAATGCTGAACTAAATAATCTGATGGTTTTTAGCTATTTTGCTATTTATGTGCTAGCTGTCTTCCTTCTGGGATTTTACATATTAATGACAGGAAGTAAGATGTCACCGGCGGCCCAAAATGGCATGGTTATTCCTGAGCAACAAACAAAATTGGGAAGCATTTTGCCCAAAACATCTACGCAACTCTTCTTACCTTTTTACGTCTTGATTCTTGTGTCGTGGCAAGCAATCGCTGCACTTCTCTATTTTTTTTCCATTGCACAGCCGCTTAGTGAACTCTTTTATCTGATGATCCA